>Ga0326513_10001992_pt1 | contig 15264 bp, 8 predicted proteins | sample 2_2465_0518_D_FD_203654 | JGI IMG/M metagenome (GOLD analysis project Ga0326513, IMG submission 203654) | Bovine rumen microbial communities from UC Davis, California, United States - 2_2465_0518 | ecosystem: Host-associated > Mammals > Digestive system > Stomach > Rumen | place: USA: California...
ATATATCCCTTGTCTCCTACAAGTTTTCCGTAAATGAACTCAACAAACGCCTCATACTCAAGAGGCTTGCGATCATCCACATCCCCAGGGGTGATCATGAAGTTCAAAAGTTCTCCCTTCTCGTTGCTGATCAGGTGCAGCTTGAATCCGAAGAACCATCCCATTGAGCACTTTCCTCTCTGGGCGATGCCCTTGAACGTCTTGTGCATCTGTATCCGGATGAATGGAAGAGTATCATTATCATCATGACCTCTGCCTTTGACATCCTGCCCTCACGATGATACTGGCGTTTCTTATCGGACTTAAAAGTATATTTTTTCATCTGTGCATCAAAAAAAATTGCAAAAATCATCAGCAATACAGAAAATTTCAGTAATTTTGTCCTCGGTAAACATTAGCGGTATTCTTTAGTTTGACTTTATTGTTGGTACTACAAAGTTACTAAAAAAAATATCGCTAATTACCAAACTTTCAAACACTTATATTTCGTCAAACTCACATTAAATAAGTTATTAAGATAAAGGACGAGGTGCAGGAGATGGTTTAACAAAGCAGAACAGAAACGTTATAATAAATATGGCTATACCAGTTAATATAGAACAGTTGCTTACGGGCAGAATAGCAGAATGGGAGCGCCTCGACTTTAAGAAGGGGTGGAACCCAGAAGATGTGCTTCATACCATGTGTGCCTTTGCCAACGATATTCACAATTGGGGAGGTGGGTACATCGTTGTAGGTGTGGAGGAACACAACGGGACTCCCATATCGCCTCCAAGCGGTATCGACATCAACGTTATAGACAGGATACAGAAAGAACTGGTGCAGTTGTGTAATATGGTGCAGCCTGTGGTAAACATTATCACGGAGCCAGTAGAGTATAAAGGAAAAACATTGCTGGTTATCTGGGTTCCTGGGGGTGAGTTGCGGCCTTACAAGGCTCCTGTACATCTGGGGAAGGAGTCGCTGAAGCAAGGAAAGGTCTATTATGTACGTCAAGGGTCTGTCACGCGTATAGCTAACGCCGAAGAGGAGCAGATGCTGATAAGGCTGTGCAACAAGATACCCTTTGACGACCGTATCTGCCAGCAGGCAAGTCTGGATGACTTTAACATGATTTACATACGTGACTTCCTGAGAAGAATAGGTAGCGGTATTACGGATCATGATATGATGAGCATGCCACGCGAAGTGCTCTTTCAAAACCTCCAGATAGTTGGAGGCACATCCGAATACCTGAAGCCAAAGAATGTCGGGCTGCTCTTCTTTTCTGACAAGGCAGAGGAGTATATGCCATACGCCCGCATCGAGATAGTAAGGTTTTTGGACGATGTCGGCGATAAGTTTGAAGAGAAAATCCTGCACGGGCCTATCCATTTGCAACTTAAGGAGGCGTTAGACTATCTGAAATACCAGGTGGTGTTGGAGAAGGTGATGAAGGTGCCATATCAGGCAGAAGCCATCCGCGTATTCAACTATCCGTATGCCGCACTGGAAGAGGTGCTGTGCAATGCGGTGTTCCATAAGTCTTGGGATGACAGGAATCCGATAGAGGTGCGAATCAATCCGAATGACATTGAGGTTTTCAACATTGAAGGCCCGATGCCGCCACTCACGCAGAAGGACATCCAGCAGGAAAGGGTGGCAAGCCGCAATTATCGCAATCGCAGGATTGGTGACTTCCTGAAGGAGTTGCATCTTACGGAAGGACGCTCAACAGGCTTCCCAAAGATTCGGCAGGCCCTCAGAAGAAATGGTTCTCCTGAGGTGGTGTTTGAGACAGATGAGCGTAACTCTTATTTCCTGGCTCATATTGATATTCATCCAGCATTCAAGGGTGCTGATGTCCACCAAGATGTTTCTCAAGGCGATACCCAAGGTGATACTCAAGGCGATACCCAAGGTGATACTCAAGGTGATACTCAAGAAATTATACTTGACAAATGGATTGAAGGACAGATAAGAAATAATCCTGCAATAACAACAGAGGAACTGGCCAAATTGAGCAGAAAAGGCGTGGCTACCATCAAACGCCATATTTCAAAGCTTCCACATATAAAGTATGTTGGAAGTGGCTACAGTGGTCATTGGGAAGTCTATGATGATGTGGAGCTTTAAGGCCTGATTTGTTACCGTCATGTACACTCCAAACCAGATACTCAAGTCCTATTTCGGATACGACTCCTTCCGGCCTTTGCAGGAGGAGATTATCAGTCATGTGCTGCAGCGTAAGGATGCGCTGGTGCTGATGCCTACGGGAGGCGGTAAGTCGATATGCTTTCAGATTCCTGCCTTGATGATGGAGGGAACGGCTATCGTAGTGTCGCCGCTTATCTCACTGATGAAAGATCAAGTAGAGGCATTGCGGGCCAACGGCATTGCAGCGGAGGCTCTGAACAGTGCCAATGACGAGATAGCCAACAGGCAGATAGCAGAGCGATGTCTGCGAGGTGATGTAAAACTGCTGTATATCTCGCCAGAGCGACTGATGACGGAAATGAGGTGGATGCAGACGATGTTGAAGGTGTCGCTCTTTGCCATTGACGAGGCGCATTGTATCTCGCAGTGGGGCCACGACTTCAGACCGGAATACACACAGTTGGGCAATCTGCATGAACTGTTCCCCAATGTGCCTGTCATGGCACTTACGGCTACTGCAGACAAGATAACGAAAGCTGACATCATAGAGCAGTTACACCTGAAGGAGCCGGAGGTCTTTATCAGTTCGTTTGATCGTCCGAACCTGAGTTTGGATGTCAGGCGTGGCTATACGGCCAAGGAGAAACTGCGCACCATCGCGAACCTGATTCGTCGTCACCGTGGAGAGAGTGGCATCGTCTATTGTCTGGCAAAGAAAACCTGTGAGAAACTGGCAGAGAAGTTTCAGAAGGATGGTATCTCGGTGGGTGTCTATCATGCAGGTCTGCCTACGGATGAGCGCAATCGGGTGCAGGAGGACTTTATCAACGACCGCATTCAGGTGGTTTGTGCTACGATTGCTTTCGGAATGGGGATTGACAAGAGCAATGTGCGCTTCGTGGTACATTATAATCTGCCAAAGAGCATTGAGAACTACTATCAGGAGATAGGACGTGGAGGGCGTGACGGACTGCCTTGCGAGACCATCTTGTTTTACAACATTGGTGATATTATCACACTGCAGCGGTTTGCAGAGGAAAGCGGACAGCGGGAAATCAATGCGGAGAAACTACAACGGATGCAGGAGTATGCGGAGGCACAGGTTTGCAGGCGACGCATCCTGCTGAACTATTTCGGTGAGACCAGCGACAAAGGCTGTGGTAACTGCGACGTTTGCCATACACCCCCACAGACGTTTGATGGAACGGAACTGGTTCAAAAGGCTCTTTCTGCCATACTGAGAACGGGCGAACAAGTGGGATTCACACTGACGACAGACATTCTGCACGGCAGCTTCTCACCAGAAGTCATAGCGCGTGGATACAACCAGATTAAGACCTTCGCGGCTGGCAGGGATGTTCCTTTAAGAGACTGGCACGACTATCTGCTACAGATGTTGCAGATGGGATTTATCGAGATTGCCTACAATGAGGACAACCATTTGCACGTTACGCCCCTCGGACAGGATGTGGTGCGTGGTAGGAAGCGTGTACAGTTGGCAGTCATCAGCCGCGAAGACTTCAGTGTGAAGGGACGTCGCAAGCAGATGCTGGAAGAACAGGTTCAGGCTGTGACCTTTAGCGGACAGAGTGAGAACATGGAACTGTTTGAGCGGCTGAAGGTGCTGCGGAAAGAGATAGCCGACGAAATAGGCTATCCGGCATTCGTCGTGATGTCAGACAAGACGCTGCATGCGCTGGCTACTGATATGCCTACAACGCTTGCAGCCTTTGGCAACACGTTTGGCATTGGTGAACATAAGCGGGACACCTACGGCAAACGATTCATAGAGGTGATTAAGCAATTTGCTCCAGCGGAAGTGGAACTCCCGTTCAAGAAGGCAGACGTTACCCTTGCCCCTCCAACGGTAGAACCCAAAGAAGAAAAGAAGAAAAAGCAGAAGAATCAGATTACGATACAAGGGAGAACATACGTCATAGAAGAAGATATTTGGAAATCGATAGAATGGCGCAAGGTGCTGAAAGAGATTACGGAGAGGGCATATTGGAACTATCAAGGCCCTCTTGAAATCCAGTTGAGTGATTATGTGGCTCCAGACACTGAGCATCGGGACATGATTATCACTACGCTATGCCGTTTATTAAAAGACGGGTATGGCATGAATGTTGACGAGCAGGCAGGTGTGGTGATTGTTGCTCAGAAATACGATTACGACAAAGACGGACAGGTGGTTGAGTTCCCATCTGGCTCTTTCTTCGAGATTCTTTCCCGTTTCCGTCTGTTTGTGATAAAAAACAAACGCTATCCTTTGATGGATGGCGAGCATGATGAAATCGCTCTGAGAAAGTGGTTTAGAGAGGTCGGACATGGACTGGTGCCTATTACTGATGAGCAAAAGATTCTGTTCGACAATCTGGGCGTGGAGTTTGCCGATGTGCCTAAGAATAGGAGCCAGTTAGAGAAAATTGCTGAAAAAGAAGCTGAATCAGATGGTGATGGGATGTTTGCTCAGGAGGAGATTCCGACATTTGAAAATGAGAATGAAGAAGAAATTCTTGAATCGGAGATTGCAGAGCAAATCGAATTGCCAGATGAGGTCGTCGTAGATGATCTGCCAAATTCAAAAAAGCGAAAGACCATTCCACGAACCGTACAAGCCACTCATGACCTTGCTAAACAAGGATATACTTTTGAGGCGATAGTCTCGAAAAGGGAGTTGTCTGCACTGACAATCTCAAAGCATCTTTCATACCTTATACAACTTGGCATGGTGAACGTGTCCGACTTTGTAGACAGTTATGTATACGATGTAATTTCAGACATTGTTGAGAAACTACCGAAAGGCTCTACAGTAAAAAGAGTAAAGAGCAAATGTCCTGAAGGTATTAGACGTAGCACCATTCGTATGGTGATGGCAGATTTAAAGAGAAATAGGAAACAGTAGGAAACATAAAATGAGTACAGAGAATTATAATTATTGTTTCACGTGGTTTAGTAATAAACTGGACGAGTATGTACGTTCGTCCAAATCAATGGATGAATATACATTCCGCAGTGCATATGAGCATGACCAAAATACTGTCCCTTTCAACTACATTTTACTCTCTGATATACCTGGTTTGTATCGAAGCAGATTGGCTCGGAATATTAAAGATTGGGAGGACTTGTCTTCACCACAAACATTTTCCTATATTCCACGAGCCTTATGTAATGAACGGTTTCCCAGTCTACAGAGAGCAAACTTTACTGGCCAATCTGTTTTTTATGCTTCACTCACGCCCGCGATTAACTTTAGAGAAATCGGTTTAGACGTTGCTGCTGGAGATGAGGTTTATATGGCTAAATGGAAAATTCTAAAAGGAGCAAGTCTCGCCTTTTCTCGCATTATTCCTCGTGAAGATAGTATTGCGTATAATTACGTGCGCAAAATATTTAATGCCTATGAAGATTCTGGCGATACTGCTGGAGATTATTTCGCAAAGTTAGCAAAGATATTTATGAGTACCGAGAAGGGATCATCAAAATACCTTGTTTCTGCTCTGTATGCTAATTTTATCTTTCATTTCGATCCAAAAGTCATATCTAATGGTGGAAGTATAAAGCCGTTTGACGGAATTATATACCCAAGTACAAAAGTTGACGACCGGAATGCGCTCAATGTTGCCATCAGACCTGAAAGTATTGACAGATACGCAACTCTACAGTTTGTTGTAAGGGGCAAAGTGGCAAAAGATTTGCGTACTATAGAGTATACTGATATTGGGTTCAACAATAATGGAGTAATTCATTGGTATAATCCATGGATAAGAGTAAGCGACATTGTTCCGACAGAATACTTCCTTTTCGACACATTAGGCAACAAGGTGGATTCTACAAATGGCATCTTGCGTGATAAAGATGGAAAGATAGTATCAAATCCTCTTGCTGTATTTGAATATCAGAAAGACCTGTGGGGCGAAAAATACATTCGAATGATACCTCCAGAAATGAAGCCTGATATAAGTATTGAGGATTTAGACGAAGCACAATTGTCATCATTTACATACAAAGGATATGCATTATTTAAGGATGTTATTGGCTGGACATTTGTATCTTTCGATGGCATAACACACAATATAGGAAGGATCGGGTTCAATGTTCAAGTTACCTCATCCTATAATAGAACAGATAAGCCGAGGGGAATCACTTGGCTATGATAGGTTTAAACTTTTTTTTGCAAAAAACGCGTTTACCTACATTTTCGCCGCAAGTGGCTAAGCACAAGACCGTTGCACGATGAAGGCAACCTACATACACCTTCACTGACCTACACTACACGAGAGTCGGAAAGAGGACTGCCACTTTGGCAGTTCCAAACCCGCTGACTATCAGCGCGTTGTAATAGCAGGTCTTTTACTGCCTAAAAGACCTGCTATTACCGAGTAAAAGACCTACTATTAGGAGGTAAAAGACCTACTATTAGAACGCAATGGTTCTACTGCCATTTTGGCAGAGTTATGTTTTCAGAATCAGTGCAGGTGAATGAAGGTGGATGAAGGTGGATGAAGGTGGATGAAGGTGATATTCATTGGATAATCCGCTATGTGTTAATGCGTTGCGACGCGAATGTAGGTAAAACGCAAAAAACGCATTTGAAATTTATTTCCTTTCACTTGTCAGTATCAACTTTATTTTGTACCTTTGCCGCTCGTTTGCTAAAACACTATGGAAAGGGTTGCCTCAACAGCACTCTTTATTTGCCTCACAAATACAGTATTTTACAGCATTTCAGATTATTATGGTTATGAACAACAGTATGAGCAGTTATGATGATGAAGAACTTTGCAAAAGACTTCAGGAACTGATTGAAAAGCCCCTCGCCATAGAGGATGACACTGACTTTGACACTGACGAGAATCACTTTGACAACAATCCTACCACCAAGACCTCGGAAGACATCAAATCTATCCAGCTTTCGCTAGCTACTTACACAACTGCTGCCTACACCGATGGGGAGATTACCGTAAACATTCATACAAGAAAGGGCGCACGCATCAACGAGAAGCGGTTTTCCTGCTTTGTCTATACCGACACTTATTTCCCCATGTGCGATAGCAGTCTGTTGTGTGAGTTCAACCGTGAGGGCCGTAACAGGGTCAGCATCACCATGCTATCATTCAGCGTCTGGCTGCCAGGGAAATACTTCCTGCTAATCCGAGACAAGGCAAGCGATTCACTCATACGCGTGGATTTTGAAGCAGACCAGTCTCTTGAAATCACCCAGCAACCGTTGACGATGTGCCCTACCTGCAGCATTGAAGATGTCTTGACAACGTGCATCGAAAGCTATGAGGCGGGGTGGGACACTCTCGCCAGAACTCCCGGCACGCTGGAACTGAAGCAACATGCCCTGGAGTGCATACAGCTGAAGATATACAACGAATTTCGTAAGGGCCTCAACGGCAGGGATTTGAAGAACGGTCAAAACCTTCTGATCTACACTACCAACAAGGATTGGGATGCGAACATCCTCCGGGCGTTCCAGACGCTCGCCATTCCTGATTGCGATTTTAGCTACATAGACTGCAACACGCTCTATAATGCTACCCTTCAGAATCCATACGAGATGATGAACGAGAAGCTGAGCGGCATCAGCGAGCAGGTCTATTGCCTGATAAATCCCGGAGCCTTGCTCAACACTGGCGGAGCGATTGCCGCACGGCAGATTGCGGAGAAAATCTGCAGCAACAGGAAGAAGTACAGGATATGGATGTGTGGCGGGCAACCGGAAATAGAGAGTGTGCTCGAGGCCTACCCCTCGCTGAGGGAGTTTTTCCTGAGCGGAGACATCCTGCGCCAACAGCCGTACAGTGCCGTAGAGATGGTGCATGCCTTCATGAAAGAGCTGGACGATGAACACATAGAGCCATCAGCCCCAACGATGGACACTCTGGCAAAGGCTATCATACGGCATCATGAGCAAGGATGTTTCTCCACGTGGTCGCTGAGCAACATCCACCGCTACATAGCCGAAGAGGTGTCACCCCGCTACCGTCGCCGCGCCATTGGCGATATGATGTCAGAACAGGCAACCCTGCCTCGGCTGTCAATGGAGGACATCCCGCTTGAGCATCTGCCCAACTCGGCCTCGGCATTCGAGGATAGCATCAGGGAGCTCAATGAGATGGTGGGGCTTGATGACATAAAAAAGAGCATCACGACGATGGCCAACCAGTCACGTTTCCTCATGGAACGCAATAAGGCCGGCTTCCACACGTCAAATGTAGCGGTGCAGCACGCCATCTTCACAGGCAATCCCGGCACCGGCAAGACAACCGTCGCAAGGATGCTGGGCAAGATATTCAACTCCATCGGGCTGCTATCCAAAGGCGATGTGATATGCGCAGACCGTGCAAGGCTCGTAGGACGTTTCATCGGTGAGACCGAGGAAAACATGAAGAAAATCTTGGAAGAAGCCAGGGGTAACGTACTCTTCATCGACGAGGCATACACCCTTTACGATGGTTCAGAGGACAGGAAAGACTTTGGCTCCAAGGTCATCGACAGCCTGCTGACAGTCCTCTCCCACCCTAACCCCGACATGATTATCATCTTCGCAGGCTACGAAAAGCAGATGGATGCGATGCTGAATGCAAATCCTGGACTGATGGGACGCTTTCCATACAAATACCGTTTCAGCGACTACGACGGCAACCAACTGATGGAGATAGCGCTGCACCTGCTTGCCAAAGATGATTACATTCTCAGCGATGAGGCCCAGACCGTCCTTCGGCAGAAGATTAGCGATACCCTCGCACAGCGGACAAAGAATTTCAGTAACGCCCGCTGGGTGGAGCAGTTCATCAGAAACGGCGTCATTCCGGCAATGGCAAACCGCCTGACACTCAATGCCGAAATGGATTTTCAGCACATCCTCCCGTCCGACATTGAGGAAGGATACAAGAAGTTTAACCCTCGCATGACAGAACTGAAGCTCCGCCGACAGGTGGGCTTCAGCTCCTAAACAAGTCCCGATATGATAAAGAAACTACCATCATTAGCTGACGCGCAGAGAGCCGTCTGCAGAGGGAAAGACCCCTTAGCCTTCCTGCAACTTGGCATGATATATTCTCAGGGCAAAGAGACCACGCGAGATGATATGCTTGCCCGATACTTCATACGTAAAGCACTTGACATGGGATGTCAGGAAGCCCGGGAATATATAGACAAGGAATACGAGACCGGCAAGAAAGACTGGGCGGCAGAAATCACATGTTTAATTGAATCCGCCAGCTCCATCTCTAAGGAAAAGACTTTCCGGCTCAGGGCAAAGGTGGAAGAGGAGAGGAAAGCCAAACGCTATGGCAATCTCTCGAGCATCCGCAGTTTTCTGCCCCTGTTCTATCCTGAATACAACCGCGAGAAGGCGATTGATGACATATTGAACTGCCGTGACACCACCGACGCAGACATTCTGTACTCCACGTGCACGAATGACAACAAAGACGAAATCTACATACCCCAACAAGAGGCTTTTTACAAACAGGTGTATGCCCCATTTGAGGCAATAAGGCCTAAGAATGAGGAAATAGGCGCTCACCTGCTGGGTGATGACGTAAAGGAGTTGGCGCAATGTATTGTAAACATTACCGCTGCCTATGACGCTATCTGCCAAAATTACGACATAGACAAAAAGGAGCTCCGCGCCTTAGACGAGTGGGACTATTACCCTACCTTTAAGCTGTCCGATTTAGTACAGTTGAGACAGCAGGGCCTGAGGTGCCTGCTGTCAATCAAGGACATCGACCCAGCTATTAACGACAAGTATCTGAACAACTTATGTGATGACAGGGCCTTGCTCGAAATCTGCGAGAAAATAACGGACCAGGACATCCAGCTCTTTCTCATATCATTCGTTGAATTGAACATCGACATTGACGCCATAGAGACTAACGCGCTAAAGATGTATAGGGCATACAAGACCTACAATTTCCTGCCACTTATAGAACACCTGAATGCAATAGCAAACAACCTCAAAGCCATAGGCATCAAACACACCCTGCCCCCCTTCGCCATCAACAACCTGCCGTTGATAAAGTCCTGAGCCTACCGAGGGAGTCGGTAAGCATCAGCCCCCACTCAAAGAAATCAAGGCACACATACGCTCAATTCTGTCCTTTTACGTGCTCTAAGTCACAATTATTTTGTATATTTGAGGTGAAGTCCTGCTGCATTCAGGCTCACTTTCGGGCATACAGGTCAACGTATGCGGATGCAGGTGAATGCCTGCCAAGAACAAAGAGCTGTCCGACACGATTGGCAGGAACAACAAAAAAAGGAGCCGACGCATCACTGCGGCAGCTCCTCCCTAGATAAAAAAATAATTAGGCAGGCGCATGAAGGAGCTCTAACGTGTAAGCAGAAAGAAATGAGCGAAGTTACCAAATAGGGTGTTCAATATGTTGCTCCTAATTTTACGCATACTACGCCCACGTACCCGTGTGGATGTTCGCTATTTCCGAAACCGCAGTTATTGCTTATTCAACGCGGTTCCTTCTTTCTGTCGTGTAAAAATAATTGCAAAAATTTGGTCAGATGAATAATTGTTTGTAATTTTGCATGCCGATGAGGTTTGCCGCTGGCAATTAATAGGGAATGGGGTGCGAGTCCCCGACTGTCCCGCAGCTGTAATTCTCCTTTATTGTCCGCCTCTCACTGTCGGCACATGGGAATGTCAGTATGTTTCGTTCCCGTCTGTTGCAGTCAATGTCACTGATGGCTTGTCCGTCGGGAAGACTTGAGAGTCGGGCCGGAGAAGAGTCAGAAGACCTGCCTCAGCGACAATGTGCGTCCTCTTCCGTGTCGCCGTTGCCGTGTAACATTGCTTCTATTCCTCGTGGGTTAGGAATTAGTTTGATGAAGGATTATCTGATAAAAAAAGCTCTCCTGCCTCTTGTGTGCTCTCTGTCTGCCGTGTGTGGCCTCAGGGCACAGGTGCCTGCACGTATGAAGAGTGATACGCTGCAGGCTGTCACTGTCACCTCTACTCTGCGTGACCGTGATATGCGCAGTGCGGCACCTCGCTTTTCGCTTTCATCAAGTGATTTTGACACCTTCGGCGTGACGGACATCAGCGATGCCCTGCACCGCCTGCCCGGTATCACGCTGCGTGACTACGGCGGCGCAGGCGGCATGAAGACGGTGTCGGTGCGCGGACTTGGCGCGAGTCACACGGCGGTGGTCTATGACGGCGTGGCGTTGAGCGACTGCCAGAGCGGGCAGATAGACCTCTCGCGCTATTCCCTTGACAATGTTGCGGCGCTGTCGCTCATCGTGGGCGACGGCGACAATATCTTTCAGCCGGCACGCAATCTGGCGTCGGCAGCTTCTATGGTGATAGAGACGCCGCAGCCGGAGAAGGATGCCGCAACAGCCCTGATGCGAATAGGAGCATGGGGATACACTAATCCGTTCCTGTCGCTCACCAAGCACCTCGGCAAGAAGTGGGCGCTGACGGCTATGGGGGAGTACCTGTATGTGAAGAATGACTATCCCTTCACCCTGAAGAACGGCAGGACCACCGTGACGCATAATCGCCAGAACAACATGATGAAGTCCGGCCACGGCGAGCTGAACCTCTCATATTCGCGCAATGCCGAAAGCACCGCGTCGCTGAAGCTCTATTTCTATGACAACAGCCGTCAGCTTCCAGGTGTGGCGCGATATTATGTAAACGAAAACATGGAGCATGAGCATGACTGCAATATCTTTGTGCAACTGCAGGGCAGGGAGCGCCTCTCCAAACGGTTCAGCCTGAAGTATGCCGGCAAGTTCAATTATGCCATGACCGACTATAAAGACCCGTTCTACGCCGGAAACATCAAGGACCATCAGTATTGGCAGCGCGAATGGTATGCCACGGCTGCCCTGCTCTATGAGGTGAGCCGCAGGGTGAGCCTGGATTATTCTGCCGATTATTTCTATAATAACATCACGGGCAGCGACCAGGCCGACTATGGCGACCCGTTGCGCCACAGCGTGCTGCAGGCCCTGTCGGTGCGCTATGCCACAGGACGTTTCACCGCAATAGGGCGGTTGTTGCACTCCCTATGTATAAATAAGGTGGAACGTGGAAGGGCTGCGGAAGACATCTCGCACCTTTCGCCCAGCGTTTCACTCAGCTATCAGTTGCTCCCTCGCGAGAGACTCTTCGTCAGGGCATCGTATAAGGACATATTCCGTGCGCCGTCGTTCAACGAGTTGTATTACTTCCACTACGGCAGCCCGACGCTCAATCCCGAGCGCACCAACCAGTTTAACCTCGGCGTGACCTGGAGCAGGGACTATGCCCTGTCAGAAGCCACGCGCGGCTCGTCGTTCTCCTTGTCGCTCGATGCGTATATAGCCAATGTGAAGGACAAAATTGTGGCTGTGCCATACGACATGTTCGTGTGGTCAAACATCAACATGGGCAAGGTAAGAACCATCGGCATGGACGTCACTGCCAACGTGACGCAGCGCCTCTCGGAGCGGCATACGCTGCTCTTTGCAGGCAACTATACGCTGCAGAAGGTGCGTGACCGCACACCAGACTCCCCATCATACGACCTGCAGCTGCCATATACGCCTGAGAATTCCGGCTCCGTCGCACTGACATGGGAGAACCCGTGGGTGAACCTTGCCGTGCACGACGTGATGGTGAGCAGCCGTTGGCCAAACATAAGGCACTACAAGGACACGATGCTCAGCGGATATAACGAGCTGGGCATCACGCTGTCGCGAGATTTCTCATGGAAAAAGGTGCGGTGCTCCCTGCGCTTTGACATAAAGAACCTGCTGAATGAACAGTACAGCATCGTCGCATTCTATCCCATGCCGGGCAGAGCCTGGATGGTAACGGTGAAGATAAATGCATAATGCAAAATTCAAAATGCAAAATTCAAAATTCATATAACAAATAAAAACTAAGAAAAAAAGATGAAAAAAGTAATTCTTTCGGCCTTATTGGCCACCACATTCTTCGGCTTCACTTCGTGCAGCGACAATGAAGACCCAATACCCGAGCCTTCAATCGTTTCTATGGGTGTGTTTGTGCTCAATGAGGGCAACAGCTATTCGGGCATCAATGGTTCGCTGACATCGTATGACTATGTAGGCAATACGGCCACTCAGAATGCCTACAAGGCTGTAAACGGCACAGAGCTGGGCGGTACGCCTAACGATGCTATCGTCTATGGCAGCAAGCTCTATATCTGTTCTTCGGATGAGAGCATGGTATTCGTAGCCAACAATCTGTCGTTGAAGGAGGAGAAGAAGATAGAGACACGTAATGCTGCAGGCGATACAAAGGTTATGCCCCGCGAGTTCCTGGCTGCGGGCGGCAAGGTGTATGTCTCTACCTACGGCAGCGAGGTGCTGGTTATTGATACCCTTTCACTCTCTGTCACGGGTCGCTATGCCTGTGGTGCCAATGCTGAGGGCATGGCAATCTCAGCCGATGGCAAGACTCTCTACGTGGCAAACTCTGACGGTTACATGGCCAAAGGCTCTATCTCTGCCATCAACCTGACTGACGGCACCACTACTACAATTTCAAACAGCGGCATAAAGAATCCGACAAGGATATTCGTAGTCAACGGACAGGTTTATTTCCTCGACATGGGTGCGTACGATCCAATCACCTATGTTCAGAGTGGCGAGGGTCTGTACAGGCTTACTGATACCGGCTCTGTTAAGCTCGCGGAGGCCTCTGAGGTGAAGTATTTCGCAGGAAAGTTCTACATGTATCATGCCCGTTATGGCGAGACAGCTACCTATAGTGTCTATGATCTCTCTACCGGCAAGGAGAGCACATTCATTGACGGCACAGACATCGCCGCACCTGCAACAATAGGAATAGACCCAATACTGGGCTGTGTCGTTATCACATCATACAGCATGGCAAATGGCTATGCCGACTATAGCACAGACGGATATGCCGTAATCTATGATGCAGCAGGCGTAAAGCAGGAGCAGTTCAAGACCGGCGTAGGTCCGACTACCATTGTTTTCAACTCTGCTAAAGTGACACACATAGCTAACTAATGAAGAAAATCCTCGGAGCTATACTGCTCCTCAGCTCTTGTATGCCCCATTCTCCTTCGTCGCAAGCCGACGGGGAGGGTGGGGCATACACCCCTGTGCCGTTCAAGTATGCCAAACTGCTGAAGGTGGAGCGTAATGACAGCATGATTATTGCTGACATCCGCAACCCCTGGAGTGCCGACACTACAGCAGTACTTCATCATTATGAAGTGTCACGACCGTTCGGCAAGGTGCTGGTATATACCTCCGTACACTGCGGATTGCTGAAGGAACTGGGCGCCATCGGCAGCATCAGCGGCGTGGGCGATGCGGAATATATCCACATTCCCGAGATAAAGAAGGGTCTGAAAGACGGTACCGTGCAGGATTGTGGCGGCAGTGCCGAGCCGAACATCGAGGCAATTATCAATCTCTCCCCTGATGCCATAATGCTGTCACCCTTTGAGAATGCCGGCAGCTACGGCAAGTTGGGCAAGCTTGGCATACCCATAGTGGAGTGTGCAGACTATATGGAGAATGTCCCGTTGGGCCGTGCGGAGTGGGTGCGATTCTACGGTATGCTGATGGGAAGGGAGAAAGAAGCCGACAGCCTCTTTGCTCAGGTGGAGAAAGAATACCTGCGGCTGAAATCTTTACAGAAGAGTGACACATTGCCTACCGTCGTGACTGAGATGAAGATAGGGAATATCTGGTACGTTGCAGCAGGCGACAGCTATGTGGGCAATATGATAAAAGATGCTGGAGGACGTTATGTCTTCAGCGATGTGGCCGGTGCCGGTGCGCTGCCATATTCGCCTGAGACGGTGTTTGACCGCAGTCAGCAGGCTGACATCTGGGTATTCAAATACTCACAGCAGACGGACATCACTCTTGACGAGCTGGCAAAGGAATGGCCAAACAACAAACGCATGAAGGCGTGGCAGACGGGAAACACCTTCGGATGCAATCTGATGAGAAACGGATTCTATGAGGAGACGCCGTTTCATCCGGAAGTGCTGCTGCAGGATTTCATTGCCATTATGCACCCTGACATAATAAATCGTGAGAGCTTACGTTATTATAAAAGATTGAATAACAATAAAAACGTAAGTCAATAAACTGCAA
>Ga0326513_10001993_pt1 | contig 15263 bp, 20 predicted proteins | sample 2_2465_0518_D_FD_203654 | JGI IMG/M metagenome (GOLD analysis project Ga0326513, IMG submission 203654) | Bovine rumen microbial communities from UC Davis, California, United States - 2_2465_0518 | ecosystem: Host-associated > Mammals > Digestive system > Stomach > Rumen | place: USA...
CCGCAGCTTCTGGGGCAGCTCGTCCCACCTGTCCTGGTACGCCGTGTAGACCATGAGGGCGCCCACCATCATGAGCGTGATGCCGAGGGGTATGTTGATGCCGGAGAACGCGAGGATCGCGCCCACGGCCATGAGGGCGGCGCCCAGTATGAGCATGATCTCCTCGAGCTTCGCGCTGATCTTGCCCACGTCCAGGGCGTCCCAGTCGGGCTTGAGCCCGTCGCCCGCGATGCCCGCCGCGTCGTCCGCCAGGGAGTCCGCGGCGGTCGTGGAGTCGTCGGCGCTGAGCGCGTTTATCTCGTCGAAGCCCATCACGCTCTTGGTGGCCTTGTCGGTCTCCTTCGCGAGCTTCTTGGTCGCCTTGGCCTGCTTCTCGGCGGCCTTCGCCGCCGCCTTGGAGGCGTCGGTCTCGCGCCACGCGGCCTGTGCGGCCTTGCGTGCCGAGGCTATGGACTTCATGATCGAGGTGCCGAAGAGCGAGTCTATGAGTTTCGCGAGGTTGATGATCGCGGAGGCCGCCACGTTCACCATGGAGGTGATCGCCGGCGCCACGGCGTTCGCCACGTAGTTCACGACGCCCTGGAACGACGCCTTGAGCGCCGCGACCGACGCCGAGAACCGGTCGTTCTCCATGAGCGCCTCGGAGATCATGGAGCGCAGCCCGCGCAGGGCGGAGAGGGCCACCTGGAGCACGAACACGCGCTTGATCATGGTGTTGATGCGCTTGCCCATCTGGTCGAACGCGCCGCGCATGGTCTCCGCCGCCCGTGTCGTCGCGGAGTTGGACCCGGCCATGGCCTCGCCGTACGCCTCGCCCAGCTCGGAGGCGCGCCCGCCGGCTGCCTCGAGGTCCCTGTTGTAAGTCTCCACCTTGCGGTTGGCGGTCTCCCATCGGGTCTCGATCTTGGAGAGCTCGCGCTCCTGCTCCTTGAGGCGGTCGTTCGCCTGCGAGATCTGCGCGCTCTTCCCGCCCAGGTCGTCGCGGGTCTGTGCCGCCGTCGCGAGCTGGTCGCGGTACTCCTTCGCCTGGGCGTCGAGCTCCTGCCACTTGTCGTTGAGGGAGTCGATCTTGGCTTCCTGCTTGGAGAGGCCTGCCTCTATCTGGTCGGCTTCCTCGCGCATGGCCTGCGCCTGGGAGTGCGCCTCGTGCCACGCCTGCATGTCCGCGGGGTCCGTGTTGGCGTCGAGGCCGTCTGCCTCGGCCCTGAGCTCGGATGCGCGCTGACTAGCCTCCTCGTAGGATGCGGCCGCCTCGTCCATTTGTCGGGCGACGGCCTCCTGCTTCTTCTCAACGGAGTCTATGGCGCGCTCGAGCGCCGACGCCTCCTTGGTGGCTTTGCTCAGGTCGGTGGCGAGCTGGGCGTCGCTCTCGATGCCCAGCTTCCCGCGCAGGGTGTCGAGCTCCTGGGAGGTCTCTCGCACGGCCTCGCGTGCCCGCTCCATCTCCTGCTCGATGGCCCCCTTGTCGCGGTCCGCCTTTGCGAGCTTCCGCTTGAGGGACTCAACGTCCCGCTCGGCCTTCTTGAGGTCCTTCTCGAGCTGGTCGTTGTCGAGCGCCGTGCTGAATGTGATGGAGCCGTCCGCGGCCATGGGCTCACCCGCCTATCCACTGGTCGAAGAGCTCGGCCTCCTCCGCGCTCTCCTTGGTCCTGAGGTCCACTATCCCGCGGTTGTCGCTGTAGAACTTGCGCTCCTGCTTGTCGAGCTTCCTGCCCTCCTTCTGCTTGCGGCGGATCGCGACGACCTGGGCGAACAGGCAGTCGCCGATCTCGTAGTAGGCGGAGAGGAAAGTCCACCAGTGCAGGTACTCGCAGGACCGTACTTCGAAGCCCAGCACGCGGTTCACGGGAGCGACCACGAGCTGGAAGTCCTGCGACCAGTCCATGAGCCTCGGGCCCTTCCTCCCGCGCTCGTGCTCGTCGCCGCCGCGTATGAACCACATGAGGCGGTCCGCCGCTTCCTCGAGGTCCGCTTCGGGCATGTCCTCGATGTCGGGGTAGAAGATCGTGAGCGCCATGCCGCCCCGCTCCTCGTCGGTAAGCTCGGGGTCGGCCATCACCTCCATCACGTCGAGGACGGCCCGGTAGTCGCTGCGAATCGCGTACTCCGAGCCGCCCACGGTGACGGTCTCTGGAAGGTCGTAGCTCGCCATCAACGGCGCTTGTACTTCTTCATCATGCCGGCGTACTTGTCGCTGTATGCCTTCATGCGCCGGTCGGTCTTGTCCTGCTCAAGGTGGTACGCGGCCTCGATCTCCTCGGCCACTGCGAAGAGGAGGTTGATCCACACGGGCAGGCCGTCGGCCAGCGCGTAGCAGTTCATGTCGGGGAACAGCGCGTCGGCCACTCCCTCGCCCAGGAGGCCGTCGATGATCTGGCGCATCTCGGCGTCGCGCTCCTTGGCGTACGCGAACATCTCGGCGCCGTCGGCGCCGATCTCGTCCACGCGCGCCTGGAACTCCTCCTGCTTGGCGTCGAGGTCGGTGAAAGTCTGGTACAGGCGGTCGACGAAGGCGGCGTCGGTCGGGTTGAAGCGCGCGGTCGCCTTGCCGTTGATCTCGTACTCTACGAGGCCGTCGTCGAAGCTGAGCGACTTGGCTGCCATGGTCGCCCCCTTACGCCGCTGCGGTGAAGGTGATGGCGCCGTCGGTGCCCTTGGCCGCCGTGCCGGTGGTGCGCTGGCCGCCGAAGGTCGCCTCGAGGGGCATCTCGATGTTGCCGCCGCCCTCGCCGCCCAGGCTCGTGGGGCGAACCATGGAGGAGGGGTAACGCTCGGCGAAGGCCGCGGTGTTGGCGGTGCCGGCGTAGAGGTGCACGAGCAGCAGGTCGAGGTTGGAGAGGGCCTGCGGGTCCTGGTTCTTGATGCCCTCGGTCCAGATCTTCTCGTAGGCCGCGTCGCCCTGGGAGAGCGTCACGCCGTCGAAGCTCTCGGTGATCACGGGCTTCTTCATCGTGCTGTGGGTGTTGCCGAGGATGTCCTGGCTGGTGTTCTCGCCCCAGTCGTACTCCGCGGAGCTGTCCTCGACGCGCTTGCCGATGGCGCTCCAGACCGGGGCGGAGCTGGTGCCCGTGTTGAGGCAGAGCAAGAGGAGCTCTCGGGCGATGGTCTGGCCCTCGGGGGTGTTGAAGGTCTGGTTGGTTGGCATCTTCGTTCCTCTCTAGTAGAACCGTTTGAAGCTCGCCGAGATCTGTATGACGTAGACGGCCACGCCCTCCTCGTCCGCCGAGAAGATAGTGCCGTTCTGAGCCGTCATGCGCTCGGTGCGGGGTTCGTCCCCGAAGGTCGGCGCGAGGTGGCGGGCGCTCTGCTCCTGCACCCACTCCTGGAACGCCATCTGCCATTCTGCGTTGAGTGTCGCGCCGGCGTCCTCGCCCGGCGCCTTGGTCATGACGGTGTACAGGGCGAAGTTGTACTGGCTTTCGACGGTGACGGAGCCCAGCAGGTCGGTGGCGCGCCTCACCTCCACGAGCCCGCCGGGGAACAGGCCGGCGCCTCCGGGCACGCGGTCGGCGTAGTCGATGGAGAGCGGTTGCAGGGCCTCCGCGTGGGGGTATGCGGCGATGAACTGGCGCATGCGCTCGAGCGGCTCGTAGTCGGGGCCCGGCCCGAAGCCGCCTCCGTCCACGCTGTCGCCTGCGGTGTAGTCGTCGAAGGTCCCGCCGTCAAGGTTGGCGCTCATCGGTTCTTGAGCCTCCTCACGTATTCGGCGACCTCTTGGGAGATCTGCGCGCCCTCAAGCTGCACGAGGGTGCGGTCCCAGTGGTCGCCGGCGTATGGGTTGGTGGTGCGCGTGTAGGTGAGCGGCACGCCCGTGGGCACGGGATGGGCTCCTCTGCGATAGCGGAAGCCCTCAAGCCTGCGGTCCACGCCGGCACCGTCGAAGATCGGGAACGGCCCGCCGCCGTTGGGGTCGCGCATCTTTGAGCCCATGTAGAGGTATCGGGCGTACGGAGCGTTGACGACGATGGAGGAGGGCGTCTGCATGGTGGTGAGCCCGGTGGCCGTCGTGCCGCTGAGCCACGGCATGTACCGGCGCATGCGGAAGAGCACGCGCGAGGTGAGGAACTCCTGCACGCGGCCCGTCGTGTTGACGCCCAGGCCCCGCATGATCCTCTCGGGCGGGCTTATGACGGACTCGACCTTGACCAGCATGGCTATCCGCCCGCCTCCGTGTGCACGAGCTCGCCCCGGTACCACTTGGGGTCCACGTGGCCCACGACCACGAGGTTGGGCACCTTGGAGGGCACGAGCTCGCGCCACGCCGCGTCGTCCGCGCACTCGGGCCCCTCGCCCAGCATCACCTTGTCGCCGACGGCCACGGGCACGGTCGGGCCCGGCACCACGAGGAGGAAGCCGTTGGACTCCTTTGCGCCGGTGCGCGCAACGTTGAGGTTCTTCTGGAAGTCGAGGAACGCGCGGTGGAGCACGGTCCTGGTGATGGACCCTGCCCCCTCGCGGTGGTACACGGTGACCGTCTGGTTGCACAGCCTGTAGCGGTTGCGGCGCATGTCAGCACACCACCAGGCACACGTGGAGCCACGCGCGCACGGCGTCGATCAGCCCGGCGTCGAGCCCGCGCGGGAACGTCTGGGCGGCGCTGCCGTAGGCGACGCTCACGGACCCGATGCTCTCGGATCTCACGGCGTCCCCGCCGTCGCCGACGGCGGCCTCCCACGCCTGCAGGGTCTCGGCCATGGCGCAGATCGCCATGCTCTCGGCCTCGGCCTCGTCGTCGCCGTAGGGCGTGACGGTTGCGAGCGCCTTGAGCCGGTCGAGCCGGGCGGAGGCGACCAGCGCGAGGTGCGCCCAGTCCTCCTCCGCCACGGCCGTCCCGTGGTACTCGTCGGTGTAGTAGCCGTATGTGACGGTCCTCGCCACGGTGGCCCCTAGGCGCCCACGTTGGCGTAGATCAGGGCGCGCTTCTGCTTGTAGGTCAGCAGGTCGTGGAAGAGGCGGTACTGCCAGAGGTGGGCGTCCTTGGCCTGGTTCACGTCGGGGGAGAAGTAGCGCAGCTTCTCGTGCTTGGTGATGGCCGTGGCGGAGCCCGGCGCGGCGACCAGGAAGTTGAGGCCCTTGCCGGCGCTCTGCACCTTCTCGTAGTAGCTGCCGATGTTGGCGTCCGCGGGGGACTGGACGGCGGTGTAGGTGCTGCCGCTCTTGGTGTAGTACGTCTTGCCGGTCACGCATGCGGTGTCGGCGGTCTTGGCGTACTTGTCGGTGGCCTTGACGTAGCCGCCTGCCTCCTCGCCGCTCGTCTTTCCGTCGAGCAGTTCGATGCCGGTGTAGAAGCGGTCGGAGGGGATCACGTTGAGGCGCATGCCGTCGAACGTGGCGATGCGGGTGTCGGGGTCGCTGCCCTCAATCAGGCGCCACGGCGCGATGTTGCGGAGCATGCCCTTGCCTGCCGCCGTGATGTTGAGCGTGAGGCCGCCCACGTCCACGCCCAGGTCCTCGAAGTACTCCTCCATGTCGAGCACTGCGTCGTAGAAGTTCTGCGCGCTGGAGTAGGTGCCGCCGCTGACGGTCTGGCCGGCGTTCTGGGAGAGCTCGGCGAAGCGGAGCGCGTCCACCTCGGGGATCACCTTGGTGCGGGCGAACTCCGCCATGGCGTTGGCGGTCACGAGGCGCAGGTGCTCCTCGTCGTCCATCTCGTCGATGGAGAACTCGCGGCCGCGGTCGTAGCGCAGGCGGTAGGTCTCCCACGTGATGGAGGCGTCGCCGGGCGCGAAGCCGTTGGCGCGGTCGTAGTCGCCCATGCCCTGCACGACGATCGTGGGGAGCTTCACCTCGCCGACGCCCACGAAGTCGCCCAGGAACTGGTCGTTGATGTTGAGGAAGGAGGTCTTGGTCTCCTGCGCGAGGATGCGGTCGAGTCGCGTGGTGAACTTGGAGACGTTGCCGCCGAGGTCGTTTGCCATCTGCTAGCTCCTTACTTCTTGAGTCCGAACGCACGGTCGAGCGCGTCGTCCGTGTCGTCCGGCGGGGTCTGGCGTCGCGCGCCGGTGGACCCCTTCTGCTGCTGGGTCTTGAACAGGTACGGGCAGGCGTCCTTGAGCTTGGCAACGTCGCCGTCGTAGTCGTCGAGCAGGGCCTTGGCCGCCTTCGCGTTGACGCATCCGGCCGCCTCCAGCGCGCGCCCGACCTTCTCGTCGGCCAGCTTGGCTTCGAGCTCCTGCACCTTCTTGAGCGCCTCCGCGCCGCTCTCGGCCTTCTTGCCGGACTCCTCCAGCTGGGCCTTGAGCCTGGCGATCTCGTCGTCCTTGGCCTTCATGTCGCGGTCGTAGCGGCCGCGGTTGATCGCCTGCTCGCCGTGCTTGTCCTTGAGGTCGTCGTCCTTGGGCTCAGGTTCCGGTGCGGGCGTCCCCGCCGAGGTGCCGTCGTCCTTGGGCTCGTTGGGCTCGTTGGGCTTGGGGTCGTCGTTCTGGGTTCCTGCCATGCCTGTTCCTCTCGTCCGGGGTTTGTCTGCGCGGTTCTCTCCGCGTCTCGGGTGGCCCTTCTGCGCTGGCCGGGCGTGGCATGGATGTTCGCAGGGGTGTCGCTTGGCGCGGCATGTTGGCGCGGCATGGAAGAGGCCACCCGAGAGGGTGGCCTCGAACGTTTGCGATGGTTGCCTCGTCGGCGCTATGAGTCTCCGTTGCCGACGGCGCTTGGCAGGTCCTCACACCTGAGCTTGGAGCGGCGGAGGTATTCCTGGAAGATCTCGGATTGGGCGAAGTCATCGGGCAACTGCACTGAGTCGTCGATGTGGAGGCCTCGCTCCTCGCTGTCTACCGTTTCGTTAGCCTGAACCATTTTCGCCTCCCGTTCTCCACGTACAGCCTCTCGGTCGCGATTTCTGCAATTGTACCCGAATCCATGATCTCGGGCATCGAGCTGCGCACGTCCTCGAGGATCAGCTCGTAAGCCTCTATGACGCTCGGGTTGTTGCAGACGAGCTCGTAGGCTGTCCCGTCGTGACACGCGACTATGGAGGATCGCACCCATGCGCGCGAGGCGGACCGAATGTCCGCCCATGATGGCCTCGAGCTTCCTGGGTGGTTGTGGAGCAGGACGCATCCGCCTGGCACCTTGGCAGCCTGTGCCTCCTGCTCGGTGGTGAAGGAGCACGCGAAGTCATGCGGCACATGGCTCATCGTGTCGGTGACGAGTTGGCCCGTCCTCCACGAGACGGCGGCCAGACGTTCATGTGCCGTGCCATCACAGTCGCGCAGGATCGAGCTCGTCTCGTAGTAGAGCGTCCTGCTCGCACGTTTCGGCACTGACAGACGCTCGAACTTCTCGCGGTATGCCCTGCCGTTGACTGCTCTGCGATCAACGTCGAAGCGGGTGCCGGCGCCCTTTCCGGTGACCACCTTGTGCTCCTCCGCAATGCTCGGCATCCTGATCTTCGGCATGTCGCCGGCATACTCGCGCCGTAGGTCGCGCGTGAGCACGTCCTTGTTCTCGTCCACGAGCTTGGCGAGGGCGTCCTGCCTCTTTCGTAGCTGCTGCCTGAGCTGGTTGGCCGCGGTCTGGTTCTTGAGGCTCGGGTCCGCCTCGTACGCCCGCTCGGCCGCGGCGAGCTCGCGCTTGCTCGCGCGTATGGCACGCTCGAGGCGCCGCTGCCTCTGCGTGAGCTGGTAGATCTCCTCGTTGCTCCTGCCGCTCGGGTGCTGCGGGTCGGGCTCGTAGGCGTGCGGCATGCCTGGCATCCACGGTCCGAACTGGTGCCGGCAGTTGACCCCGCACAGGCGGTCCCCGAGGGCGCCGTGGTCGCCGGTGCCGTAGTAGCCGGTCGCCTCCGCGAAGTCCTCGTAGGTCACGCCGTCGACGGTGACGCGGCCGCCCACGTGGTAGCGCCGGCCCTCCCAGTCCTGGTGGCTCGGGCGCGCGCCGTAGTGGCTGGAGACCTCCACGAACTCGCATCCCACGTCGCGGCACACCTGCATGGTGCGGTTGGCGCACTGCTGCGAGAGCTGCGAGCGCACGTGGCGCGTCACCGCGACGTCCGCGGCGCTGCGGATGGTGGGATTGCCGGTCCGCGGATCCTTGTACTCGATCACGCTCACGCCCTCGCGGGCGAGCTCGCGCGTGGCCCGTCGTATGGCCTCGTCGTAGCTCACGAGGCCGCTTGCCGCCTGCGTGACGGCCTGCGAGCTGTAGCGGAAGAACAGGTCGCGCGCGCCGTCCATGAACGCCACGTTATCGCGCTCCAGCATCTCCTCGACGGTCCGCACGGCGCCCATCACCTGCATGGGCATGATGCCCGGCAGGTCGACGCCCAGCGCCTCCCTGATGATCGCGAGGTCGTGGGCGTCGGACCTCTCCAGCGCCTCCTCGACCTCGCGGCGCACGGCCTCCGAAACGTCGCCGCGGTGCTGCTCCAGGATGGCCCGGAGCTTGGGCGCCTCGCCCTGCGCGAGCAGCGCGATCGTCTGCTGCGTGCGGTAGTCGGACAGGTCGCCGGCGAGCATGTCGAGCACGAGCCGGTCGCACATCTCCGCCTCGATCTGGCTGTAGACGCTGCCCACGAGGGTGCCGGCGCGCTCCAAGTAGTCGGGGTCGAGCATGCGCTACGCCCCCAGGTCGATGGCCTCGGGGTCGCCTGCGAGCTCGCGCGCCTCCTCCTCGGTCATGGCGTAGAACCGCTCGAGGTACATCCACCGGGGCACCACGCCGGCTGACACCTCGGCGAGCATCTGGGCCTTCTCGCTGGCGGTGTCCTGGATGATCGAGTCGTCGAAGTCCACGTGCGCGGCGCACCCCTGCTGCACCGGCCACGCGTTGAGGGCGCGCTGGCACTGGAGCACGCACGCGAGCAGCGCCTCCAGCTGCGGGCGGAGCTCATTCTCGTGCTTGCGGATGTTGCGCATGAACGCGCTGTTGTCGGCGCTCACCTCCGTGGCGGTGCGGAGCCCGCCGGAGCGGTCGTAGCGGAAGTAGTCCTGTCCGAACCCGGTGAGGTCGCCCAGCTCGGAGAGGGCGACGTTCAGCGCCTCGGCGAGCGCCTGCGTGCGGATCGCGGGGGAGAACACCTCGTACATGGACTCGCTGGCGACGGTGTCGAGCTTCATTATCACCGTGTTCTCGGGGCTCATGGGCACGGGCATTGCCTTGCCGCCCTCGTCCTTCTGGAGGTCGAACAGGTCGGCGCTCATGAACACCTTCACCTTGGTGGCGTCGATCTCCCGCTGCATGCTGTCGAACGCGTTGTCGACGCCCTTGATCGCGTCGATCGCGTCGGCGAACACGCTCTGGCCCATGTAGGTGCCCTCGGCGTGCACGTTGTCGAGCGCGGGGCGGAGGATCGCGAACGTTGGCACGTCGGCGCCGGTGTCGAAGTCCTCAAGGATGCCCTCGGAGAGGATCGGGGTGCCGTCCTTCGCGTCGAAGAGGTCGGTCTCCACATGGTAGGTGCCAGTCTCCTCGCTCAGGGCGTGGACCTGGAGCTGGTGCACCTTGCGCCCGTCCACGTAGGCGTCGGTCGCGAACGCGCACTCGGTCACGCCGTCGTCGTCCCACGTGAGCGGGAGGATGGTGCGGGCGTCGTAGCGCCGGGCCCTCACGTCGCACGTGCCGTCCGCCTGCATGTCGAACCACAGGGCGAGCGCGCCGGTGCCCACGCCAAAGGCGCGCTCGAGGGCGCGCTGCGCGGTCGGTATGAACCTGGTCTCGGCAACCCAATCCTCGAGCAGGTCGGTCACGGCGTCCGCGTCGGTCGCCACCTTGGTGCCGTCGTCGTCGAGGATCGCGCTGGCCCACTCGCGGCACACGCGGCGGGCGGGGTGGAGCGTGTTGCGGCGCACCTTGAACCGGTGGCCGTTCACGGTCTCGGTCTTGTCGTACCATGGCGCCTTGGCGGTGTACCACGCCCACCAATCGGCGATGGTCGGCTGCATCACCTCGTCGGGCTCGTAGCCGCGCGCCCTGATGGCGTTGCGCACGCACTCCGGTACGTTGTGCTCGTTCTCAGCCGCCATCGCGGCCTCCTTTCGCTAGCGGCCGCGCGCCACCTCTCGCATCATCGCGTAGCGCACGGCGTCTATGCTGTGGTCGTTCCCGTCGGGGTAGTCGTCCACCCAGTTGCCCTCGCGGTCCCGCTCGTACTCGCACAGGGCGAACTCCTGGAAGGTGAGCGGGCACCTCCTCGGGTCGATGGCGATCTCGCGGAGCCCGGCGAGCCACTGGTACGACGGCTTGCGCATGTTGCCCTTGCCTGCCGCCCTGGCCCTCACGCCGGCGCGCCGGTAGACCGTTATGTCCGCCGGGTTCGCGTCGTCGCAGAGGATCGCCTGGTCGTGGAACGTCGGGGGCCTCGGCCTGCCGTCGCTGCCCCTGCCGTCGGAGTAGGTGAGCGCCTGGCGGGTGATCTCGGCGGTCTCCGCCGGCGTCCGCTTGTTGGCGCTGCGCTCGTCGAAGATCACGAGACGGCGCCTGCCGGGCTGCCACTCGCAGCGCACGAGGCGCCACGGGTCGGGGAACCATCCCCAGTCGATGCCGTTGCGCGGGTTGTCGAAGGTCGCTATCTCCTCGTCGGTGAGCGTCACCTTGCGCAGGTTCTCGAACACGGTGCCGCCGGTGCCGGTGATCTCCCCCAGGAACTCCCAGCGGTAGTGCGTCGGGTGCTCTTCGCGCTCGTACTCGGCGTCCGCCACGAACGCGGACCCCAGCCAGTCGGCGCGGCCGCACTCGATCACGTCGAGGTACGTGGAGTGGTCCACGAGGCAGGACTCCTTGCGCTGCATCTCCAGGGCCTTGGCGTTGACCCAGCTCCACATCGTCTGGGGCGGGTTGTAGCTGTAGAAGGTCCAGAACTTGGATCCCCCTCGCTTGAAGGACCGGAGCGCGCCCGTCACCTGGTCCCAGCTGTCGAACTGGTCGAGCTCCTCGTACCAGTGCACGGCGCAGTACCCGGTCGTGAACTTGGTGCCCTTGGTCTTGAGCGGGTCGTCGAGCCCCAGGAACTTGATCTTCTGGCCCGTGGGCAGGTAGGTCACCTCCATGGGCGAGACGGTGCAGCGGAACCACGGCGAGAGCCCGAGGGCGTCTATCGCCCAGAGCGTCTGGTTGTACACGGTGTCGCGCAGGGTCGCGGATATGCGCCGGAGGACCACGGCGTTGGCGAACGGGTGCCGCACGATCAGCAGGACGACGCACAGGCTAATGAAGGACGACTTCGTGGACCCTCGCCCTCCCTCCATCCAGAACTCGTCGTGCCCGTCGTCGGCGAACACGTCGGCCAGGATGCGATGGAAGCGGTCGATGCAGAGCTCGGCGGCGCTCACTGCTCGGCCCTCGCAGGCTCGATGCCCAGGGATATGACCGGCGCGCTCACGTCCACCTTCGTCTCCCTGCGGTCGGCGTACCGGTCGGGCATGCGGTTCTTGAGGTAGAAGATGATGGCGGCCGTGTCGGGCGGCACCTGGCGGGTCACCGTGCGCTTCTTGATGGACCCGCCCGCGGGCTTGCCGTTCTCCAGCACGCCGTCGAACTCCTCGACGGTCTCGGTCACCGTCATGCCGGTGGCGCGCTTGAACAGGGCGTTCTCGACCACCTCGCAGGCGAGCATCCGGCCCCTTTTTATGGCGTCGCAAATGCCGGAATGGGCCTCGATCCACCTGCGCAGCGTGTCGCGGTGCACGCCCATGCTCCGCGCTATCTCCTCGTTGTTGAGGCCGTTCGCGGCCCAGTTGGTGATCCTCTCCAGCTGGGCCGGGTCGCCCTCCCACATCTGCCACTTGCCTGCCGCCACGGACTACTCCCCGGCGCCCCTAGAAGGGGAGGTCGTCGTAGATGCTCGCGGGCCGGTACGTGGAGGTTCGTCACCCGCGGTCCCGCGTCTCGGTGCTCCGCTGCTGCCTTTCCTTGCGCTGGGCCCGGCGCTGCCTGGCGCCTCCGCCGCCTCCGCTCCCTCGTCCGCGCTGGGAGCGTCCGTATCCCTGATCGCCTGCCATAGCCTCTTCCCTCCGAATCGCCTGCTTCTCTGGTGGTTCCTTCTTCTCTCCTGCATGAGCACGTCGTAGGCGCCCACGATCCGGTCGGTCACGCCCTGGCAGAACTCCCAGAGGGCCGGGTCGGGGCTTATGTGTAGCTGCTCGATGCTGTTGGAGCTCCTGAGGTTCGCGCTCCCGTGCATGGTGAGGCGGTTGCCCGCCCACGTCTCGATGGTCACGACCTTGCAGTGCAGCTCGGCTATCGCCACGTGGAGCTCGAGCCCCTCGAGGTCCAGCTGGTCGAAGAGGTATCCGACGACGCCGCCCTTGTGGAGCTCGGTCGAGTACCAGTAGCCGGAGAGGCAGAGGTCGAGCCGCTCGGTGCCGCACATCTCCACGACGTTGCGCAGGGAGTCGATGTTCTCGTCGTTGAGGCTGAGCATCTGCATGCCCAGCCGGCGGACCGAGAACTTGCGCTGCTCCACGCACGCCTCGAGGAAGTCGCCGAACACGAAGCCGCCCGCCACGTAGGCGAAGGTCTCCGTCTCGCTGTCTATCGTGAGGGCCCGCGCGAAGTCCTGGGCGTGCTCGTAGCACACCGCCTTGGGGCGGCGCACCACGGGCCGCGTCCATATGGCGTCCTCCATCGGGTCGTCCTCCTCGGGCTCGCCCTTGAAGTCCGCCGGGTCGAAGGCGGAGAGGTCGATGCCCCCGAGGTCTATGTTGAGGTCGTCGAACAGTCCCACGCGCGTCACCTCACGCCTTCCCGTATGCCACCGCCAGCCGCTCGGCGGCGACGGCGTGCCACCGCTCGCTCATCTCCACGCCCACGAACGAGCGCCCCGTCTCCGCGCACGCGACGCCGGTCGCGCCCGATCCCGCGAAGGGGTCCATGACGACCCCCTCCTCCGGGCACACGGCCTCGACCAGGAACCTGAGCAGCCCCGTGGGCTTCTGCGCGGGGTGGATCCTCCTGGAGGTCGGAACGGGCTTGAAGGTCTGCACGTCGAGCAGGTCGTGGCGCCTCATCTCGAAGCCCTCGCAGGTAAAGAGGCACACAAGCTCCGAGGAGGACCTAAGCGTGTTCCCGGTCCCCGGCCAGCCCTTGGCCCAGGTGAGGACGGAGGCTATCGGCCAGCGTGCGTCACAGGACGCCTTGGTGAGGGTGGCGAGACCACGCCAGTTCATGAACACCCAAGCCGCGCCCCATGAGGGGAGCGTGTTGTGGATGGCCCGCAGCAGCTCGGCGTACCAGTAGGCCGCATTCATGTAGTCCGCCCATGGGTCGAGCTTCCCATTCCCGTCGCTCTTGGTCGAAATCATGTAGGGCGGATCGGCCACTATGGCGTCCACGGCACCGGGGCGCATCTCGCGCATGACGTCCAGGCAGTCGCCCAGATGGAGAATATAGCCAGCCAACTGTTCCTCGCCTTCCGCGTCCTTCCGTCGTTGCGGGCCCTATCGTCCCGCCCGTGTCGCGTCGAGCCTCACGCTCTCGGCGCCGGGGTGGCTGGTCAGGTGCCAACCGTTGCAGTAGGGGCACCGGTAGGCCCACTCCTGGCCAGCGAGGTGGTGGTCCGCTGCGAACGTAGCGGCGTCGTGCAGGCAGCGGAACCGCATCTTGCGCCCGCAGGCGCCGTGGCCCCGCCTGCCCCACACCTCCGAGACCCATGCGTCGCGCAGGGCACGCTCGCGCTCCGACTTGCGCTTGCGCCGGCGCTTGTGGCGCTCGTGCGAGGGCCCCTTTGCCGTTGACTCGTCGCCGCTCTGGTGCGACCTCCTGCTCCTGCCCATGCGCTCGCCTCCCGTCGGTCGGGATGGTCGCGCCCGTGTCGCATGCGAAGGGGGAGGCACCTGTAGCAGATGCCTCCCCCTCGCGTGATGCGCCTTGATGCGTAACTGTGAGCGGTCGCGCTATCCGATCCGCTCGCCGCCCTCGTAGTTGCTCTCGGCGAAGTCCTCCACGTACTGCACCCACGCCTGCGCGTTGGCCTCGTCGATGCCGTAGCCCTGCTCGCGGTCGTACATGACGGAGACGGCGGCGGCCATGCCGTAGACCCTGCCGGCGAGGTGGAGGTTGTTGGGCTCCTGCGCGCTGATGGACTGGAGGCGCGCGGCCTCCTCGATAATGGCCCACGCATGGTGGGAGGGCTCCAGGTCGAGCCATTCGACCATGTCGTCGAAGAGGTCGGAGAAGTCGTTGCGGTTGGTGGTGGTCATTGCGGGCTCCTTAGGATCTTGAGGTGGTTGCTGGGTGGTGGGTGCGGGGAATTGACCCTCCCCGCCGGGCTTGCGCGAGCTAGGCCGCGTGCTCGATCCGCACCACGCGGTAGTCGGCCTTGGTGCCCTTGCGGTGCTGCGCGGCGACCCCCTCGGCGGCCTCAAGGCTGGAGAAGCTCTCGACCATCCACGCCGGCTCGCCGTCGATGAACCGGACGACCGCGTAGGAGTCGTGGGCGAGGAGCTGGTCGGGGGTCATGGCGGCGATGTTCTTGGTGGTCATGGTGGGCGCCTCCTTGGCGTTGTGGTGGGTGATTGACTAACTAAAGTATGACACTTTGCCGGGTAATGACTAACCAAAGTTATATACATTCATATAGTCTGCATAACTTTAGTATGTCGCTCTGATACAATCGTGCGGGAGGAGGTGGTCACATGAACGTCAAGCAGGCCATCGAGGTCATGTGCGAGCGGTCCGGGAAGTCCCAGCGCGCGGTCTCGTCGGAGATCGGGAAGGCGCCCACGTTCATCGGAACGACGCTGAGCAAGGGGAGCGTGCCCAGGGTGGACACCATGGCGGCGATAGCGCGCGCGTGCGGGTTCGAGCTCGTGCTGCGCGGCCATGGCGTCACCGTCACCCTGGGCGACGACTAGAGCGAGCGGAGGCGCCTCTCCGCCGCCCTCCTCGCGCGGATCAGCCTCGCATGGCTGATCGCCACCTCAAGCGACTCGCGGTCGTGGTACGGAAGGGCCCTCCCGTGGGCGTTGCCCTGGATGATGATCGCGAGCTCGTCGGGCACGGGGACGATGTTCTCCGGGGCGAAGTTCCGGTTGTCGTGGTCGGCGAAGACGACCCGGTGGCCCTCCGGCCAGTCCCTCCCGTTCGCCTGCATCCACGCGAAGCGGGCGTAGCTTATCCAGTGGCGCGCCGGCCACGGCGCGTTCCTTGGCCTCACGTAGATCATGAGCACTCCGTCCGGGCCCTCCTTGGTGTCGAGCAGGTGCCGCATCCTGGACTCGGTGTACTCGTTGCGCTCGCCGGGCTTGAACAGGTTGGCGCGCATGCGCTCCTGCTGCTCCGGCGTGTAGCCCATCTCGTCCCAGGTCTTGCCCTTGGCCTCGCTCGCTCTG
>Ga0326513_10001995_pt1 | contig 15257 bp, 10 predicted proteins | sample 2_2465_0518_D_FD_203654 | JGI IMG/M metagenome (GOLD analysis project Ga0326513, IMG submission 203654) | Bovine rumen microbial communities from UC Davis, California, United States - 2_2465_0518 | ecosystem: Host-associated > Mammals > Digestive system > Stomach > Rumen | place: USA...
AAAAAACAAATTTTAGGGCAAAAAAATGTAATTTTAACACTTTCTCTGCCCCGGAACCTGTCCGAATTATGTTTTACAACATGTTTTGGGCACAAAAAACTCATATTCAAATGCTCCCGGAATACACAAAAAACCCCGCTGCCGGAAGCAGCGGGGATGACATATAAAGATAAGGCTAATGAATTCAGTCTTATTCGAAGCTGGTGAAGTCGTAACCGTTCTTGAATCCGCCAATCAGAGCGTTCTCCGAGAGAGGAACAAGATAGATGGGAGCCGTCTTGAGATCCCAGCCGAGGAAAATATCGTTGAGATAGAAGCCGTTGGTTTTCTCCTGATCTACGATAGCCTTACCCCAAGGCTTGGCATAATATCCCTCAGGTGTCTCGGTAATGTTAATGTTGGTGAAGAGACCCTTGATGGCAATGTTGCTGTTGGGCCAGCCGTTGTTTCCGTAGTGCGTCTTCGTATAGGTGGACTCCTTGTCCCAGTCGTGCTGACCGCGCCAGCCGGGGAACAGGAGTGCTTCCAGATCGGTGGAGGGCTCGTAACCGCCAACACGCATTGCCTCAGGCGTGGGACCTGTCAGACGGGTTGTAAGACCCATTGCCGTGGGATCGACACCCTTGTAGTAGATGTAGTTGCCGATGGTGTTGCCGTTGGCGAAGTGATAATAACCGTCAGCGTTCAGACCGTCGATCATCTTCTTGGTGAGGTCGCGGAGCTCACCGATCTTCTTACCAAGCAGACCGGTGCGGATGAGGGTCCAGCGACGGTCGCCCTCGCCTGCGAACTCGAAGCCGCGCTCGTCTATTACCTGCTCGAATGTCACGGAAGAGGCAGCGGGCAGACCGGCACGGACGTGGGTCTTGTTGTAATAGGTCACTGCATCAGCCTGATTGGGATTCGTCTTCATGAGGGCAGCCTCGGCGAGACCGAGGTAAACCTCAGAGATACGCATATAAGGCTGGTTGATGCCTGACATACGCTGCTTGGTGAAGTAGGGGTTCACCTGACGGTTCTCGTCGAACTTGCCGCAGGCGATACCTGCGCCGTCGCCGGAAGTCTTCATGTTGAAGCCCAGAATCACCTCATAGGCGCAGCTCTTGCCGTCATACGACTTCTTGGCATCGACTTTGCCGTCAGCGTCATAAACACAGAGGTCGTTGCGGATGCCGTCCGTACCGGCCTTCAGATAAGAACCGGTAACGACACACGAGATATCACGACGGATATCCTTAGGATCGAACATACCATAGTAGAAGGCGGGATGGATACGGCACTGTCCATAGGACTTGCAGACACCGAAGCCGTTGGAGCCCGTTGCGGGACGACCGATAGCGTAGGGACGCTCGCAGTTGCCGGTAGCCTGTACCATTTCGTCCTCAAAGATGGACTCGCCGGCAAAGCTGCCGTCGGGCTGATGCAGGTCGGTGAAGAAAGCCGAATAGTCGCTGGCATTGAACTCAGCACCGGCGGGATTCTCAGCCACCCACTTGAAGGCATCGTAGGCGATGTCATAGTACTCCTTGTAGTTCTTGGGACGTGCGTAGGCTGCGCCATGGGCATCGGTGTAGTCGGGATGACGCTCCAAACGGGATTCATCGGTCACGTCCAGACGGTAGGTCTGATAGCCGGCAGCCTCCATGGCGATACGGCCCAGGAGTGCGTAGGCATACTGACGGGTGAAGCGGTTCTTGTTGGAGGAGGTCAGCTCGGGGCAGAGATCCTTGGCAACCTGCAGCTCGGCAATCACCTTGTCGTAGATGTCAAGACGGGAAGCAAAGGCAGTGGGATTGTCCTGCAACGAGAAGACAGAGAATACATCGCCATAGTATTTGATGAGTTCACGGTAGCAGGTAGCCTTCATGCAGACAGCCTGACCGTAAATCTCGGCGTACGTCTTGGCGTTGGCGTCCTCGGTGCGCATCTCCTCGGTGATACCGTCGGTGAGAAGGTTCATCGTGGGAATGATGGCATAGAGCTGGGCATAGCCGGTCTTGTCGTCGGACGTGCCGAGGTCGGACAATACGGTGAAGGTGGAAATCACATCGTCGGCACCGCCGTTGTACATGGTTTCAACCTTGAGACGGCCTACGGCACGCTCGCCGCCGTGACGCTCGATGTCGGAGCCTGCGGCATCAATGGCGTAGAACAGACCGTTGGAGAAAATCTGGTCTCGCATGACCAGGTGCCAGTTGTTATAGGCTCCGTCCAGCGTGGTCTGGCAACCATCGATGGACGACGTGGCCTGAGCCGCTGTCACCGTTGAGGGGGAGCTGGTTTCAAGATAGTCGCTACAGGAGCTCAACGAGAGCAGTCCTGCTGAAAAGAGAGCGATACCTAATATTTTGTTACTCATATTGTTGGAATGTCTTTTTAGAGGTTTAGAATGCTACGTTGAGACCGAAGGTGAACGTCCGGCTCTTGGGGTAAGAGTTGTAGTCAAATCCGGGCGTGGGGAAGCCACTGTAGTTGGAATCCATCGCGGAGTTGGTGCTGACCTCGGGATCCAGTCCGTCGTAACCCGAGATGCAGAAGAGGTTGCCTGCCGTGAAGTAGATGCGGGCATTGCTGATACCCACCTTCTTGACAAGGTTCTTGGGCACGGTGTAGCCGATGGTGAGCGACTGCATGCGCAGGAAAGCTGCGTTCTCCACATAGTCATCGCTGACAACGGGAGCGTCGTTGCTGATGTAGCTCAACAGACCATACTGTGCGCCTGCGTTAAGCGTACGGAGCTCATCGGGATCGGTAACGGCATAGAGGTCGCCGTCTCCATTGATGTTATACATTCTCCAGCTGTTGTCGAACTTGGTGGACAGACGGCTCTGTGAAGACCACTTGGTATTGTTGCCGCTGTGAACCGAGCGCGCAGCGTTGGCGTTGAACACCTTGCCGTCGAGCTGGTAGGAGAAGTTGGCTGAGAAGTCGAAGTCCTTGTAGCGCCCGGAGAGGTTGAAACCGCCGGTGTGCTTGGGCATCATACGGCCGATGATGACAGCATCGTTGGCGTCAATCACGTCGTCACCGTTGGTGTTCTCATACTTAGGCATGCCGGGGAAAGCACGCTGACCGTCAGCCAGTTTGTAGTTCTCAGAACCATGATAGGTGGTAAGCTGGGTGTCGAGGATACCTTCCTTCAGCGTCCAGACGCCATTGACAACGTCGAAGTCGTCGACGGTGTAGAATCCGGCAGCCTTGAAGCCCTTGATCAGGCCGACAGGCTCGCCCTCTTCGATAACGTAGGGCTTGGAGGGCATCATTGAAGTGGAGGCGAAGCGCATGCTGCCGTCCATGTTGGCATCGGCGGGCACCTTCTCCACCTTGTTGACATTGTAGTTGTAGGTGATGCCGAAGTTCAGGTCGAAGTCCTTCGCACGTACAATATTATAATTGAAGGAAACTTCAATACCCTTGTTGGAGGTCTCGGCAGCATTGCGGAACTCGTAGGAGTAACCTGCGATGGAGTTGATGGGCACGCGCATCAAGCAGTCCTTCGTGGTGTTCCAGTAGAAGTCAAACGAACCGTTGAACTTGCCGTTCAGGAAACCGTAGTCGAGACCGATGTTGCGGGAAGTGGTCTTCTCCCAGGTCAGGTCGGCATTACCCTTCAAGGTGCCGGGTTTGTAGCTGAACGTACCGTCGTCGTTGAGCGACGATACCCACTCGTCGATGAAAGCGCTGGCATCAATGCCGTCGTTACCGGAGGTACCGAAAGAGAGACGCAGCTTGAGGTTGTCCAGCCAGTCTTCATTGCCGGCAAGGAAAGGCTCGTCGCTGATGCGCCATGCGATAGCACCTGCGGGGAAGTAGCCCCAGCGGTTACCCTCGGCAAACTTGGAGCTGCCGTCGGCACGCATGGTGAAGGTGAACATATAGCGGCTGAAGAGATTGTAGTTCAAACGGCCGAACCACGAGGTGGTATGCGACGAAACGCCTATGGAGTTGGAGAAATAGCTCTTGGAGTGATCCTGAGCCATCTGCATCTGTCCGAAAGCGGTATCCTTGCTCCACGTGGTGGGATACTGGTAGCCGCGCATCGAGTTGGAGTTGGAACGGCTGCCCAGTACCTCGTTACCAAGGAGGAGGTTGAGGGAGTGGTCATCGCTCTTGATAAGGTCGGCGAAGTCGTAGTTCAACGTCGTTGTCCACGAGGTGTTGTAGCCGTCACCCTGACCCAGCTGTGCGATGGCCACGAGGTCACGGCCGGTCTTGGCACCCTGCCAGTTCTCGGTCTTCGACCAGTGGCGAGACACGCCGAGTTCGGTCTTGGCGGTCAGGCCCTTGATGATTTCCCAGGTGAGCGACGAGTTCAGGCGGACGCGCTGCTGCTTCTTCACGTAGTCGTTGTCGTTGATGACATCGATGGGGTTGTACTGGGGGTTGGCAAAGACATCACCCTCGCCGAATTCGGGAAGGTTGCCGGTTCCGAGAGGATTGTCAATCATATTGAACTGCCAGGGATAAACCAGGGTATTGTTCATGGTTGCCGTGTTGCTCGAGAAGTACTTGTTGTTCTGGGTCTTTGTCTCGCTGTAGCGGGCATCGAGATTGAGTTTCAATTTGCTGTTGATGGCCTGCTGCAGTTTCAGGTTGACGTTCCAGCGGCTATAACCGGCCTTTTCCATTGTGGCTTCGTCATCGGTGTAGTTGACCGAGGCGAAATACTTCGTCTTGTCCGTACCGCCGCTGATGGAGAGATCGTGGTTCCAGGCATGACTGGTGCGGAACACGTCGTCCATGTAGTTGTGGGAAGCCACATTCTTATATTCATTGAGGTGGTTGCCATTGGCAGTGCCGAGGCCGTAGTAGCGGGCCATGTTGTCGCCGTAGCCGACAGCGGTCATGTATTCCCATGTTCTGCGTACATAGGTATAGGCATCCTGCAGGTCGAGAGTTTCGGGCTTGGCCTTAATCTGATAGTACATGTTGTACTTCACCTGAGCTTTGCCTTCCTTGGCGCTCTTGGTGGTGACGAGAATGACACCGTTGGCACCGCGTGCACCATAGATAGCGGTCGAGGAAGCGTCCTTCAGAACGTCGATGGACTCAATCTGGTCGGCAGGGATGTCGTCGATGCTGCTCACTGCGATACCGTCAACGATGAACAAGGGGTCGTTGGACTGGGTAATAGAACCGCCACCGCGCACACGGATGGACATTTCTGCACCGGGACGGCCGTCCTGCTGAACGATATTCACGCCGGGGAGCTTGCCGGAGAGAGCCTCGGCGACGTTGGCAACAGGCAACTTGACAAGATTCTCGCCGGAGATGGAAGCGACCGAACCGGTCAGGTCCTTACGGCGCATTGTGCCGTAACCAACGACGACGACATCTTCAAGTGTCGTATTGTCCTCTTTAAGGGTAATACTGATAACCGACTTGCCGGACACGGGGATTTCCTGGGTGGCATAGCCGATGTAAGAAACTCTCAATGTACCGTTCTGGGGCACATTGTTCAAGGTAAAGTTGCCGTCTGCATCGGTCATCGTACCTTCCTGGGTACCAACGATTACCACGTTGGCGCCAATGACGGTCTCGCCGAAATTGTCAAGCACGGTACCTCTCACTGTTTTGGTCTGCGCGAAAGCAGCTGCTGAGCCGAGCACAAAGGCAGTGGCAGCAAGCATTGTCTTTCCGAACCACTTACTACATGTACTGAAATTCATGTTGTGAAGGAGTTAATTAGTAATTGATGTGTGTAAAAAAGTATGTTTGTTAATTTGTGACAAAATCCGGATTTTGAAAGTGCTTTTTCAAATAAAACGGTCATTTTGACAAGTGCAAATTTCAAACAAATATTTTAAAAAAACAAATTTTGGGGCAAAAAAATGTATTTTTAACACTTTCTCTGCCCCAAAATCTGCAGGTTTTCCGTTTTTGTTCTTGTTTTTTACTCAAAAACGATAGCCTTTTATCTTTCTTTTTTACAATGCCATCGGAGACTCATGACTGTCTCGGACATCATGTCCCAACTGTATTTTGCCTCTCGTTGCGCAATCCTTTGGCTATCTATTCCACCGTTCCGCCCCACCAGGTTATCTCAACCAACTGAATATGGAAGAAAAGATCCGAATAGGGGTCGATGTTTGTCGAACCCTTCTGACCATAGGCCAGGTACCAGGGAATTGCGACAATCCAGGAGTCTCCTTCGTGCATCTGCTGAAGCACATCGCCCCAACCCACGATGACAGAGGCGGGAGTGAAACTTTCGTAAAACTCTATCTCACACTCTTGGATCGTTTCTGTCTTACCGTCGGTAAAAACAGCCTCCACGGCCTCCTTGTCTGTAAGGTCGATATTGTCCAGGCGATTGAGCACCGATTTGGTGTTATAGAGTGTATAGTGCGTCTTGAGTGTCGATGTATAGAAAGGAGTGAACCAACGGTTTTTGGCGCGCAACGTCTCCTCGTCAGCCGCTTCTAAGACATGATAGTAGGTAGGATAATACGAATACGGCTCAGAAAGACTCCTGACACTGTCGGCAAAATAGGTTGCCGCACCGGATGCTCCAACACTCGTCCGCAAACGGTCCATAAATACGTTGTTGCGGTCACGCCAGCTGTAGTACTCAGTATAGTCGACTGAATTATCGCTGCCGTTGCAGCCCGTCATCGCTGGAGCAACGACGAGCAGCAAAAGCAGATGTGTGAGAATTTTATTCATTTATGCGTTTTCAATCTTACGGAGCAACGAAGAGATATTGACGCTGTCGCCGATAATCTTGTGAAGATCGGCAATGGCGACACGCTCCTGTGCCATGGTGTCACGCTGACGGAGGGTAACGGTATTGTCCTCGAGGGTCTGGTGATCGACGGTAACGCAGTAGGGAGTACCGATGGCATCCTGACGGCGATAACGCTTGCCGATGGAATCCTTGGCCTCCACCTGACAGGTGTAGTCGTAACGGAGTTCGCGGAAAATCTCTTCGGCTTTCTCCGGGAGACCGTCTTTGTTGACCAGGGGAAGAATACCCACCTTGATGGGAGCCAATGCCGGAGGAAGCGCCAGCACAACGCGCTTCTCGCCGCCTTCCAGTTCCTCTTCCTTGTAGGAAGCAGCCATCACGCTCAGGAACATACGGTCCACACCGATGGAGGTCTCGATGACGTAGGGCGTATAGCTTGAATTGGTCTCGGGGTCGAAGTATTCAATCTTCTTTCCGCTGTATTTGGCATGCTGAGAGAGGTCGAAGTTGGTGCGGGAATGAATACCTTCCACTTCCTTGAACCCGAAGGGCATTTTGAACTCGATATCGGTAGCCGCATTGGCATAGTGTGCCAGTTTCTCATGATCGTGAAAGCGGTACATCTGATCGCCGAAGCCGAGAGCCTTGTGCCAGGCCAGACGTGTCTTCTTCCACTTGGCGAACCAGTCCAGTTCGGTGCCGGGCTTGATGAAGAACTGCATCTCCATCTGTTCGAATTCACGCATACGGAAGATAAACTGACGGGCTACTATCTCATTGCGGAATGCCTTACCAATCTGGGCAATACCGAAGGGAAGTTTCATGCGACCGGTCTTCTGTACATTGAGGAAGTTCACAAAGATGCCCTGAGCTGTCTCAGGACGGAGATAAATCTTCATCGAACCGTCGGCCGTGGAACCCATCTCGGTCGAGAACATGAGGTTGAACTGACGTACGTCGGTCCAGTTGCGGGTGCCGGAAATAGGGCAGACGATACCCTCGTCGAGGATAATCTGCTTCAGTTCTTCGAGATTCATTGCGTTCATGGCATCGCTGTAACGCTGATGCAGTGCATTCCACTTCTCCTGATTCTCCAGGACTCGGGGATTGGTCTCGCGGAACTTGGCTTCGTCGAAGGCTTCGCCGAATTTCTTGCGGGCTTTCTCCACTTCCTTGTTGATCTTGTCCTCAATCTTGGCGAGCTGTTCCTCGATGAGCACATCGGCACGATAACGCTTCTTGGAGTCACGGTTGTCAATGAGGGGATCGTTGAATGCATCGACATGGCCGGATGCTTTCCAAACCGTAGGATGCATGAAGATGGAGGCATCGATACCCACGATATTCTCATGGAGCAGCGTCATGGCTTTCCACCAGTACTGCTTGATATTGTTCTTGAGCTCGACACCGTTCTGTCCGTAATCATACACAGCGCCGAGACCATCATAGATTTCGCTCGACGGAAAAACAAAGCCATACTCCTTGCAATGGGAGACTAACTTTTTGAATACATCGTCTTGAGTTGCCATAATTTTATTTTACGATCATTTATATTTGACTATTTCACTATTTGACTATTTCACTATTTCACTCTCAACTCTAGACCCTGACCGCTAAACTGAATTTGTCCAATTGTGAAATTGTGAAATTGTCCGATAGTCCAATTAAAATTTGGCTGCAAAGTTACTGAATTTCAAGCAATTCTCCAAATCTTGGGCTCAAATTCAATGCTTTTTATGCACTTAAATGCGCTTTTTAACTTTTTATGTCGTCTTTTGTTGGCAGAAAATCTCAAAATTCGAGATAAAAACGGAGTCTTTGGATATCGTCTTCCGAAAATTCTTCCAACTGTTTCAACGCTTCGATGGAGGAAAGATTGCCCCAGTTTCTGCGGTAATTGAACAGCGCCTTAACCTGCTCATAATTCAAGTAGGGATGATGAACCAGCGTCTTGAAATCCGAATGGTTGACATTCAGTTTCCGAATCTGACCGGGATCGGCTGCCATCCATTGTGACACCCATTCGGGCAACATCTCCTGTGCCTTTTCCCACTTCAGTTTCTCGCCCAGCTGCAACGGAGAATAGAATCCGCCCAACTGGTCTCTATACCTTATTATATTTAAAGCAGTCGTACTGCCGATTCCCGGAATTTTTTTCAACAGGGTAGTGTCGGCCGTATTCAGTTCCACGCGTGTCGGTTCTTGAAATTTCTCCTGCTTCGGATAATCGTCCTTTTTTTTCTGTGTTATCGGAATGTAGGGAACCGAACTTGCAGAATCGACGGCTTCCTTCCTGCTGTCTGCCTTTTTGCGCGTTACCGGCGCGGAATCCCCGGGCTCGGAAACTCTCCTCTTCTCGCCTTCTTCATGAAACGGCACATAACGGGCCGAGAGGGTATCCTGCCCAACCGAAGCCAGCATTTCCAACTGACGGATGCGGTCCTCCATTCTGGCGTTCTGTTCTTTCAGATTCCGCACCTGCACCACAGCTCTGGCCACAAAAAATGCGACCACCAGAGCTACCAAAAACAGCAGACCGTTCCGGACGTTCTGCATCATTCCGCTATGATTCTTTTTTTCAGCCATATGATTCTTGTGTGCTGCAAAGATACGAAAAGTTTTCGAAACATTCACACATTCTGCCTCAAATTAACACTTCGCACACAAAAAAAACTCTCACCGTCCTTCCGACAATGAGAGCTATGGGTACAAAAGCAGTTTCAATGATGTTCTAATCTCGTAATAACAATAATTTTGGTTTGAAACCGAAAAATCAATCACATCTGAAAATTTCCCATAAACTAACAATTAATAAAACCTATATCGTTACCGATTTGAATCGGCGAGTTTTAATTGAATTATGACACTGCAAAGATAGTCTGTTTTTTTGATTTATGCAAATAATTTTGCAGAAATATGTAGATTGAGGGATTTTTTTTATATTTTTTATCATTTAATCCCCTTTTTAAGCTTCCTGGAGCCACTATTTCTTCTGGAATCGATGTGTGATATCCTGCCATCCGTCTGCCTCTTTCTTATAAAGACGCTGGTTGGTGCGGGGAGATTTCAGGGGACCCAGATGGGCGATGTATGGCCCCTGTTTCAGATAATCAAACACATCGCGGTCTATTTGCCGGGGGAAATACTGCCGGCCGCTCCACCATGAGACTTTGAGATTGGGATGCTTAGCGCGGATATGGTGAGCCAATGCTGCGATACCCTCCGGATCAGCGTCACCGCCCATGAATGAAACACAGGTTATATCATCGGATTGTCTTTCAATCAGATCATCCAAAGTCTCTGGCGTCAGCTCTTCGCCTATGTCTTCCCACAAATACTTACTGTGACAGCCCGGACAGTGACATGGACAGCCGGAAAGGTTGATTGCCAACGTTGTCTCGTCCGGAATCTCCTGGAAAACAATATCTGTATTTACAAATTTGAGCATATTCTATCATGGCGTATTTTCTTCGCCATCAGTTTATTCTGACATAAAAAGCCCGCCACCCTTACTTATCCTTTTTTTCCGAAAGAGTGGCGGGGAGAACTTTGCCTTCGAGCATCGCCCTGTTGTTTCCTTAAGCTTGCTTGGGTTCAGCGATAGGCTTGTCGCCCTGGTGCAGATAATAACGGCGCGAAGCTTCCTGCTGACGGGGCTGCGAGAAGTTCGAGACACGTTTCAGATAGCCGATGACACGGGTCATGTAGTCCACATTCTTCGAGTGACATTTGGGGCATTCATGCAGATAGCGTTTGTCGATGTTGCCGCAGTCATTACAGATGGTGTTGGGAATATTGAACGTGAAGTAGTTGCAACCTTCCTTGGCAGCCACTCGGAGCAATTGGGCATACTGTTCTTTCGTGAGGTGCTCCTCCAGATTCATGTGGAGTGCTGAGCCGCCCGTAAGATGTTCGATGTAGGGTGCACCGTGAAGTTTGAACTTGTCGATGATGGTGAGCGAAGTATCCTCAACCACATAGAAATAGCTGTTGTAGCAGTCGCGCGGAACGAAGTAGCCGTCCTCACGGTCCCACTTGGCATGCTTCACACCGACGTTCTCGGCGGGAATCATCTCACAATTGAACATCACTTCCTTGGTCCTGTACTCCTTGTTCTTCTTCTCAACAAGACCCAAAACGGTCTGCACAAACTGAAGATACTCGGGATTCGGGTTAATCTTGAGTCCCATGAACTCGGCGGCCTCTACCAGACCGTTCACTCCGATGGTGAGATATTGGCGGGCAATGTTGATGTAGCCGGAATCGAAGAGCGGCAGCATGCCTGCTTTCTGGAACTCCTTGAGATTCTCATTGTAGGCAAGCTGAACCTTGTGGCAGAGATCAATGATGTCGGTCAGGTACTCCTTGTAATCCATCTTGTTGTTCACTGCATACTGAATGCAGCGGTTCAGGTTGATGGTAAGCACCGACTTGGAGCCCGTCGATACACCGCCGGCACCCAGGGTGTAGGAGAATCCGTTGTCGTTAATCTCGTTGCGCAGACGGCAGCAGGATGCGAGCGAGTCGGCATTCTCGCTCATGTAGGTGAAGAACGAGTGACCCTCGGCATACATCTCGGCCGTAAAATCGCCCCACTCCTTGTCCATGGGTTCTCCGTCTTTCGAGAGAAGTGCCATCGTCTCAACCGGGAACGTGAGAACGGCTTTGGTACGCTCCTTGTTGAACCATTTCATGAATCGTTTCTGGAGCCAGGAGAGACCGTTCCAGTCGGGCTTGCTTCCGTCGGGGAAACGGAAATCTCCGAAAATCGACTCAAAATAATACTTGTCATAATACGAAATGTTCCAGAATACTGCCTGGAAATTTCTTGCTCCCGTCGGCTGGTTGATGGAGTAAACAATCTGCTCGAAGCAGTCGGTAATCACTTTGTCAAGTGTGCGGTGCTTCAGCGAGAGATCAACCACCTTCTCGGGATTCTTCCAATAGTCTTCGCCGTATTCCTGTCCGATGAAGTAGTTGAGATACATCAGGAACTCGGGCGTAGCACAGGCGCCGGCCAGCATCGAGGATACAATGAAAACCATGTTGATGAACCCGCCGCAGAAAGACTTGAGGTTGGTCGGCGCCGTGGAGTTGCCACCGATGGAAGCGGTACCGCCAATCAGCCAGGGGTACATCGTGATGGATGCACAATAGTTGGCAAGATTGGTCTCGTCGTTCTTATAAATAAAGTGGTGCGTGAGTAAGTCAATATAGCGGTCGGCCATTTCCTTGCCGTACATTTTCTTGATCCTGTCGGTCAGAAGACGACGGTTCAGACGGATGAAAGAACCCTTGGGCAACTCTCCAATCAGCGTGGCGATGTTCTTGTGTTCTACATTGGCGTTGGCGTCATACTTCGAACCCGTCGCAGCATTGCCTTCTGCACAATAGTCAGATAGGAATTTGATACGCTCCAGCGTTTCGCGGTCCTCGCTGTGGGCCTGACGGTAAAGCATAAACGACTTGGCCACTTTGTAATAGCCTTCCTCCATGAGCGCGGTTTCCACCTGATTCTGGATTTCCTCGACCGTGATGTTCTCATGAATGTCGAGGTGACTCAGCACCTTCGAAAGGGCCGACAAGTCAACAGGCTGGTCTACTGACTGGAACGCCTTGATGATGGCGTTCATGATTTTGTCGAGCGAGAAACGTACGCTCTGTCCATCACGTTTGGTGATGCTGAATAGCTGATTGTCCATTAAAGTAGGAACGGTCTATGTTTATTATATATTATTGTAGAATGTATTTGTATTAGGCTCGCCGATGCACCGTTTTGCGCACAAATGCAGGCCCGGGAAAGTCAAAATCGTAAATCGGCAGCAAAGATAGAGATTCTTTTCGAGACATCCAAATAATTCCGCATGAAATTTTGTTAATTTTTGTAAATACCCTGTCAAAAGACTTAGTTTTTTGCTGTGTATCTGCTGATTTTGTCAATATAGACATTTATCAATGAAAACTTTATTAAAAAATTTGCGCCCTTGCTCCGAAGTACTTTCTGCTACCCGGTCATGAAATGACGCAAAACAGACCATTTAAATGACAAAATAAACACTTAGAAGAAAATTTGAAGGGCTGAAACGTTATTTTTTCTGAAAATATTTGGTTTTTCCGATAAAAAACGCTATCTTTGGAGCATTATTTTCACGCGCGAATAAATGATGTATCATATTCCGGTCATGCTCCAAGAATGCATGGAGGGTCTTCACATTCTTCCTGATGGCATCTACGTTGATGTCACTTTCGGGGGCGGTGGCCACAGCAGGGCGATATTGGCCAGGCTGGGGGAAAAGGGACATCTTTTCGGGTTCGATCAGGATGCCGATGCGGAACGTCATTGGCTGGAGGCCGAACAGGAATCCGACAGCGGTGTGGACCCGCGGTTCACATTCGTCCGGAGCAACTTCCGTTACCTCAAAAACTGGATGCGCTATTATGAAGTGGACCATGTGGATGGAATACTCGCCGATCTCGGTGTGTCGAGCCATCACCTCGACGATGCCGAACGGGGTTTCGCTTTCCGATTTGACGCTCCGCTTGATATGCGAATGAACACGCGTGCCGGCCAGACGGCAGGCGACTTTCTCGCAACCGCCTCCGAACAGGAACTGGAACGGGTACTCTCCCTCTACGGAGAACTGCGCCAGGCTCGCCGGATGAGTGCGGCCATCGTGAAAGGCAGAATGCAGAAAAGCATTTCCACAACGGGCGACCTCCGCAACATCGTTGCTCCTTTCATCTCCCCCAAAAACGAGAAGAAAGAACTCGCCCAGGTGTTTCAGGCACTCCGCATCGAAGTGAACCGCGAAATGGATGCGCTAGAGGAAATGCTCATGGCAGCAACCGAAGTCCTCGCGCCCGGAGGACGTCTCGTGGTGATGACCTACCACAGTCTGGAAGACCGCATTGTCAAAAACGTGATGCGTTCAGGTCATGCCGACGGAACCGTCGTCAAGGATTTCTATGGCCGGGTCGAGGCTCCGTTCGAAGCCGTCAACCGCAAGGTCATCGTCGCCTCCGACGATGAAGTCGCCGCCAATCCCCGGGCCCGTTCCGCCAAACTCCGCGTTGCAGAAAAAATAAAAGAACGATAATTCTCTTTCTCTATAAATAGATATGGCTTTTCTTGACAAATTCTCCCAGGCTCTCACCAGCGAAGACTCCTTCGCCGGAAAAACCCCCAGTTTGCTCACTCGCGACTTCATCATCAAGCATGCAGCCAAACTGGGAATCATCATTGTGGCTGCCTGGCTCTATATCGGATTGAGATACAATTGTGAAGCCTCTCTCTACCATCTCAATCAGCTCAAGGAAGAGCTCAACGATGTGCGCTATACTACCATCGCCCGATGGGGCGAACTCACTGGCAAGAACAAACCTGACATCATCCGCAGGAAAGTGCTTCAGAGCGACATCACCCTTGAAGCGGCCGACGAACCGCCCATCCGGGTAAAATGAAGTTTTGTGTAATTATTTAAACATCGTAATCTTATGAGTTTTGGCAAACGATTTGCTGTCGTGTTGGGACTGATCCTCCTGTACATTTGCTGCATTGCTTTCCAGTCGTTCCGTACGATTGTGAGCGATGGCGACAAATACCGTGCGCTGGTAGGAAAACTCAACCGCGAGAACCAGGTGATTCCCCAGGTCCGGGGCTTCATCTTCTCGGACAACGACGAGATGTTGGCGGGTTCTCTCCCCGAGTACGACATCTACCTCGACTTCCGCTCCACGACGCGTCCCAATGAAAAAGGGGAAATCAACATCCCCGCGGACACCATCAACAAGTATTTCTCCCCTTCCGGTGAAGGATCCATGGCTCTGGCAAAAATTGCACCTCAGCGCACTGCCGCCCAATGGAGTGCCTTGATCCAGGATGGCTACACCAAGCGCAACGGACACCTCCTGATCATCCGGGCGCTCAGTTATACCGGCTACAAGGAACTGCGCCAGATGCCCTACTTCAACAAACAGCGTTACCGCAACGGTCTGACCCGCGACGAACGGGCCCATCGCTACCGTCCCTTCGGCGACACCAGGATGGCGGCACGTACCATCGGCAGCGTCTATGCCCGCAAGGACACCGCCGGACGTATCGGGTCGGGCCGCGGCGGTATAGAACTGGCCTACGACTCTCTGCTTCGCGGTGTGCCCGGCCGGGGCTACCGCCAAAGCATTCGCCGCAGGATGATTGACATCATCGAGAGCGAACCCGTCAACGGAGCAAACGTCCACACGACCCTCAATGTCGAAATGCAGGATATTCTCGACCGGGCCCTCGGCAAACGCATCCTCGAACTGCATGCCGACGGCGGATGGGCTGCGGTGATGGATGTCCACACAGGACAGATCAAGGCCATTTCCAATCTGCACCGTACTGGCGACTCCGCAGTGGTCGAAGATTACAACCACCTCGTCGAGGATCTCTATGACCCCGGTTCGACGTTCAAGACCGTCAGCTACATGGTGCTGCTTGACAATGACAAGATAACGCCGGAGACCATTGTCAACACCGGAAATACCGCCCAGAATCCCTCCGACTGGAACTGCCACGGCAAACATATCA
>Ga0326513_10001996_pt1 | contig 15254 bp, 19 predicted proteins | sample 2_2465_0518_D_FD_203654 | JGI IMG/M metagenome (GOLD analysis project Ga0326513, IMG submission 203654) | Bovine rumen microbial communities from UC Davis, California, United States - 2_2465_0518 | ecosystem: Host-associated > Mammals > Digestive system > Stomach > Rumen | place: USA...
TGTTTACCAACGACAATAAGGCTACAGTTGAGTTCTATACGAAGACTTTTGGTTTTACCACATCATGGGATGGCGTACAGCCTAACGTAGAAATGTTCCTCGGCGATAACAGAATCATACTCTTCCCTCGAGATGCCTTTGAGCAAATGGTCTCCAAGAAATTCCAGTATCCTGAAGGTTTTAACGGCACAATGGAGTTGAGCTTAGATGTGCCAACTTTCGCCGATGTTGACAAGGAATATCAGAATGCCTTGAACCATGGTGCAAAGTCTGTGCTTCCTCCAACAACCGAACCTTGGGGACAGCGCACTTGCTACGTTGCCGACCCTGATGGGAACCTCATAGAAATAGGATCGTTTGTAGAAAAATAAAATTCATGAAGAAAAAGTGTCGACATGGAAATATCAAATTGGTTTAAGGGTTTCGAGAAAGGTATAGCACAGCTCTCTCCAGAGGAGCGGTCTGCATTCTTCTCGGAATGTGGAAAGAACTGTGTGAAAAGTGGTACACTGTCAGTTTACCAAAAACTATATGAGGACGCTAAAGGTGACATGGATGTTTTCTTTGAAATGGCTAATGGATTGCCTGGAGTAAAAGGTGAGGTAGTCGAGAAAGGTCGTGTCTATCGGCTTGTCTTTTTGGAATGCACTTGTGAATTGTGCAAAAAAGGGTATGTCACAACACCCTTACTTTGTGAATGTTCACGCCAAAGCGTGATGTATTCGATGCACAGTTTGTGGAAAGACAAGAACTTCAACGTGACGCTTTGTCATTCCATCATGGGTGGTGGACCGGATTGCGAAATGAGAATAGAGGTTGGAAAATAAACTCTGGAAAGATGAAAAATGAAATACAACCACACGAAAGCAACCGTGCTGAAGCATTCAGTATGTGGATGTCATCGCCCATGCCGATGGTGACATTAGTGAAGACGCTTGATGTTAGCCGATTGGTAAAGGTCAGCAAAAAGAGCGGAATGAAATTCACCATGCTGATGTGCTGGTGCGTAGGCAAGACGGCAAACCAGGTGGAGGAGTTCTATACACTGCCTGCAGACGGAAAGTTATACCGCTACGACAAACTTGCCATCAATGTCATTGTAGAGAACAGTAAGGGTGGTATCAACTCCTGCGATATTCATTTCTCCGATGACATACAGCAATTCAATCGAGATTACTTGTCATTGACAGCACAAGCATCGAATGAATGTAAGAGTTCCTTCCTTGACGACCACATGGTTATCGGCACATCTGCCATGATACAGACGGAGCTCGACTGCATCGTCAACCAATATACGGATCAGTTCTGCAATCCAATGGTGATGTGGGGCAAGTACCACAAGGGACTGTTCAAGACAACTCTGCCAGTATCATTCCAATTCCACCACGTTCAGATGGATGGAGGCCATGCGGCACGCTTCTTGGACATATTGCAGAAGGAAATGCTCCTTTTGTGTTAAATTGAAGTTAAAAACAGGAAAACGCTTGACTCGTCCCTTAGGTCATACATTAATTTTGCAGTTGCTTAGCAAAACATCGCGCGATTATGAGTAAAATGAAATTAAAAATCGGAGAGTTTTCACAGATGATGCAGGTTACGGTAAAGACCTTGCGTCACTATGAGCAGAAGGGACTCTTGTTGCCTGACGAGGTGGACGAGTGGACGGGCTACCGCTACTACAGCATCGGCCAGATGCAGAAGCTGAAGGACATCCGCGACCTGCAACGACTCGGATTCTCGCTGGACGAAATCAAAGATTTGTACGAAGAGGATTCGCACACGCCAAGCATCCGGCAGATGACTGAGAAGATCAAGGAGACGGAGGCGCAACTACGGCTGCTGATAGCCCGCCGTAACCAACTGCTCGACTGGCGGCGCTCTCGCAAAGAAATGAAGACAATGGAAAAATTTAGTATTCAATCGCTGCCCGAGATTATCGTGGCAAGTCATCGTGAAGTCATCCCTAACTACGCCGCCATCGGCCCCATGTGCTACGAGAAGATTGGGCCGGAGATGCAGCGCTTAGGCTGTAAGTGTACAACTCCTGGCTACTGCTTCACTATGGAGCACAACAAGGAGTATACGCCAACGAATATTGATATCGAGTATTGCGAGCAGGTGGAAGAGATGGGCGAAGACAGCGCCATCATCCAGTTCAAGCGTCTGCCTGCTATCCCCAAGGTGCTCTGTATGAAGCATGTTGGTCCTTACGAGCGTTTCTACGAGTCGTTCACCGAGCTTTTCCAATATATGGAAGAACATGGTTATAAAGCGGCTGGCCAGCATCGTACCTGTTACATCGATGGAGCCTGGAACCAGGATGACCCAGAGAAGTGGCTCTCAGTCATTCAGATTCCGATAGAGTAATCTTTAATTGTCTGCCTCACTCAGTTGGGGCAGACATTAAACACATCAATTATGAAAACATATGAACGCAGTAATATACATACACGGCAAAGGCGGTAGTGCAACAGAAAGTGAACACTACAAGCCGCTGTTTCCTGACAGCGAAGTGATAGGCTTAGACTATCAGACGTTCACTCCTTGGGATACGGGTATAGAGGTTTACGATGCCGTAAAAGAACTGAAGAGCAAATACGAAAATGTTATTCTGATTGCCAATAGCATCGGTGCTTTCTTCAGCATAAATGCTGACATTGACGATATGATTCAGAAGGCCTATATTATCTCTCCCATCGTGGATATGGAAAAACTGATTACCAATATGATGCAGTGGGCCAATGTTACAGAGCAGGAACTGGAATCAGAAGGTGTGATTCACACTGACTTTGGTGAAGATTTGTCGTGGGAATATCTGAGTTATGTAAGAAGTCACCCTATTACGTGGCATGCGCCAACGCAGATTCTGTACGGCAGCAACGACCATCTGACATCATTAGATACCATAACTGACTTTGCCAACAAACATCTAGCCACACTAACTGTTATGGAAGGCGGCGAACATTGGTTTCACACAGAAGATCAAATGCTGTTCTTGGATAATTGGATAAAGGAATCGAAATTATGCCCATAACCGAAGACAGACTCAGACAGACATTCAGCGAGGGCGGCGCACAGGAGATTTACCAAGAAGTTAAAGCAAGTGGTGATTTCCTTGGCTTTGCTCGTCAATATGCATTCAGTGAAGACTATCGTGTAGCAAGGAGTGCCTTATGGGGACTGACCAAAGCCAGCAAAGAAGAATTGTCTCAGCTGCAGATGATACTCAACGATTTCATCAATCAGGCCATGCAGACTGAGAATTCATCCGTCAGGCGACTATCGCTGAACATCGTTGAGCGGCTGGAGATATCGGAAGATGACCTGCGAACGGATTTCCTTGATTTCTGTTTCGAGCACATGATAGACGTAGAGGAGTTACCTGGCATTCAGTCCGTCTGCATGAAACTCGCCTTCCGCATGTGCAAGTTCTATCCAGAACTGATGGACGAAATGAAGCGCACCCTCGAAGCGATGGAGATAGACTATTACAAGCCTGCCGTGAAATGCGTCCGTAGCAGGATTCTAAGCGGTAGACTCAAATGAAATTCTTTCACCCCAGGCTTTCAGGTGGTCGATGATAGTAGTCTCTACCCTACCCGTCCATTGCTCTGACACACCGTATTTTGTGGCAATGGCCCTAAATTGTTTCAAAGACGCAACCACATCACGGATGATGGCATCAGGACGACGGATGCCGTTGTCACGGGCAAATTGGATGGTATCGTCACGAGTAATGCCACGAAGCTTGGCGCGGATGTAAAGGCAATGATCCTCGTTAGGCAGGAAGCCACCATTATCTATAATATAGGTGATATCATAAGCAGGTGACAGTCGCCAACTGCCATCCTCGTCCATGATGAACGAGAAGTTCTTGTTATGGTCATCAGTGTTGTTGGCCAGAATATTGAAGACCATCCTGCGGAACACCTCCTGGCAGTCGGATTCGGGCAGATGGAGCTTACGGCAAACGGCTATCAGTTGCTCATAACTGTCGGCTTCAGGGTTAATGGCAGCCAACGTCTGGGTATAAATCTTCCTCTCACCTTCACGATCGAAACGCTTGATAATGAAATGGTTATTGCCGTCAACGGTATATAGTTCAGACGGCATCATACGGATTCCTGCCATTGTAGCCAGTTCATAGTAGGTCATCTCCAGTTCAGCAGAACTATACTGTGTATTGCCAAACTTCAGCAAGCAGTAGTCATAGTTCTTCAAACCAGATATCTGCCCACTGCGAATCTCGCCTGTCTTCCGGTTGATGGCGATGATGGCCTTCGGCTGACGGCCACCTGCAGACGTGCCAACAGCCAGCAGCGACTGCATAGTAATGCTTTCATCTGGCATGATACGAGCCCGTTCTCGTTCCGTGTAAATGCGTTCCGCCAAGTCAGTCAAAGATTTCATGTCTATCTTCTCAGCTTTACGCTCACGGGCGTATTCAGGCTGGAACTCTAAGGCACCCATACCACGTTTGCCAATGAAAATCACTCTATTTCAATTCTCTCTGACGGCAACCTATGATGCCCAGAAGATAAAACTATGTTCTTGATGACGTGGTAATCCTATACCGCATGTGCATGGCGTACCGAATGGATGCTGCACATAACATGTCGGTTCTTTGCAAAGCAAAGCGGCAGAGCCGAGCGCGAAGCGTCGCTGGCCCCGAACAAAAGCTTGTAATGTTATGTTTGCTATCGCGTTCATACCGTATAGGATTCTAAAAATCAGCTGCAAAGATACGAAATAAGAACGAAATCTTTTTGCGTAGCTGAGAAAAAGTTTAAAATTTACATCTCCTCCACGAAAAATAACGGAGTCGTTGGAAAAAGTGTTATACATTTATAGAATACCGTCATAGTCTCTGATGGCTTGGCGCCATTCATCGGGGAACGGTATGGACTGCTTTTGCTCCAGGTCATACAGAACCAATATCCTTCGACGGTTGGCGCAGTGCTTGACGATACGAAAGAGGAGCATAACCGTGGCGACTATCCCAAACTGAAGAGCCATGTGGAGGATATGTCGCAGGTTAACTGATTTTTTCGTACCTTTGCGGTCGAGTTTATGAGTTAATGAGTTCTTGAGTTCTTATCCCTCTAAAACTCAAACTTAATCTTAAACAATTTTACAAAGTCAAACGTCCGTGCCAATCTTTCATGACACGGACGTTTCCTGTCTTACAATCCTTTTACCCAAGTCTCTAATTCCTTTTTACTTGTCCTGTTCAGAAGTTTGCCTTCCTTCCATGTTATATCAGGATAAGCCGCTTTCAAATCTTCGCATGCCTTTTTGATGCTGCTGCCACCAGAAGTGGCAAAGGGGATGACGGTCTTGCCCTTGAAGTCATAAGCCTCCATGAAAGTGTTTATGATAGTCGGAGCGGTGTACCACCTTTGAGCGTCCCCGTTAATCGGGGAAGCGGCGTAAGCCCAAGGGGCTGATGCTATATATCCCTGGCTTACGCCAGCCCCTTATTAAGGGGCTTCAAATATCCTTCATCTCTACTGTTGAACGACTTTGCTTATCCCTCCAATCAAGGTCTGCATCCGTCTAGGGCTGCGCAGGCTTGATTTCATGCAGGTCAGCACCTGCCACTGCAGCCAGATGCTCTGCTGCACCCTTGGTCACACCCGATGCAGAGAAATAATCTACTAATACCTTCTTCATCTCTTTCTTTTCTTGTTTCTGCGCACAGGCCGTAAGGCTGAATGCCATCAATGCCGTGCAAATAAATGTTATCAGTTTCATATTTTCTTCTATTTACTTGTTCTTTGCAGCCTTAACCCACACAGGCTCTTCGCTCATGTCGGGCTTGTTTTTACTGAAACACTATTACAATGAAGGACGGCAGCGCAAGTTTGGCCTGCCCACCGTCCGCTATTGCGCTCAGGAACTATTCCTTTCGCCCAACTATTTTGGTGATCTTGTGAGTCAAGCTACAGGTGAGACAGCGACTGTCATCATCCGCAACTTTGTGATGCAAAAAGCCACAGCCTACCTTCGTGACGGCAAAACCATCTCCGAAACCTCCGACCTCTTCGGCTTTGAGTATCCCCAGCACTTTACCCGCATGTTCAAGAAGCACTATAGCCTCACTCCAAGTGAGTTTCTTAAGAGGTAAGATACATCCCCGTCATGTGGGTCAGCACAAATTCTTCGGTATGAACGTGATTGAGTGTTGCCGTATCCTTGTCTATCATCGCCCGATACATCTGTTTGTAGAGGACTTCTATCAGTTGCTTGTCGTTCATCTGCGCTTTGATAGCAGTTTACCCATAATTCTGAATTAAGTATTTCACAAACTGCGGGTCGCCAAAGTTGATGGTGCCTGTGTCATGTTGGTTCATGGAGGCAATCTGAGCCATCTCGTCAGAAGAGAGCGAGAAATCGAAGATGTCGAAGTTTTGCTGCATGCGCTCCTTGTGTGTGCTCTTGGGGATAGCTACGATGCCGCGTTGAGTGAGCCAGCGGAGGGCAACTTGTGCAGCACTCTTACCGTACTTTGCGCCGATATTGGCCAGCTCTTCGCTCTTCACGATGCCGTCAACACCCTGTCCGCCAAGCGGGCCCCATGCCATCATCTTCGTTCCGAACTCAGCATGTATCGGTTCGATACCTGTCTGCTGTATGAGCGTGTTGCACTGCAGCTGGTTCACCATCGGCTTCACCTCCACATAGTGGGCGAAGTCGAAGAAGCGGCCAGCCTGGAAGTTGCTCACGCCGATGGCGCGAACCTTACCGGCACGATAGGCATTCTCCATAGCCCGCCATGTGCCGAATACATCGCCGAAGGCCTGATGGATGAGCAGCAGGTCTATGTACTCCGTCTGCAACTTGCGCAAGCTCTCGTCAATGCTCTTGGCGGCTTTCTCCTCGCCAGCATTTGAAATCCACACCTTCGTCACGAGGAACAATTCCTCGCGCTTTTTACCACTCTTGCGCCAGGCATTGCCTACACCCTCTTCATTGAAGTAAGCCTGAGCCGTGTCAATAAGACGGTAGCCTACAGATAGAGCGTCGCTTACACAACGTTCACAGTCTTCAGGCGACACCTGAAAAACGCCATAGCCCAACAGGGGCATCTCTACGCCATTTGATAATCTGAATGTTTCTACCATTAATAAGATACGATTTGACGATTTACTATTTGCGATTTACAGACTCTCTACCAGAATTTCCTTGATGTCTTGCTCTGTGAGTGGAGCATAGGCATTCTCCAGACCTTCGTTCACGGCGATGTGATGAGCCATTTCATTAATGCGGCTGTCGTCGATGCCTACCTCACGCAAGTGCATAGGAATGTTGATGCTCTCAAAGAACTTATAAGTAGCGTTGATAGCCTTCTCGGCAATCTCCTGCTGGGGCAGCGAGGCATCGATGCCGAAGACGTTGATGCCGTACTTCACAAAGCGAGGCAGGGTACGTTCATTGAGGATGTGTTGCATCCAGCGTGGGGTGATGATGGCCAGACCCTCGCCGTGGGTGATGTCGTAGTAGGCAGAGAGGGCATGCTCGATGCCGTGGCAGGGCCAACCACTTTGGCTATTGCCGAGAGCCAGGATGCCGTTGCAACCGTAGGTGCAGGCAAGCATCATCTCGGCACGTGCGGTATAGTCCTCTGGATTCTCCAGACATTTGCGACCATTCTCCATCAGGCTACGCAGCATCGACTCGCAAAAGCCGTCGTTGAGCAGCGTCGAGTCTTCCACAAAGTACTGTTCGATCGTGTGGTTCATCGCATCGGCAATGCCTGCGGCGGTTTGCTTCTTCGATACGGTGAAGGTATAGACTGGGTCGAGAATCGACACGGCAGGGAACAGATGCGGGTCGAGATAACCAATCTTGTCGTTGGTCTCGGTGCGCGAGATAACGCCTCCACAGTCGTATTCTGAACCTGTTGCGGCAAGGGTGATGATATCTACGATGGGCAGGGCCGCCTGCGCCTTCACCTTATAAGATATCAAATCCCAGGGGTCGCCGTCGTACTTGGCACCGGCAGCAATGGCCTTCGAACAGTCGAGCACAGAGCCACCACCTACAGCGAGGATAACATCGATGTTATGCTCCTTGCAGAGGAGTACACCGTCGAGCACCGAGGGATCGTATTTAGGATTGGGCTGGATGCCAGAGAGTTCTACTATTTCGTAGCCTTTCAGCAGCTGTTTCACGCGGTCGTAAAGACCTATCTTTTTAATACTTCCGCCACCATAGGTGAGGAGGATTTTCTTACCAAACTGCGCCATGACGCTTGGCAGCTTCACAATCGACTCCTTACCAAAGATGAGTCGAGTCGGGGTCATGTAATCAAAGTTCTGCATAGTTGTATTGTTTTAAAACCCTAAACCTTTAAGCCATTTTTCTACCTTTCCTCGTTCCGTGCGCACCTCATGTCCATAGATGCTGAAGCCCTTGGTGACATTAGCCTCAGGGAAGGCAACCTTCACATCCTCTACGCAATTGGCAAGGCCTGAGCCCTCGTGGGTGGTGAAAGGGATGACAGTCTTACCCTTCAGGTCGCCAGCGTGTTTCTTGAAGAAAGTGAACATCACCTGCGGATAGGTTCCCCACCAAACTGGACCTCCGATGAAGACGGTGTCGTACTGACTCAGATCTACGTCGCCCTCGTACTCGGGTAACTCTCCTTTTCTGGTCTCTTCCTTAGCCAGATTGATAAGCGGCGTATAGGCCATGCCGTCATACTTGTGAGTATTAATCTCGAACTGGTCGGCACCGATGATCTCGCTGATATAGTTGGCCACAAGCTTCGTGTTGCCCACCTTAATGTTTCCTACTGCGTAGTTGTCTCCAGCATGTGAGAAGAAAACAACGATTGATTTTCCCATTGTACTTTGATTTTTAAGTTTGACTTCTTGTTTGTTTTGGCCATTGCAACCTGTCACAGTCAGCATGGTGAAAAGAGCGATGATTATTGACTTAATATTCGGTACTCTCATTTCCAATCAGTTCCATATAGTTATCCTAAAACCTGATTGGTTGACCACTCAAAATACTGTTCGCGCTCTGCTATCCACCAGCGACCGTCAATCTTCACATACTTGTCGTAGTAGCGAACGGCATGAGTTGTCAACACATCTTTGCCATCCTGATCAGTCACCAGCGTAGCCAGAGCATAGCAGGTTCCTGTGGCATGAGTCTCGTCCACGAAGTCAACGTTCTGCTGGCCGTTCATGTGGAACGACACCTTGGCAGCACCGAATGCCTTGTACTGACGAATCATATCCTGCACATCGGTAGCGGTCATACCCAGCTTACCACCGAAATAGACATTCAACTTGATGTCGGGACGGAAAATCTCAACGTAGCAGTCCTGATTGTTCTTGTCACTCTCTGTTGCGTAGAAGTCTACTAATGCCTTCAACTCCATGCGGTCTTGCATTCTGAAATCCATTGTATTAATCGTTTTTAAGTTTCATGGTGCAAAGTTACGATGTTTTTCTTGCACAATTGTTTCACAAAAAGCGTCATAATTTTCACTTTTTACCTAAATCGTTCTTTAATATATAAAATAATGTGTATCTTTGGCCCCATGAAGGAAGATTTTCTGTATTCCACCGACTTCTACGGGATGAATTCGAAGGAGTTGAGCCATACCTGTATGCATCTGTTGTGCAAGGCAGGCGAAGGCAGTTTTGTGTTCAATGAGCATTGTTATCACATCGTGAAGAACGATCTGGTGGTAATACATTATCCTAATCGTGTCAGTAACCTCGCGGCACATGCCGATATGCAAGTGGAGTGGTTCGCTGCTGACTATAAGTTTCTGCAGAACCTGTTGCCGTCGAACAACTATAGCATTGGGGGCAGCATCTCACTGAACCAAGACCCTGTCATCAAACTTACCGATGAACAGGCCAGTCATCTGCTATGCGACTTCCGTAGAATTCGTGAGCGCATGGGCGACAGCCACCTGCAGTTTTACCGTGAACTGATGGGTAGCCTCTGTCTGACCATGATCTACGACATTTTCGAAGCCCATGCCCAGCGCGATGCCACCGACACCCATACCGACCGCACTGCCTATATCGTGAAACAGCTCATGGCTCTGCTGGCTACCGGCATCAGTAGCACGGAACGCGACGTAAGCTATTATGCCGAGCGCCTAAATGTGTCGCCCAAATACCTCTCTGCCACTATCAAGCGTGTGACGGGTCATAGCGTCACCTCCTACATAGACCGTCACACCGTGCCCATACTGAAGGAATATCTGGGTGACGAGCGATTGTCGCTCACCCAGATAGCCGAACTGATGAATTTTGCTTCCCTATCTTACTTCAGCCGCTACTGCACAAAGCATCTTGGCCAGTCGCCCAGCGAGTATCGCCAGAGCCTTCAGCCAAAGTAACACGCCATAACAAAAAGCACATTATCATTTAAGGACTTTTGTATCATGGCTTAATGTATCTAATACCAAAATCACACATTTTACTCAGCAAAACCATACATTTTACTCAGCAAAACCACACATTTTACTCAGCAAAACCACACATTTTACTCAGCAAAACCACACATTTTACTCAGCAAAACCATACATTTTACTTAGCAAAACCATACATTTTACTATTGAATAGGTTAACTAACACTTCGATTTGGATTAATAAAACGCGAGTTTTGGGCTGTTGGCCGAGAAGGGAAAGCGAAAGGTAGAACAAATAGAATCCTAATTTATCACAAAAGACTCCTCCGTATCACCATGATATGGGGGATTTTTCGTAAATTCGCAGCAGAATCCGTAAAAATGGTAATTTTTTCCAAAATCTGTTTAGGCGGTGTATCAAGAAATCGTCGTACCTTTGCAGCGTATTTATAAAACGAGACGAAATGAGACAGATTCTAATGATTTTGACAGCGATGCTGCTGACCTGCTGCACTTCGGACAGCGAGGTGGAGGCAGCGGAGAATCAGGCTCAAGCCAACATGGCCCAGACGCTGATTGTATATTACAGCTATACCGGTAACTGCAATGCTATCGTAAATAGTCTGACCAGTCAGATTACGGCGGACGTTTTGGAGATTCAGCCTACGGAGAAGGGGCTACAGTACGAGGCGAACAACTATGCACTTGGCACCCAATTGCTGAATGCCATCAAGGCGAATCCCAACGATGCGAGCAGTTATCCTGCCATCGACCCCGTGACTGTAGACTTGGATGATTACCAGAACATCATCATCGTGACTCCGCTATGGTGGAGCCAGATGGCGGCTATCATGCAGACGTACCTCTTCCAAAACAGTGCAAAGATGGCGGGCAAAACGGTGGCAATGATTGTGTCGAGCCATAGCAGTGGCATCAGTGGTGTGGTGGCCGATGCCAAACGATTGCTCCCCAATGTGACATGGGCGGGCGATGCCTTGTGGATCAACAACGCAAACCACACCAATCGTGCTTCACTGATTCAGAACTGGTTGCCGACTCAGAATTTCCAAACATTCAATAGTATGACACAATTAATGTATATAACCATTGACGGTGTAACAAAGACCGCAACGCTGGTTGATAATTCTGCGACTCAGAAACTGGTAACGAAATTACAGTCTCCCGTTACAGTTACACTCAACTCCAGTGGAGGGTTTGAGATTTGGGGAGCTCTGGGGTTCTCACTTCCAACAAGCAATGAACAAATCAATGCACAGCCAGGCGATATTGTCCTTTACAATGGTAGCAATATCTGCATGTTCTACGGCACGAATTCTTGGAGTTACACCCGTTTGGGCAAGATAGAGGGACTTTCGGATAGTGAACTGCGTACCTTCCTCAAAGCAGGGGAAAACAACATTAGTGTCACGCTGTCGCTGAGCAATACTACAGGCATCAGTCAGGCAAAAGCTGACGATAGTGAGTCGAGGGCTTATACTCTTAATGGCACTTTAGCACAGGCAGGACATAAAGGAATTGTAATTCAAAACGGCAAAAAAGTTGCGATTAAGTGAGAGTAATGAAAACTCGTTTTTATTTCCGCTCTCGACCTCTGGTCACTTTCATAGCGGAGCGAAGAAAGAACGTGAGCATATTCAACAAAGTTAAGATAATCAGATGAAGAAGGTAATAGTAATTTCGACGAGTCTTCGTCGTGGATCAAACAGCGACATGCTCGCTGACAAGTTCGTGGAAGGTGCCAAGAGTGCCGGAAACGACGTGGAGAAGATTTCTCTCGTAGGCAAGAACATCCAGTTCTGCAAGGGCTGCTTTGGCTGTCAAAAGGCTGCGGTTGAGCGAGAGCAGAATCAAGATAGCTTGAATTCTGCCGAGCGTGAGCAGGCTCGACCGAAGGTCAAGCTGGGCAAGTGCGTCATCAAAGACGATGTAAACGACATCATGGCAAAGGTATTGGAGGCTGATGTGGTGACATGGGCTACACCTATATACTATTATGAGATGAGCGGACAGATGAAGACGCTCATAGACCGCATGAACGCCATGTACTCGCAGGACTATAAGTTTCGTGATGTCTATCTGCTCACTACTGCCGCCGAGGACGAGGAAGAGACTCCGAAGCGTGCTGAGATAGGACTAACGGGATGGATTGACTGCTATCCAAAGAGTCACCTGGCCGGAACGCTCTTCTGCGGAGGTGTGAACGAACCTCGTGAGATTGAAAGTAATAGTAAGTTGCAGGAAGCATTTGAACTGGGAAAAAGAGTATGAAGAAAACAGCATTATTTATGGCAATTGCAGTCGGTATGTTGACGGCTTGCACAGAAAAGAAACAAACTACAGACAATAATATGAAACAAGAATTGACATTGACTCAGGAGTGGGACAAGGTGTTCCCGCTAAGCGAGAAGGTGAACCACAAGAAAGTGACGTTTGAAACACAGTATGGCCTGACATTGGCGGCTGACCTCTATACGCCTAAAAACGTTGAGGGCAAGTTGGCTGCCATCGCTGTCAGTGGCCCGTTCGGAGCCACCAAGGAACAGTCGAGCGGACTCTACGCCATGCGGATGGCAGAGCGTGGCTTTGTGACGCTGGCTTTCGACCCCTCGTACACCGGCGAGAGCAGCGGTGAACCCCGCCGCACAGCATCGCCCGACATCAACACAGAGGACTTTATGGCAGCCGTCGATTACCTGTCACAGTTGGAGAATGTTGATGCAGAGAAAATAGGCATCATCGGTATCTGCGGATGGGGAGGCATCGCCCTGAATGCTACCGCTGCCGATACCCGTATCAAGGCTACGGTAGCCAGCACAATGTACGACATGACCCGCGTAAGCGGCAACGGCTACTACGACAGCGAGGATAAAGAGGAGTCGCGCCATGCAGCCCGTGAGGCACTCTCTAAACAGCGTCTTGCTGATTCCAAGGCAATGGCAGGCGGTGTCATCGACCCGCTGCCTGATGATGCGCCCCAGTTCGTGAAGGACTACTACGACTACTATAAAACAGAGAGAGGCTATCATGCCCGCAGTGGCAATAGCAACGATGGTTGGCGCGTCATTGGCACCCAGGCATACGCTAACTCGCGTTTCCTCTATTACATCAACGAAATCCGTTCAGCCGTGATGGTGATGCATGGCGAGAAGGCTCATTCGCGCTACTTTGGCGAGGCAGCTTACAAGTATATGGTGGAAGGCAAGGCTGAAGGATATAACGTGGTTGGAAAGCCTAATCCCGTGCCTGATAATAAGCAGTTACTTATCATCCCTGGAGCCTCACATTGCGATCTCTACGATGGAGGATATACAGAACTCGTAGGTAAGGGAGAACCAAAGAATATGATTCCTTGGGATAAGCTGGCTGAGTTCTTCGCACAGTATCTATATTAAGCGGTGCTCAGGCGAGCAAAGCTCGGAATTTCAAGACGAATTTGAAATAATATGGCAGAGGATAGAATCATCCAAATCGACTCGGTCGATGCGTATAACAAGCTGTACGGATGGGAAACGCTGCATCCGTTGGTGACCATTGTGAACCATACGGAGACGCTGGCGAGTCTCAACCATTCACGTCTGAACTATAGTCTCTATGCCCTATTCCTCAAACAGGGTGCAGGCTGTTCTATCCGCTATGGACGCGAGAAGTACGACTATCAGGAAGGAACTGTCGTGAGTTTCAAACCAGGACAAGTGGTTGAAGTGGAATGGGACGAGTCGAAGCCAATGCCAGCCTCTCGAGGCCTGCTGTTTCATCCCGACTTAATTTACGGCACGCCATTGGCTAAACGCATCCACGAATACACGTTCTTCGACTACGACCAACGCGAAGCCTTGCACCTCTCAGAACGTGAACAGCGCATCGTCAACGACCTACTCAACAGTATAGAGGAGGAGTTGCAGCATCCTATCGACAAGCACTCCCAAACGCTTATTACGGATGCCATTGGCCTGCTCTTGGACTATTGTATGCGCTACTATGACCGCCAGTTCATTACCCGCCACAAGGTGAACAGCGACATCATGACCCGCTTCCAGCACGACCTGGAGGAGTACTTCCGCAATGGCGAGGCTGAGCATAAGGGACTGCCATCAGTGTCCTATTTTGCAGAAAAGGTTTTTCTTTCACCCGGCTATTTCGGCGATCTCATCAAGAAAGAAACAGGACTCACTGCCCAGCGCTATATCCAGAACAAGGTCATCGACCTCTCGAAACTATACGTGATGGACAAAGAGCTGACCATCAATCAGGTGGCCTACAAACTCGGTTTCCAATACCCACAACACTTCACCCGCCTGTTTAAGCAGCAGGTTGGAATGACACCTACAGAGTATAGAAACCAAACAGAAAAATGAAGAAACTGTAGAAGATGTTATACTAGACTTTGGGCATTTTGGCGGTATTGGCAGTTGCGGTGCTATTGGTGCTACAACACCCGGACTTTGGCAGGACTCCATCTGGCAAAAGGCTGGAACGTATCAAGCAATCGCCAAACTACCGTGACGGCGAGTTCCAAAACCAGATACCAACAGCCGTTATGACGGGGACGGAGAACCAGAACGTAGTGGCTGGATGTACAACTATTGATGCCCAAAGTAGGCCATGTCATTTGTCCGCTTGGTGTCGGTGAGCATCTGGAATATTGGGATTATCCTGCGGAAAAGATAACCGAACTTGACTGGAACGAGGATTACGAGAGCATTGATGGTTTCGTATTCCACTGCACCCCTGCACGCCATTTCTCAGGCCGTCTGCTGAAGCGCAACCAGGCGCTGTGGGCTTCCTTCGTCGTTGAAAGTCCGACGTTGAAGGTCTTTGTCGGTGGTGACAGAGGCTACGGCCCACACTTTAA
>Ga0326513_10001997_pt1 | contig 15250 bp, 34 predicted proteins | sample 2_2465_0518_D_FD_203654 | JGI IMG/M metagenome (GOLD analysis project Ga0326513, IMG submission 203654) | Bovine rumen microbial communities from UC Davis, California, United States - 2_2465_0518 | ecosystem: Host-associated > Mammals > Digestive system > Stomach > Rumen | place: USA...
AGCAACAAGTATTTTATTCCCTTTTGAGTGGGGTAATGCTTCAACGGGGAATGTAAATTTTTCATTAAGACCGAACGGTCTTATGGGAATGAATTATAATCACACTACCGGTACAGGGATAGCTGCGTCGACTGGATTTGACGTCGTACCTTTAAATACTGATATACAATGCAAATGGGAATATGATAATGGTACGATTAAATTGTCGTATAAATTTGGAGACGACGATTGGGTGCTTTTAAAAACAGCAGAGGTTTCACCTTGTACATCATCTCGTGCCATAGAATTTGCAAGAACGGCTACAAACGGTTGTACTTGTGATTTAAAAACCTGTAGTGTCACCGTTGACGGACAAGAAGTATTCTCAGGCAACAAAACAGGCATAGACACGATTAAGCCAGATAATTATACTGTGGTTGGTACACCTACTATTAGTGCAGACGGGGTTGCAAGTGGGTTTAGTGGAACAAGTTATATTACCATTCCTGACCTTAATATATCAGGTGCAACTGATTTTGAATTTATTACTTCTTATTTTAAAGTTGGTGAAATATTAAGCGGAATAAACCAAATTATAAATTGGACTTCGGAGTCAGGTACACAGCTTTTTGTAATAAAAAGATATAATAATGATTATGTTGAATATCGAATATCGCAAAGTGGCACAGTCATTGGTGCAACAAAAACAGTATCCGTTGAGACAAATAAATTTTATCAAGTTAAGTTTGTATATAAAAACCAAAAATGGAATACTTATCATCGTGAAAAAGGGGGAACTTGGATACAATCGCAAACTAACGTTGAAGATGCTACTGGTGTAACTATAACAGGTTCAAGACCAATAGGGTGGCAAAATTCATCCCAATATCTACAAAACGGTTCTATCGACCTTAACTCTCTCAAAATATATATTGACGGCAACCTTGTATATCAACCTTGCTTAAAGATACCTTATACAGAAAGTAAAACAGGTTCTAAAGTTGTTGATAGACAATATCGTGATAGAGTAACGGATATGTACAAGCAATACGGATATGCGCCATACTACACTTTATCTGATACGGATTTCACTCTTCCTCAAGGTGAGTTATACGGACTAATCGGACAACGAACCTTAAGAGAAACCTACCGTAACGGAATATTCTATTATGATTTATATTCAGACAGAACCTTAGAGCAAGGTGGTAGTTGCACAAGCGGTACTGATGTAACATTCTTAAAACCATTCGCTGATACAAACTATGTATTAACAGTTCCATATAGTGCAAAGACTACAACAGGATTTACACCAAGCCAAACAGGAGATTGGATAGCTAAAGGTATGGGGGAATTATAATATGAGAAAAATATATTCTGAAAAACAACGTTTGGATATGGTAGTAGAAGCTAATCTAAATAACAAATTAGTAGAAGTATTTACAGATACTATTAGTTATCCTATATACAATGAAGAAGGTGAAATAATCGGATACAAAGAAGAAGAGGTAGAAAATATACATCTTGTAGATAATCCGGTTGGGTTGTCTATGTTAAAGATGACACCGCTAGATTTCCTTAAAGCTTTACTACAACTAGGTATAAGCTACGATACTATTAAATCCATAATGGAAGCTAACCCAGCAGTAGAGATGGAAATGAAATACTGCCAAAATGTATATCGTGGACATCCTATGATTACACAATTTGCTCAACAATATGGTATCTCAGATGAGGTGTTGGATGCAATATTCATAAAAGCAAATGAAAGAAAAGTAGAAGAGGTTCACGAAGTTGTAGAACCGGAACCCGTAGAAGAAGAAACTAATGTAGAGGGGGAATAGATATACCTTGTGGTGGTAAAAAGAAAAGAAGAGGTAGATAATGAAAATAGATATTCTTTACTCTAGAGTAAGACGGAAGGTGAGAGGGAGACTCCTCTCCCTTCTGGAGTTATTACAAAACGAGAATGTAGATAAAATAGAAGAAGCTTTAATAGCTGAGGGTATGAAAGTATTAGTTAGTCATTATACTAGTGTAGGAAGTAAAATACCCGATAAAGCATATAGTGCTGTAGCTAAGGAGGTGGTTAAATGTCTGAACAAGATAAACGACAATATGCAAGACAAGATAAGAAAATCCCTCCGTTAACTATAGGTCAACCTGAACGTAAAAAGTTTGAAGTATTATACCAGCCATATACACCCTATAAACATTTAGGAAGTTGGTTACAATTTATTTGGAGGTTTTAGATGGATAATAATTATATGGTAAGGGGTTATCATGGAACTGGTAAATGGTATACTACTAACGGAGAATATATACCTAAACCTAATATGCCTAGAATGGATGAAGGTTGGTTAGGTGGTGAGTTTTATGTAACAGAAGACTTGCCTACAGCAAGAGACTTTTATATGAACGGTATAAATAGAGGAAAAAATCCGGCACTATTAAATAAAGATGTTATAGGCTTTGATTTAAACCCAAAAGAATTTATTGATTTAGATAAACCCCTATCTAAACAATCACAAATAATACAAGATGCAGTAAGCCAATATAAAATCAATAATCCAAATTGGGCAATAGAAGATAATTTATTTTTTAATAAAGATGGTACTGTTAAACCACTTCCAAAATTAAGCTCCCCACAATGGAATGCGTGGATAGACCAATTAAAACCTTATGGTGTTAAGGGTTGGCACGATAATATAAACTATACCGGAGATGAAAGCACTTATGTATTTAGAAATATAAAAGATGTTCCAAACGGTATTTCTTTAAAACAAGGTACAGATGTAATTCCAGAGTTTCCGGACCTTGTGTTGGAAGAAAACCTTAAAAAACCGCCAACTAAAGAACAAGCGGCTATAATGAAAAACGCACTAAAGGACATTAATTTATCTATCCCAGCTAGTAATATTAATAAAACGGTACCTAAAGTAAAACCAAATATTAAAATACAACCCAAGTCATTATCTTTAGGGAGTGTAGCTAAGGGATTATTATCCCCAAGTAATATAGTTAAAGGTATAGTATCTCCGGCTAATATAGCACTAATGGGTGCTATTAACTATTTAGAGGGTGCCCCAGCTAGTGCAAATCAAAAGGGTAATATAGGTGTAATATATCAAAATAATGACTATACAAAACCTATATATTATAATAAAGAAACAGGAAAGTTGTTAAACTAATATGCAAGCAAGATTTTTAACAGATGAGAGTAGAGTAGGATATTTAGAAAAAGACTTGTATTATTGTGAGGATAATACTCTATTCCAAGATAGCAAAGGAAATATATATATAGTACCTAGAGGTTTTGTAACTGACTTCTACTCTATCCCAGATATGCTAGCTTGGGTAACTGGTGATAGTGCAGAACGAGACCCAAGACCTTGTATTGTACACGACTTTGGTTGTGCGTTTCATGGTTTATTAAAAGTACGTGGGATGCAAGTACGAGACCTAATACAATACGGGTACTTAACAAAACACTACTCAGATTTACGTAAGAAGGATTATAATGTATGTATGGATATACCGGAATGCTTCTTAGAATTTGTACCAATGAGCAAAGGTCAAGTTAATGATATGCTTGGTGAATGTATGGGCTGCTTACAGATACCAAGACGTTGGTTAATAAGAGCTGGTGTGTGCTTTAATATTAATTGGTACTGGACTAAATCAGAGTTTAATATGGATAAAATATATACAATATATAACCACTATAAAAGGAGGTAGTAATGAGATTAAGCGAACACTTTACACTTGAAGAAATGTGTTATTCAGATACAGCAAGACGTAATAATATACGTAACCTTGCAATACCTCCTATTCAAAAGAACCTTGGTTACTTATGTCAGAACCTATTAGAACCACTAAGAAAAAGAATAAACCTACCAATAATAGTTACATCCGGTTATAGATGTGAAAGATTAAATCAGTTAGTTGGTGGAAGTCCTAGGTCTCAACACGTATACGGACAAGCAGCAGATATTCGTGTTAATGGATTATCTCCAGAAGCACTCTATCTGATAATAAAAACATCCGGACTAGTTTATGACCAACTCATACTAGAAGAAACTAAAACCGCTAAATGGGTTCACGTAAGTTATACCAAACATAATCGGAAACAAAATTTACTATACAAAAATGGCAAATATACCCTAGATTAATTCTAAGGTATCTACAATCAATTTCTTGGTCGATTGATATTGATTATGATAAAGATTATCTAAAAGATATTTAACCCATCTTAAAATTAATTCTAGAGGGGTATGGTGAAGGATATGAATTATGGATAAAACAACAAGAGATTTTTTAGAAAGACTTGATAAAAGATTAGATAATATGGAAGCAGATATAAAAGACCTTATGGCTTGGAAAAACCGTATGATGGGAGTATTTATAGCAATAAGTGTTGTATGTAGTTTTCTGATTAGTGAAATCAAATCGAGAATGGGAATTATCTAGGTTGTTACCTAGAGGTTGGACTAGCAATAGTCTCATCATAAAAAAGAAAAGAGGGTACCGATTATTCAGTATCCTCTTTTTTATTATCTATATCTAATTGTAAACAACCTTCAAGCTTACATATATTTAGTATAGTGGACTCTATTAAGTAGTCCGCAAATAAATGTCTTGTATTATTTTGTTCTAACATATAAGTGTAACATATATTATATAGTTCTGGGGCAATAGGCTCAACTTGCGATATTAACCTAGCTCCAGTAAAATCATCTTCTTTTACCCATATAATATGTGTTTCAATATTATACTCTTTGAGTATATCTTCTACTGCTGGTACGGGTTCATATATATCTACAAATTCATGTTCAACTATTCTATAATTATCTTCCATTATTCTAGCCTTACTGTTGCTAAACCTCTTGCTAATACATTAACACATTCTTCATCGTAATTACATTGCTCGTTATGGCTTATCCAATCTATAACGTGAAGTAACTCGTGATAGAATACTTGTTTTATATTCTGTACTGATTGTCTTTTATCTATATAAATAAGATTATCATAGAACCTCGCCATACCAAAAGTAATATTTCTACCCTCTTTGAGTAGGTTCTCATCATCTGTTTCTATAATCTTAAATGTATGACCGAGTACCTCTACATACTCATATCCTAATTTAGTTTTACTCTTTCTTCCCATTTTTAAAATCCTCCAAATGCTCGCTGTATCTTGCTATATAGTTTTGTGAGTGGATTACAAATTGTTCTCTAAATCCTTCGGGAAGCTCGTAAGTATATTGCGAACATAAGTTAGCTATTTTTTCTATATAATCTAAACATATAGAAATTCTATTATGATAGTTATCCATTATTTCTTTTATACTACTCATCTCTTTGCTCCTTTGGAAACATTAAATGCTCCGTTAATTTAGGTCTACATCTTAAATCATACTCAAGTATTGCTAGTGTATTCCAAGCTACGTGTGCTAGGTGTGGCATATTACTCTCTTCATCAAGTAAATCACCAGCAAAGTATTTAGTTAAATGTCTAGCAATAGACTCAGTATAACGTTCTATTATTTTTTCATTCTTACTCCAATTATCTGGGTCTGGATATTTATGGGTACCATACTCTATTACAGCTCCTATTGCAGTTAATGCTCTGGGGAATATTCTAAGTATAGTACCTATCATTGGTTTACCTTTGTCATACTTTTTACCTTCATTACTCATTTAATAAATCTCCTATATAATCTATCAATCCTCTAATACTAGGTGAAATAAAACTTACGGGTTGTTCCAATATATCCTTCAAATCAGTACGAATTTTACCGAGTCCATCTATATATCTTGTTTCCCTATCATACATAGCCTTAATATTACTAAGATTATCTCCACCTGTCATAAGTACCTCCTATTATTATTATCTCATTACCATTACCGTCATCCATTTATTTCACCTCCTGTATGTCTAAAAGTTCTAATATTTGGTTTGCTAACATTACCCTACTAAATAATGCGGTACATTGTGTTGCTGTTAATGGTTTATCAAGTTCATTATAAGTTAATTTTATTTCTTTACATAATTCTACAATCTGCTTCATTACGCAGTCGGTACAGTCATAACATTTTTTATATTCATCTCTAAAAGTATTTAGACATTCCTCATAATCGTGGTCATAGCAAGGACAATTTTTTATAATATATTTACTCATTCCAAAATTCCTTTTATTTGTTGCTTTTCTTCTTCTGATAATAAGCCCCATATATTGCAAACAACAGAAGCAAGAACATTTTCAAAAGAACCTATATCAGAGGTACAACAATCTTCTGTGTACATTATTAGTTTATATTTATCATTGGCATATCTACAATATATCTCTGTCTTATAATGCCTTATGAGTAGTTTTAAAATTTCTAGCTGTTTCTCTGCGGTAAATGGTGGGTATTTAATCTCGAAAACATCTTTATAGTTTTCGTCTTGCATTACGAAATATTTTTGCTTTCCTATTCCTGTATTCTCATACATCTTTTCTATTTCGTTCATTGTTTGTTGCCCTCCGCTTTTGTTATAAGTCTTATACTATAAAAGATTACAGCTACTGCTACCTCAATAGTAATAGCAGTAGTAAATCCTAATACGAATTCTAATGTCTTAATTACCATGTAATGTTTCTCCTTCCTGTGTCATAACTATTAATACTATAACCAGTTTTAGTTTTCTTGATAAAAGTATTAATACCATTATTATAAGCTAATAGACATTGATTAGTATTTTTATCTAAGCTATCGAAGATTTCTCCTAGTGGTCTGTTAAGTATTTGTTCAAAAGATTTTTTATCTTGTACTTTTATTCTAATCCATATATTATTATCCATTATAACACCTTTACTTCTCCAGTATTAAAGTTATACCTATCAATACTTACCATACTTACTAAGTTAAGATTAGTATTAAAATCTTTTAGTTGACCTTTTTCTTTGAATAGTTGCTTAACATCATCTAGTATTCTAGGTTCATCATCTAAAAACTTAGTTGTCTTAACTTCTCCATAACCATCAAGACCTTGGATATTATCAGCTTTATCACCCATTATTATTTGCTTCATTAAGTTATAATCAGCTTCTGCTTGGTTAATAACAAACTCTTTATTATGTAATGGGTCATATAACTCACAAGGGAATGAGTGGAAGTCTTTATCAATACTTACTAATAACTTTCTAGTTGGGTAGTTTTGATTATCCTCATAGAGTATTCTACAAGTATCATCAGCTTCTAAGTTTGGTAGGCTAACAATCTCAAAGTTATTATATAACTCTTTGAGTATTATATCATACATTGGAGGTTTTTCCTTATCCTTCCGGTTAGCTTTATAATCCGGATGATATTCTTTTCTCCAATTATTCTTATCACCAACCACTAATATTACTTCATTAGTTAAGAACCTAGATTTTAAATCTTCTATAAAGTTGCGTATAAAATCTACACCTTTACGTAAATTATAACACTCTGTATATATATTAGTATCTCTTGGGTCTTGTCTTAATACTTTACAAGCAGTACATGCTCTAAATATATAACTCTCAATATCTACTACTAATAACATTTTGATTTCCTCCAAACTTCTGGAGCTAACCAGAATAATATATTTACTACTACAAATAAAATTACGCTACCCATTCTTTACTACTTCCTTTATATCATCTAACAATCTTTTTACATCCGAAGGCATTGTTAGGTCATATATTGTTATTTCAACCCTTGGTCTATCGGTACTAATTCCTCCAAAACTAAAGAAGCTTAGAGGTAGGTTTTCGTGGCGGTCATCAGGTAATCTACCTAACTCAACTATTGCATCTTCAAAATACTTCTGGTGAATACTGGCGACATTACCAACATCAAACCTACGTCTATCACCTTTAAATACTTTGTATTGGATTGCTATTTTTTCTAACGGTATTGGTATCTGGTCTAGTATTCTATCCTTCATAAATGCTTTATAGTTTACCTTAGCCGAATTAAGAGTACGGAAGTAAGCGTTTCTATAGTTATTCAAATTAAGAATAAATTGTCGTTTACTATTAATACTAATAGTAAGAGGACTTTCGATTATTGTAACCATCTATTAATTCCTCCGTTTCATCTTTTGTAAAATAATCTTTAGCTATCTTTTTAAATTCCTCTATAGCTATCCGCTCTCTTATTTGATATTCCATTACCCTAATTATACCATCTACATCTGAGTTACCAGTTTTATCTATTAATGCTTCTAATAACTTTTGTACTTTTTTATTATTCATATTAAACCTCTAAGTCCTTTAAGCATTCTTCACATACAAATATATATGGAGTCTCAGTACCAAGCTCTTCTACATATTGTGGTTTAAGTTTATAGCTTGATGGATAATCACCACACATACTACAAGAGTGTGGGAATTTACTTGGTTCATACATATCTTGTGTTCTTTTAATACCTTGAGCTTCTAGTGCAGAAGCAAACATTTCGTCTTCGATACTCATATTAATTACCTCCATTAATTAATTTATTTACTTGTTTTTCTGACCAGCTACATCCTTTTAAAAAGTCTTTTAAATGGTCTGCTAACATATCTATATCTAGGTCTGCATTAAATTTATATATAAGTTCTGTATTCCTATCTACATACTTTAATTCATAATAATACTTATCCATTGTTTAATCTCCTATTAGTTGTTTCTACAAACTCTTCTATATCTGGGTTTAATATTTTTATAGTTGGTTCTACTGGGGCTATATCTAAAAGTACATCACTTACTGTTTTTAATATTCTATTATATTCATTAAAGGATAAGCCTTCACTTTTTAATGTGTACAAATAATATATAGCCTGCCCCATCTTTTTTAAAGTTGATTGTTTCATTTTATTATATTCCTTATTTGTTTTATTCTATCCGTAGTGCTAGGATGTGAGTGAAATGTTTTATTTGTATCCGCTGGTGGGGTTAATATTAGCAGAGCTTCTGGTAATTCATTTCTTCTATTTGTAAACTTTAATACATATGAAGCAAACCTATCTGCTTGATACTCATTTTTTCTACGCATCTCATCAAAGTATTCAGGATTACAAGAGCGTTGTTGTCCACATATATATAAATACTCTGATGTTTTTTCTACGTGTCTAAATACTACGTGTCCAACTTCGTGATATACCGTAGCTCTAAGTTGATGTACGTTAAATCTTTTTATCATTCCTGTCGATATAAATATTCTTCCATATGCTCCAGTTTCACCTATTAATCTATCATCCTGTATAACTTCTGGATTACAAGTAGTTCTATATACCTTACATAAATAACGTGCTTCTGTGAATACTCTATCCTTTTCTTCTATAGTTACTGGGAATGCTGGGCAGTTTGATATGCCAAGCATTATTACTAATATTAGTAAGGATATTAATACATAGTATAATCTCATTAAGTTAACTCCTCTATAAATTTAACTCTTGTTCCATCGAAACAGAACCGGATAACTACTCCACGTTTACCAGAACGGTTCTTTGCTATTATTAAATCTGCTCTACCTCTTGAGTGTGGATTGGTTGGATTATATAATTCATCTCTATATAAAAACATAACTACATCTGCATCTTGTTCTAATGAACCAGAGTCTCTTAGGTCCGCAAGTATTGGTCTTTTATCAGCTCTTTGTTCTAAGTTTCTAGATAGCTGACATAATGCTAGGATTGGTATATTATACTTCCTAGCTAATCTCTTTAACCCTTGAGAGTTATCGGTTACTATTTTATAATCATCATTTATTCTTTTATCTACTGGTTCCATTAGTTGTAGATAATCTATTACTATTAAATCGCAACTACCATATTGTTGTTTGCATTGTAATATATTCTTTTCTACTGTTTTTAATGTTGCATTACTATCATCTATAATATGTAGCTTAAGACTTGATAACTCGGTTCCAGCTGTTGCAAATGCTTCAAGTATTTCATCCTTGCGTTCTTTATCTCTTGTTAAATGCTCTTGGTTATACCCAGCTCTACGATATATAGAGCGTGAAGTATATTCTTTTGTACTCATCTCTAAACTAAAGAATAATACTTGTTTACTTTTTGCTATATTCTCTGCTATCTGTTGAGCTAATGCAGATTTACCCATACTAGGTCTTGCGCCTAGTAGATACATCTTACCTCCAATCAATCCGGAGAGTTGATTATCTAATCCTAAGATACCAGTAGGTAAACCAAGTGTTCCACTTTCAGACTCATATAATATTTCTACGTCTTCCCAGAATTCTTGGAACCCAGCATCCAAACCAACGAAATCTGTATGAGATGTACGTGTCATTATTTCATTAGCTCTGATTGTTAGTGTAGTAGCTACATCGTCAACATCTTCTTTATTATCTAGTCGCTGGATACTATCTTGACATAAGTTTAATAAGTATCGCTTCTTAGAGAATTTAATTATAACCTTAACTAATTGTTCCCAATTCTTTGAGGTGATATAGTTTATTGCTAGGTCATTTATAAACTCTCTACCAACCCTATCAAGTTCGCCATTGAATTTTAACAGTTCACTTACTGATACTATATCCGTTGGTTTACCTTGCTTATATAAGTCTTCTATTGCTTTGAATATAAACCTATGAGTAGCCTGATAGAAGTCATATGATTTGATACTAGATAATATATTAGATACTTTAGTATCATCTACTAAACATATAGATAATATATTGTCTTCTGCTTCTTTACTATATAGGTTGTCTAATTGTTCCATATTAAAATCCTATACTTATTCCAACGTTTCCTGCCCAAGAATTGCTACCACCATAGCTTGCTCCTGCGGATAACATTACCTTATCATTTAAATAATGGAATATACCAATAGCTCCAGCTACATTACTATTATACATACCAGTACCAACAGCTATTTGAGTTTTACCTTGATGTCTAGGGTTTGGATGTAAAGAAGTTAGTGCTGTTACTGTAGCTAAACCTTTATTAACTTTATCATCTAATTGATATAACCCATCAATTACTCTATCCACTTTGTAATCTAATTTCTGCATGTTATTACCCAACGCTTTAATATTATCTGTATTGGTCTTAACAACATTAGATACCTGCTTGATAGTATTTGCATTAGTCTGAATAGCTTGTGAATTCTGAGTTATCCTAGCTGTATTAGTGGCTATATTTTTAGTATTAGTTTGTACTTGATTACCCATTACTTGTATTGCCTGAGTATTCTTTTCTATATTGGTAGCATTAACTCTAATATTATTGGTATTAGTAGTAATCCTAGAGTCTAAGTTTCGTATGTCTTGAGTATTCTTATTTACTTGTGTGTTTGTAGTATTTAAACTATTTTGTAAAGTAGTAATATTATCTGCATTAACCTGAATAGCAGTAGTATTATTATCTACCCTATTACTGAGCTGATTAATACTATTTGTATTGTTATTAATATTGTTGGTGTTATTTTGAATGGATGTTTCTAAAGCGGATGTATCAAACTCTTGTAATGCCCCAGTCTGAAATTCTACTCCAGTATTATCTTTAATATAAAACTTACCATCTTTAAAGTATGACTCAGTAATATATGTATCATAATCAGTTAAGTGGAGCGTATAACTATTATAACTATTGGTTCCTTCCTTACCACTAAATCGCATCTGCTGTTCGGTACGCAGGTTCTTTGGTGTATATTTAGTCTTAGGTTGTTTCCACATTTCTATACTATCTACTCTATCAACATGGAATATCTCCTCGAAATTAGAGTCCGAATAGCTTGCGGATATATCTCCAGCATAAGACTGTGTACCTAAAAGTAATACAGTTAAAAGTAATATAGTTCGTTTCATTTATACCTCCTTATCTATATCTATATTATACTTGTTTACTAAATAAATTATCTCTTGGTTATCATACCTAAACTCCGGTGGAGTCTGTTGTATATATTTTATCGCCTGTGCCTTAGACTTTATTTCAAAGAAGTCTATAGATTTTTCTTCCGGTTCTTCTATTATACTTACTTGGGGGTTTTCTTGCTCATACTTCTGAGCAACCCATCCTTTACCTAAAATGTGGTAATGACTAATTACCGATAAGTCTTTTAACTTCTTTTTACCATCCTTAACACATTCCCAGTTCTTCTCTAGATATGTTAAGTAATCGTAGAATATTTCAACCAACCTATGAAAACCAAACTCACCGTAACTTGCCAATAATCTCTCGTATTGATATGGTCTTAATCGAACCTTACCCTCCGGAGCTTTTGCTTCCTTACCCTCTCGGTTAAATAACATAAACTTGCGCTTGTGTATTTCATACCTCTCGGTTAATATCTGGTATACTTCCTTCATTTTACTATCGGGAAGTGTTGATATATATGCTAATACTATTTCTCTATCTGACATCTTACTCATCATATACTCCTATTAAAATAATGAAACCAATCCGCTTTATATATTTCAATGGCAGTTGTAACTCTCGTTGGATATTTACTGCCTAGATATGCCGTATCACTATATCCCTTAACGCATATCTTATCACCAACTGCCAATTCGTTTGTAGCATAACCCATCAGGTAGCCATAGACTCTTACAGTACAAGGATAACTAACTACGTCTAATTGTCTATCTGACCCTAGCTCTCGCAATATATACCCCGTACATCTGAGAGTTACATAGGGTTTATCTTGCCACGAATTATCAGTTATTTCTCTCACTATTAAATTATGTATTTCATTCCATCCGGATTGGTTCCATCCTTGACTCATTACTCTAATCCAAACTTATCTCTTAAATACTTACATTCTTCTGATACATCCCGTTGATACCAAGGAATACCCTCAATGTATTGACGTGCCAACTCTGGAGTATCAATCATTTTATAGTCCATAGATAAAGTGAGATTAATTGCATCCGCTAGCATATCACTAGCCTTACGCTTATTGGTATACATCTCTGCATACTCTCGTAATCTCTTGCGTATTTTTGCTGGACTATATTCTTTTGCGGTCTTCTTTAAAAAAGTATCAAGTTGTACACAACTATAACAGACTACCTCTGCGCCATATTGTCTGACTAGCGCATTGAAAAATCTTGCAGAAACCTCAAAGCGGTCGAATGCTACGGAGTCTTTGTACTGTATAGTCTTGTGTATCTTATCTCTTTTTTCTGGTGGGAGAAGTTCTCGCATTGTCTTCTCTCTTGCTTCAAGATAATAACATAGGTTATGAACATTGACCAGTAAAGCGGTTAACATATATCTATTAGTTAATATCTCTGTTGCAATCTGAAACTTGTCGTATTTATTTCTATAATCTTTATCCATTATTACCTCAAAGAAAAAGAAGGGGGTGGCGGTACCCCCTATAACATATCCCTATATCCTTCTTATCTTATCTGGATTGAAATAGATAGTACATCCTTGGTTATTAGTAGTTAATATAAATAATCCTATGTCTGACAATTCTCTTAGACCTCTGCTTACTGTGGATTTGTTTTTATACCTCAGAGACTTACGTAAGTCTTCCATACTAAAAGACATCTTATCTACATCATAATATTCTCTATCTAATTTATTGAACGCTTCCAGTATCTTTGCTAAGATTTTAGTAAGTGTCTTTGATTGTAGTATGGTTGCCATTTTATTTGTACTTATTTCAATCCTCATGATATTATCTTCCCTTCTTTTGCTCTAGTAATAGACTTGTTGTCCATCCACCTATAGCGAAACTAAAGTCTGCGGGTTCTAAACCTCTAGCCTTAATCGCTTCATTGATTGCTAAAAACATATCAATCCTTGCACTAATTTCGGCATTAATATCTACTGGTTGTGGTTGTTGTGCAGGGGCTTGTTGTTGGAACCCTCCACGATTATAACCCCCACCGTTACCGTAGTTACTTCTGCCTTGATAATTACCGTATGCCATTGTTACCTCCATTCTTTTTTGTAATACGATATGTTTTATGTGCCTGAATATATAAGCACTCACTAGTATTTATATAATCATCTTTATATAATCCGAGAATATCCTCATCTTCTAATTCTCTATTCATATATAGTTTAAGTGCTAACTCTGCTATTTTACCTATAGTTTTCATTTAATTACCTCTTTAACTTTTGCTTTATACTATTAGTATAACATATAACCTATAATATTTTCGTAAATTTATATTAGTTATATTATATTATTTACAATACTTAATATATATATTTCTGCTTGTCCAATCGTGAGATGTGCCGGACTCTCTCCGAATAAACTGCCGGAGGCATTTTATATCATCTTGATTAGGTAATATTTTTGCCATAAATTGTAACCAGTTTAAGGTATTCTTTTCGTTAAGATATTCCATTGATAACCTCCAATAATTTATCCTTGTGTCTACCTATACAGCTATATATAACTCCGGTATTACATCCGGTTACTTCTGCTATATTCTCTATACTATATCCACTAACAAATAGTGCTAGTATCTTTTTAGTCTGGTACGTTGAGTTAAGTGTACTTATCTTTTTTAATAGTGCTTTACGGTTTAATTCTCTATCAATATCCGACTCAACACTATCAATATTGTCTTTACTCTCTAGTTTATAAAAGCAATCTATATCACTAGTATCCTGTGTGTGCTTATAAAAACCTAACGCTCTAATAATCGCATACTTGATAGCCTTATACGCATACGTACTAAAGGAGGCTTTTTTAATATTGGGATTATAATTTTTCTCTGCCTTATCTAAGGTAGCTAATGCTATATTAGTTAACTCATCCCAGTCTATATATGTTTTTTCTTTATGAGTTATTGCCTGCATATCTCTAATAACTCTATATGCTATACCTTTATTATCCATTATTTACCTCTTGTCTTTTTAATTTAGCAAAAGGATTACAGGTAAGTACTCCAGATACTTTTTTAAACTCTGGTATGTATACGCTTGCTGGGGAATAGAAATCTTTAACTATCAACTCATTATGTTGCTTATTATATTCAAATGATTGACATTGATAGTGTATAATTACTTCCTCAAATATGGCTCGTAGTGCATATTCTGTAGCCTTATCATAACTTGAGTGATGTTTATTTATAGTGTTGCGTTTTTTAATTCTCATCGTCGTAATCTCCATTATTATAGTTACCGACATCAACCGTATTATAAGACATTGTACACTTAAAGAACCAACCTCTTTCAAATCTTATGCTTCCGCATTTAGGACATTGAAGAATATCTTCTCCAGTTTCATTACGTCTTATTATTAAATCTTTATCTGCATCCAGATTAGTATTACAGTCTATACAATATATT
>Ga0326513_10001998_pt1 | contig 15247 bp, 18 predicted proteins | sample 2_2465_0518_D_FD_203654 | JGI IMG/M metagenome (GOLD analysis project Ga0326513, IMG submission 203654) | Bovine rumen microbial communities from UC Davis, California, United States - 2_2465_0518 | ecosystem: Host-associated > Mammals > Digestive system > Stomach > Rumen | place: USA...
GCTTATTCACAATTTATTCGTTGATTTTTTGCAAGAGTATGCTACAATAACCTTGGCCTGAGGCCAATATTTAAGGGAGGATATTATTATGGCTTATGTAATTACCGACGAGTGCCTGTCCTGCGGCGCATGCGCAGCACAGTGCCCTGCTGAAGCTATCTCCATGGGCGATCTTCACTTTGAGATCGATGCTGAGAAGTGCCTGGAATGTGGTGCATGTGCAGCACAGTGCCCGGCTGAAGCAATCACCGAGGGTTAATTAGCTCAGAAAAAAAAGACAGAATGGGCGATAAGGCAACTTATCGCCCGTTTTAATTATCAAGCTATGGAATATCAATCTAAATTCATACAATTATGGCCCGGAGGACCAAGCTATACCGCAGGCGATTCATTTCCCCTCAGTACGGACGCTATTCTTCTGGCATCCTTTGTCACTCCCAAGAAGCATTGTATCATCGCAGATTTCGGTTGCGGATCCGGAATTCTCGGTCTTCTCATCAAATGCAGGGAGCCTTCTGTGCGTCTGATGAATATCGACATTCAGAATAGTTCGCTGGAAACTGCACGGCTCAACATGCAGAAAAACGAAATGGATACGGATGTCACATATCATTGTGCCGACTTTCAGGATCTCCACGATATCGTCCCCCCTCACCGTCTGGATCTTATCGTATGCAATCCTCCGTATTTTTCTGCCGGCAGCGGAGAGACATCGCCGGAAAAAGCACGCAAGGTCGCCCGTTCTGAAACAAATTTCTCTCTGGATTCTCTTATGCGTTCTGCTGCGGATTCTCTTCGTTCCGGCGGGCAGATCTGTCTTGTGCATCGTCCGGAACGTATGGTCGATCTGATTTCGGCTATGACGAGATATCATATCGAACCGAAACGGATCCGATTTGTCCAGCACAGTGTTTCACATAAAGCAAGTCTGGTCCTGATAGAAGGACGTTACGACGGCAATCCAGGCCTAAAGGTAGACCCGGTTCTGATCCTTCACGAACAGGACGGTGCGATGACACAGGAAGCAAAACGAATCTATCATCAAATATAAGCGAGGTCGCAAGAACATGTCCGGAACCCTATACCTGATCGGTACGCCTATCGGTAATCTCTCCGATTTTTCTCCGCGTGCCGTTGAAACACTGTCCACCGTAGATTTTATCGCTGCGGAAGACACCAGAGTAACTCTGAAACTGTTAAATCATTTCGATATACACAAGCCCCTGGTCAGTTATTATGAGCATAACAAATACGCCAGCGGCGAGAAGATCGTTCAGCGGATCCTCAACGGTGAGTCCTGCGGGCTGGTGACGGATGCCGGAATGCCGGCAGTTTCCGACCCCGGCGAGGACATCGTTCGAATGTGCATGGAACAAAGCATTCCTGTTACCGTGATCCCCGGCCCCACGGCACTGATTACCGCTCTCGTTCTTTCCGGACTTCCTACCGGAAGGTTCTGTTTCGAAGGCTTCCTTTCCACCAACAACAAAAGCCGTCGGGAACATCTGGAAGAACTCACGGACGAACCCAGAACCATGATCTTCTATGAAGCTCCGCATAAGCTTCGAAAAACACTTTCCGATCTGAAAGATGTATTCGGTGAAGGAAGAAAGATAACACTGTGCCGAGAACTGACAAAACTCCACGAGGAGATACTTCCCTTCTCACTCTCCGACGCAGTTCGTTATTACGAAGAACATGATCCCAAGGGAGAATACGTCCTCATCGTGGAAGGACGCCCGGAGGAGTCCGACCCTTGCATGTCCGAAGAGGATGCGCTGGCTCTGGTATCACAATATCGAGCAGAAGGTCGGTCTCTCAAGGAATCCTGCAAACTGGCCTCTTCCCAATCCGGTTTCTCAAAGAACGAATTGTATTCCATGGCCACATCCAAATAACAGAAAAAGCCTGCCGGAAATCCGGCAGGCTCGTTTTTTGCTGTGATCTACATATGACTGATTTTTTCTTTGCATTCGCGGCAAATATTCTTGGTCTCATATTCTACAAGACCATCAGTTCCTCCGCAAAAAACGCAGGAAGGCTGGTATTTATGAAGAATGATATTCGAGCCATCGACATAAATCTCGAGGCTGTCTTTTTCTTCGATGCTCATTGTACGTCTCAGCTCGATGGGAAGTACAATACGCCCCAGCTCATCCACCTTTCTTACAATGCCAGTCGATTTCATGATTACTATCCCCTCCAAATCAGATAAATCAACACACACATCTTTATAATCTTAACTAATAATACCAAAAAATGCAAATTAATTTGAGTTATAACATATACGCATTATCCTCAATAAGTGCTATTTTTCTGCAGATTTACCATTTTTTGGTAATATTTTAAGATGTTTTAATAATATTAGATTTCTCGGGATGCTACCTTATTAATAGATTTTTTTGATAGCTTCGGAAATCTTCTCAAATTCCATGGAATGAGATGCCTTTACCAGTACAATGTCCCCATCATGGAGGATCGCATCCAGCCGGTCCATCAGTTCTTCCTTCGTGTTGAAGTGTTCCGCTCTTCCTCCGGCTTTTCTGGCGCCCTCTGCGGTATGTTCGGAGAGTCCTCCCACTGTCAGCACAAGATCTGCGCCGTGTTTCACCGCATAGTCTCCCACTTCCTCGTGCAGGGCGTTCTCTTCCTTTCCCAGTTCAAACATATCGCCCAGGATCGCGACATGACGTCCGTTAAAGTGATCCATGGAGTCCAATGCGCTCTTGACTGAACCCGGATTGGCATTATAACAGTCATCGATCAAGGTCAGTTTCCCTGTCTGGATCACGCTGGCCCTGCGCCCTACCGTTTCATAGGCAAGCAGCCCTCTCCTGATCTCATCATCCGACAGGCCAAACTGAAATCCAACGGAAACCGCAGCCAGAGCCGCATAGATGATATGATTACCGTATGCATGGATCCGAACCGGAAGCGTGCGCTCTCCGTTGGTGATGGTACAGGAAGTGTATTCTTCCGTCATCTCGATATCCGTTGCCCGCACCTTGCATCGAAGATCTGTTCCGTATGTGATCTTGTCACGCTCTGCAGGATACGCATAAAGAAGATCATCATCTCCATTAACAATCATCACACCCTGCGGCTGCATGTACTTGACCATTTCCGTCTTTGCCCAGAGGATCCCTTCCCGGCTCCCCAGATTTTCAAGATGCGCATAACCGATTACCGTAAAGATACCAATATCAGGCTGTGCCATCTGTGCGAGACGGGTCATTTCCTGAAAATGAGAGATGCCCATTTCGATCACAGCCACATCGTGCTCTGGTTCGATACGAAAAATAGTCAGAGGCACTCCCAGTTCATTATTAAGATTGGCTTCTGTTTTCAGCACCTTAAACCGGGTATCCAGAACGGAAGAGACCATTTCCTTCGTCGTAGTCTTACCGACGCTTCCCGTGATACCGATCACAGGGATCGTCAGCGTGTTCCGGTACCAGGTGGCAAGTTCCTTCAATGCCTTCTGAACATCTTCCACGATGATCATTGGCCGAGTCTCCCCATCCGGCACGCGGTTCCCGATGCAACAGGACGCTCCGCTTTCAAACGCCTTACCGATATAGTCGTGACCATCCACTTTTTCTCCGGGGAAAGCGGCGAACATGGAATCTTTCTGAACTTTACGGCTGTCGATGACCACAGAGCTTACGATTCGATCTCCATCACCGTACAGCTTCCCTTCCACAATATTTGCGATCTCTGATACTTTAATAGCTTTCACTGATTGTATTTCCTCATCGATACTTCAATTATTTTTTCACACAGCTCACCGTAGGAATAACCTGCCGCTGCGGCCTCCTGAGGCACCAGACTGGTGGGAGTCATGCCCGGCAGTGTATTGACCTCCAGGAACCAGAATTCACCGTTTTCATCATAAATGTAGTCTGCACGGGAGTAAACATCCAGACGAAGCAAATTAAACACCTTTTCCGAGATCCGTCCGACACGTTCTTCCGCCTCCGCGGGAATGGGCGCCGGAGTAATCTCTGTTGCGGCACCTGCCTGATACTTGTTCTTATAATCATAGAAGGAATCCTTGGGGATGATCTCAATGCTGGGAAGCGCTTTCCCATCAAGGATACCGACCTGGATCTCTCTTCCTTTGATATATTGTTCGATAACCACATAGTCGCTGTCCCTTGCTACGGTTTTCAGCGCCTTTTTCAGATCGTCCTCGGAATGAACAATGGAAACTCCGATGCTGGAACCGGAATTATCCGGCTTAACGACCAGTGGAAGAGTCAGATCCCGCAGCACCATTTCAGAAGAAACCTTACTGCAGCTATACGTCCTCCATGCGGCCGTACGTATCTGGTGCTGTGCAATGATCTGTTTTGTCATGTCCTTGTCCATAGCCACAGCACTTCCAAGGAAACCGGAACCGGTGTAGCGGATCCCGAGAAGATCAAAGGCAGCCTGAACCTTGCCGTCTTCTCCACACTGACCATGCAGACCCATAAAAACGATATCTGCCATCTGACATACTTCGATCACACGGTCGCCGAAATCGCTTCCAGTATCGATCCGTCGCATGGAACGGATCTCATTCAGATCCGGTTCCTGCTCCGAGATGAGCATATCATTCAGCGGAGGAGGATTGTCGAAAATATCGTCCAGTGAGCCCTGCCAGTTTTCAAGGCCGAAATACATATCCACAAGAACGATCTGGTGGCCGTTCTGTTTCAACGTCTTGGCGATCCTGGTACCGGAAGAAATAGATACATCTCTCTCTGGGCTGAGCCCTCCGCACAATACAACTATTTTCATGAGTTTCGACTCCTTAAAAAACGTTATGTAAAGTATATCATAGTGATTCTTCCGGTTCAATTCTCACAATGACCTTTAATTCTGCGTCTTGACAGCGCTTTTTTGCCAATTTGATCATCTTTTCCATAGAAAAACCGCAGAAAACTCATTCTATGTTCCCGCACCAAAACGATATACATCTGTTCTGTTTTGTGTTATACTGACTTGAATTATTTAAAAGGACTGATAAATCTATTTATGAATTATGTGGTAATTGATCTTGAGTGGAATCAGGCTATGAGTTCCAAAGCCGCAATCTTCAACAAACTACCTATCCATCTGCGGGGAGAGATCATTGAAATCGGTGCCGTTAAACTGGACGAGAATTTTAAACCCGGTGAAGAATTCACGGTGGATGTCCGTCCCATCTATTTCAAACGGATGCACTACAAAGTAAAAAAGCTCACTGGGTTCGATGCAGAACGCCTTTCCCACGGCATTGCCTTTGAAGATGCGTTTCAGCAGTTCCGTGAATGGTGCGGAGATGATGTCACCTTCCTCACCTGGGGATACGATGATCAGGGAATCATGGAACAGAATATCATCATCCATGATCTGGACTGGGACTGGATCCACGAATGGATCAATCTTCAGCTGATTTACAACAATCAGACCGGCGGAGACAAAAACCAGAAGTCTCTCGCTACTGCCATGGAACATTTCGGTATTGAACAGACCCGCGTCGCCCATGATGCATTGGGAGATGCTTACAATACCGCTTTGATCTGCACTCACTTGGATCTTGCCTTCGGGATTGAACACTACGATGAGGCAAAACGTATCCTCTCTTCAAAGCCGAGCAGCGGGAACAATGAACGTGAACCCATCGAGCATATTGTGTTTCCCGGTTATTACAGCAAATCGGACGCATTTGCAGATGACGGTCTGATCTCCATCTCCTGCCCGACCTGCGAACAAGAGATGAGCCACCTTCGCTGGATCAATCAGGGCGATCAGCGGTATATGAATCTGTACACCTGCCCGGATGACGGAAAATACCTCGTCCGTGTAAAATTCCGAAAGACGGATGACGACTCTTGGACTGCAAACCGGCTGATCTATGAGGCGGATCCCAAACTGATTGATTTCTATAAATCCAAAGCATCTCAGTCTCGGCGTCATGGACGAGGGCACTCAAAGAAAAAGTCCATCGCAGCCAATGTATGAATTAAAGGAACGTTTCATCAAAAATCGAAACGTTCCTTTTTTTATGTTGATTCAAAATAGCGACGTGTCTCCTCCGCATCCCTGCGGATCTGACGGGACAGTTCCTCAAAATCAGAAAACTTGCGTTCGTCGCGAAGATGTTTATAAAACTCCACCCGGACAGTTCTGCCGTACAGATTCTCATTGAAATCCAGGATATAACTCTCCACGCTGACGGATTTGGTCTCACTTACCGTCGGACGAATCCCGATATTCGTAACGGAAATATGGGAACTTCCGTCATCAAGATAGACCTTGGCCGCGTAAACTCCAAAACGCGGGATGATTACTCCCCGCGGGAAAAACATATTGATCGTCGGCGTACCCATTTTGGTCCCCAGCTGAAATCCGGTATGCACGGTATCGGTAAGACTGTGGGGATGGCCGAGGTATTCATTCGCCTTCTCCATCTCCCCGTTTTCAATCAGTTTTCTAATATAGGTCGAACTGACGGTAATCCCGTCTTTGGTAACAGCCGGGATCACATCGCATCCGATTCCCAGTTCATCGCAGTATTCACGCAGTCGTTCTGCATTTCCTTCCCCGCGATCACCAAAAGTAAAATCATGGCCTACAACGATCCATCCCACATTCAATTCCTGGACGATTGTGTCCACAAACTGTTTCCATGGCATATGCATGATCTCTTTATTGAAATGAATAAAGATGACATCATCGATCCCGAACAGACGGCTGATGATATCTTTCCTCCCGGCATTATCATTAAGAAGCAGAACTTCATGACCATAGACAAGGGTGTCCGGATGAACATCAAAGGTTAATACGGACGGCATTGCTCCAATCTGTTCTGCAGCCTGAGAGGTACGATTCATCAGTGCGGCATGACCAATATGCACACCGTCAAAAAATCCTAATGCAATTGCCCTCTTCGTTTCATTCATGTTATTAGACCTCAAAAAAACTCTTAATGGTTGTGACTTGACCGTCAACAACGCGGCCAAGCATGAGAAATTCTCTGTTTTGTGAATAGAAACGATATGTTCCCTCATGCAGAGATGTGGAGTATTTTCCTCCGTTTCGTATCACTTTCTCCTGATTTGGAGTCACTGCCGTTTCCGGGTACTCCTGAAACAGGCTGTCAACAGGAAGAAGATATCGTTCAGGATCCGATTGGATTTCTTCTATAGTATGACTGTCATCAATGGTAAAGCTTCCCGCCCGGATCCTTCTCAGGCTGCCCATACAGGCACAGGCCTGCACCGCATTACCAAGATCCTCACACAAAGTTCGGATATAAGTCCCCTTGGAACAGACGACATCCAGCGAATATGCCGTTCCGTTTTCCGGCCCGATTTCCAGCTTTGAAATGGTGACTTTCCGGGGCTTTCTCTCCACCTGCTGACCCTGACGGGCCAGTTCATACAGTTTTTTTCCGTTTACTTTCAAAGCAGAATACATAGGCGGGATCTGTGTGATCTCTCCCCGGAAACGGCAGGCCGCTTCCTCTATCTGCTCCCTGGTGGGAAACACATGCGATTCTTCCAGTGTTGTTCCGGTGATGTCCTGAGTATCTGTCTTTCTCCCAAACTGGATTTCAGCCAGATATTCTTTCTCATGGGCTTCGGCAAACTCCACCGCCCGTGTTCCTCTTCCGATGAACACCACAAGAACTCCAGTGGCCATGGGGTCCAGTGTTCCCGAGTGGCCGACTCGCCGTTCATGATAGATTCCCCGAAGCTTTCCTACCACATCATGACTGGTCCAGTCCTTCGGTTTATCTACGATTACAATCCCGTTCATGGCAGTTTGGGCTCCACAGCCTGCAGGATCCGGCTCTTCGCTTCTTCCAGGTCACACTTCATGGTACATCCTGCCGCCATGGCATGTCCGCCTCCGCCAAACTCGGCACAGATATCCGAAACATTGACTGAGCTGGAGGAACGAAGGGACAGTTTGCTTACATGATCACCCACTTCTCGAATGGTGATACACACAACCGCCTCTTTTGCGCGCCCGGCCAGATTGGCCAGATCCGAACAATCATCTTCCGTCGCTCCGGCACGTTCAAGCATCTCCCTGGAGACTACCGCCACCGAGACACGATTATCAAAATGAAATGTCATGGCAGAGTAGATCATTCCCTCAAGACGCAGACGGGCTACGGATGTTTTCCGGAACAAAAGCTGATTCAGCGAGTCCAGCTGAGCGCCTGCATCCAGCAGTTTAGCCGCGGAACGAAACGTATCGCTGTTGGTATTTGAATAGCAGAAGCAGCCCGTATCCGTGGACACTGCAATATAAAGAAGCTGCGCTTCCTCATAATCAGGACCTTCCAGCAGCTCCGTGATCACATCCAGAATGATCTCACCGCAGGAAGCACGTTCCGGAATCACACAGGTCTCAGACGCGTAATGGGTGTTGGAAGGATGATGGTCGATGCAAAGATCCACATTCCATCCGCTGTTTCCGATCAGCATCTGTTCCGATGCCACATCCACAGAAATGATGGTCTGTGCCTCAAAGCCGTCCGGAGCAAAATATGGTTTTACAAACGGAAGCAGTGTCTCTGTAATCTCTTCATTCGGATACATCCATGCGGTCTTCCCCATTCGGTTCAGAGCATGAGAAAGTGCCGCACAGCTTCCCAGAGTATCTCCGTCAGGACGAACATGGGAAAGGATCAGAAAACCGTCTCTGCTCTTCAAAAAGTCCGCGCACTCACGTATCGTCATATTACTCCTCAACTTCCGGTTCCTGCTCAGCGCTGAGCTGGTTGATTATATCATTGATATGAGCTCCGTATTCAATGGAATGATCCACTTCAAAAACAAGCTGCGGCACATTGCGGATCTTCATCCGGTTTCCAAGCTCCCGGCGCATCCACGGTGCCACGGATTTCATCCCTTTTCGGAATTCCTTTTCATCCTGCATCCCGTACACGGACAGCCAGATCTTCGAAAACTTCAAATCGCCGGTAGTTTCCACACGAGTCACGCTGACCATTCCCTGCTGCACCCGGGGATCTTTTACCTCCCGCAGAAGCTGGGACACAACATACTGAATATCATCATTGATTCTTGCAAGTTTATTGGAAGGCATAAAACTCTCCTTCTGTAAGTATGCGGGCGCATCGGTAGCAATGCGCCCGCTTCATGGTTTTCGTTCTTATCTTTCGATTTCCTGCATAACGAAGCATTCGATAATGTCGCCGACCTTGACATCATTGTATTTGTCGATCTGCATGCCGCATTCATAGCCGTCCTGTACTTCCTTAACATCGTCTTTGAAACGGCGAAGTGAAGCGAGATCTCCCTCGTGAATGACGATATTATCACGAAGCAGACGAACCTGACAATTTCGCATAATCTTGCCATCGGTAACATAGCAGCCTTCCACAGTGCCGATCTTGGACACTTTATAGGTCTGACGCACTTCGGCATGACCGATAATGACTTCTTCATATTTCGGAGCGAGCATGCCCTTCATAGCGGCCTCGATCTCATTGATGCAGTCATAGATGACACGGTACAGACGAACGTCCACTTTGCTGCGGGCTGCAGATTCGCGAGCCGCGTTGTCCGGCCGGACATTAAATCCTACGATGATTGCATCGGAAGTATCGGCCAGCATGACATCGGAATCGTTGATAGCACCAACTGCCGCATGAATCACACGAACCTGGACCTCTTCGTTCGAGATCTTCTCCAGAGATGCTTTAACGGCTTCCACAGAGCCCTGCACATCAGCTTTGACGATGACATTGAGATTCTTCATCTCACCGGCCTTGATCTGACTGAACAGATCTTCCAGAGTCACCTTCTTGCTGCTGTTGGCTCCGGCATTCTTCTGCTCATTGCGGCGCTGTTCTGCCAGTTCACGTGCCATATGCTCATCTTCAACTACGTTAAAGGTGTCACCGGCATTGGGAACTTCGGAAAGGCCGGTGATCTCCACCGGAATAGACGGGCCGGCTTCTTTCACAGGGTTGCCCTTATCATCCATCATGGTACGTACACGGCCCATGGCGGTACCGGCAATGATCAGATCGCCCTGACGAAGTGTACCGTTCTGTACAAGGACGGTGCTGACAGGACCTCTTCCCTTATCCAGTCGGGCTTCGATGACTGCACCTTTGCCCAGACGGTTGGGATTCGCCTTCAGTTCCTGAACTTCCGCAAGTACAACGAGGTTATCGAGAAGATCATCGATTCCCTGACCGGTCTTCGCGGAGATCGGACATACGATGGTCTCGCCGCCCCATGCTTCAGAGACCAGGTCATACTCAGTCAGCTGGGTCATGACACGGTCCGGATTTGCGCCCTGGACGTCCATCTTGTTAATGGCAACAACGATGGGAATATTGGCAGCCTTAGCATGGTTGATACTTTCAATGGTCTGCGGCATGATGCCGTCATCAGCTGCGACGACAAGGATTGCAATATCCGTAATAAGAGCACCACGGGCACGCATGGATGTAAACGCTTCATGACCCGGAGTATCCAGGAATGTAACGGGATTGCCCTTTACGTCTACGGTGTATGCACCAATGGCCTGCGTAATGCCGCCTGCTTCACCTGCTGCAACGGTCGTATTCCGGATATAGTCCAGAAGGCTGGTCTTACCGTGGTCGACATGTCCCATAACCACAACAACCGGAGCACGCGGAAGCAGATCTTCTTCGTTATCTTCATGATCGTCGATCAGTTTTTCTTCCACAGTGACCACGATCTCACGCTCGACCTTGCATCCCATCTCCATGGCAACAAGTGCTGCTGTATCATAATCGATGATCTCGGAAACAGAAGCGAACACGCCTTCCTTCATAAGGCTCTTGATAACATCGGCTGCGGTTCTCTTCATGCGGGAAGCAAGCTCTCCCACACTTATCTCATCAGGGATAGACACTTTAACCGGCTGTTTCTTGGCGATCTCCAGCTGAAGCTTCTGCATTCTCTGCTTCTCTTCCTGGCGGCGCTTTGTGGAGTTGGCCTGCTGATGCTGTTTCTTGTTATTTCCGATCTTCTGCTTACCGCCGCGACGGAACTGCGAGTCACGCCGTTCATCACCGGTGCTGGCAAGATTGTCAAACTTCTCATCGTATTTATCGATATTAATGGAAGCACTGCCTCTGGTATCGACAACACGCTTCTCTGCCTGTTTACGCGGCACGTGAGGTTTGTCTTTTTTCTCCTTTGCGGGTGTCGGCTGCGGAGCAGGGGCAGCCTTTTCCCCTTTTTCAGAAGCAGACGGAGCAGCTTTTTTCTCTGCCTTCTCCTTTACAGGCTCCTCTTTGGGTTTAGCGGTAAGGAGTTCTTCCAGATTCTCTACCTGATTTTTCTGAGTCAGGCTTTCAAAGATAAGGTCAAGTTCAGGAGTCTCCAACACCTGCATGTGATTTTTCGGTGTGGTGGCATACTTAGTGAGTATTTCACTGATATCCTTTGAAGTGAGATTAAAGTCCTTCGCCACCTCGTGGACTCTGTATTTAATAAGCATTGCCATATTATTTCCTCCTATTCTTCCTGCTGCTGATCAGTTTCTGCTTCTCTGACAGCTCCGTATAACACTGCGTATAATCCTGACGATCCGGATGTTCCTCGGACAGTTTCTGCAGCATTGCAGCTGCAAAACCGAGATCCGTGATGCCGACGACTGCGACATTGTCTCTTCCAATTGCATGGGAAAACACCTTTTTTTCCCAAGGTGTTATGACCACTGGAATGTGGTCTTCCGAAGAGATGGATTCTATTTTCTTTTTTGTATTACCGCCGGAATCCGATGCCATCAGCACAGCTTTCACTTTCCTGCTTTGCAATGCTGACGTGACCGCCATATCTCCGACTTCCAGTTTGCCGGCCCGACGTATCAGGCCGAAAAACTTGGTCGATTCATCTGTCATTCAATATTCTCCATCTGACTGCGAAGATCCCGGATAATCTCATCCGATACCGGAACTTCCAGTGACCGTTCCACGGCTTTGGATTTCAGAGCCCGTTCCAGACACTGCACATCACAGCACAGATATGCTCCCCGTCCCGGTAGTTTCCCCTTGGAATCAAGACTCAGGGTACCTTCCGAAGAACGCACGATACGGATCAGCTCTTTTTTGGGCTTCATTTCGCGGCATCCAAGGCACTGCCGCATGGGGATCTTTTTCGGCATTGTGGATGCCACCTTTCCTATAATAATCAGTAAGCTTCCGATTCCGGTTTGATATCGATCTTATAACCGGTCAGCTTCGCCGCGAGGCGGGCATTCTGGCCTTCCTTGCCGATTGCAAGAGAAAGCTGACTGTCAGGAACGACGACTCTGCAGCTGCGGCCGTCTTCCATCATGGTAACGGAGATAACTTCCGACGGAGAAAGTGCTGCTGCGATGTATTCTTCCGGATCCTCGGAATACTTGATGATGTCGATCTTTTCTCCACCAAGCTCATCCACAATGGATGCCACACGGCCGCCTTTGGGGCCGACGCATGCGCCAATGGGATCCACATCCGGTTCATTGGAATAAACCGCCATCTTGGTACGGTTTCCAGCCTCACGGGCAATGGAACGGATTTCCACGGTGCCATCGTAGATTTCGGGAACTTCCAGCTCAAACAGGCGTTTGACAAGTCCCGGATGAGTACGGCTGATAAGGACCTGCGGTCCTTTGGTGGAGTTGCGAACTTCCACAATATAGACCTTGATACGGTCTCCCTCATACAGTTCTTCCGTGGGGACCTGCTCGTTGGTCGTAAGCATGGCCTCGGTAAACTCGGAATTGGAACTGATGCGGATATATACATTACCGTTGCGCGGTTCCACACGGGTTACGACACCGGTGAGGATTTCATGCTCTTTGGAATTAAACTCGTCATAGATGATCCCGCGTTCTGCCTCACGGATTCCCTGAATAATGACCTGTTTTGCAGACTGAGCGGCAATACGTCCGAATTTCTTTGTTTCCACCGGTACATTAACGATATCGCCAACCGCCGCGCGTCGGGTGATCTTCTTTGCTGCTGCAAGATCGATCTCCAAATTGGGATCTTCCACTTCTTCCACAACGGTCTTGTGTACGACCATGGCGATAGTCTTTTTCTCTTCATCCAGGATCACTTCAGCATTTTCAGCACATTCCGGATTGTCACGTTTGAAAGCCGTGAGCATCGCCTGATTGATCTTGTCAAACATGTACTGTCTGGGAATCCCTTTTTCTCTTTCAATTTCTTCGATTGCGTCAAAAAATTCTTCGTTCATTTTCCAATTTACCTCTCATTATATTGACAGGTGCAATCTCACCTGCGCGCATTCCTTTTTCGTCAGTTCCACCGTATCATTCAATGTGCTGACAACAACCAGCCCATCCCGGTATTCTTCCAGTTTTCCGACCAGTGTTTTTTGACCGTTGCGTGGCTGGTAAAGCCGGATCTCCACTTCTTCTCCGATGCATTTTTCAAAATGCTCCGGACGGGACAGAACCCGCTCTGCGCCTGCAGAACCTACTTCGAACACATAGCTGTCCGGAATGGGATCCTCTTCGTCCAGGACAGGATCCAGCGCTCTGCTCACCGCTTCACAGTCATTGATGCCAACACCATCTTCCTTATCAATGTAAACCCGGAGATACCAGGTGCCGGCTTCTTTCACATACTCGACATCCCAAAGATCACAGCCATTGGCTTCTACGATAGGACGCGCCAGTTCCGTGACCTTATCCGTAATCTTACTCATATTTCACCTTTTTGTACTTATGGTTTTTCAACAAATAAGAGTGGGCCGAAGCCCACTCTCATATTACTTACATCTTAACGTTGTTATAATATCACTGCGCATCATGGAATGCAAGCTTTTTTCCCTGCAATCCCCCTGTTTTTGCTATTTTTTCTCATTCTCAGCTGCTTCTTTGTTCTTGTACAGCTGAATAAACTCTTCCAGGCACAGTTTATTCTTCAGAATATACTCGGCCGCAGTCTTTCCGACATATCGATAGGTATAATTCTGGCGATATCCCGTGATCCCCTGTTTTCCATCCGGATACCGCTGAATGAATCCGTACTGTGCACAGTGATCACGGAGCCATACATATTTTTCCGTACTGAGTTCCTCATTGGTGTACGGTGTGAAGTAACCGTCCGTAATATCTACAGAAAGCGCCGTCTGGTGATCACTCTGTCCGGCACGGGGCACGATCCGTTCTGCCTGATTTTCGAATTTTTCCGAGACTTCTTCGTCTCCAGCCAGTTCTTTCACTTTCTTCTCATACATCAGTTCCTGATAACTGTATGGTACATAAGCCAGATTGACATGGAACGAATACCCGGCAGCTCTCATATCCGACAGCATCTGGTTAAGAGAGTCCACTGCCCTGGAATCAAAATAACGGTCGCTCTCGCCCTGAATGGATGAAACCTGCGGCAGTAGATCATAGGTGTTTGCCTTGTTGGCAAGCACATATTCCCAACTCTTGATATCGATATCCGGAAGATCCTCCGGTACTGCGGTCGTCATGGGTTTATCCGTCGGACTGAGTGACGTCAGAACGATATCCTCTTCAACAGGAGTGTTTTCTCCGCCGTCATACTCCACCTTTCCCAGCTGCTGATTACGGTTGCCGATCACGAAGATCAGCAATGCAACGAGAAAGATGATCGTCAGCATAAGGAGTGATTTTTTTCTTTGTGCAGACATAAATTCAGATCCTTCTGTTTGGATTGATTTCGTTTATTGTAACATAACGGTTTTTTTCACACAAGAAGCGCCTTTTTTCTTCTTCTGTGCTCTTCATCTTGCTAAAACCCTTCGATTTCCGTATAATTCTTTTTCAAGGGGGCGATATTATGGAACATCAACACGATGAATACTGGCATTCTCACGGTGACGGTCCGATGCATTCTCATCACCACACCCATGATCATTCCGATTCGGAGCACGATCATGACCATCATCACATGCATTCTCATGATCCCGAAGAGACGAAGAAGATCGTCAACCGGCTTTCGCGTGCCATCGGGCATCTGGAATCGGTTAAACGAATGGTAGAAGACAACCGCGACTGCACGGAAGTGCTTGTACAGCTCGCAGCCGTCCGTTCCGCCCTGAACAGCACCGCAAAAGTGATCCTGAAGGAACACATGGAGCACTGTATGTCTGATGCCATTGCCGGCGGTAATATGGAAGAATTGGAAGCATTGAATGAAGCCATCGACCGCTATATCGGTTAAAAATGAAGCCCGCCTTTCAAAGGCGGGCTTTCAGTATTCGTCGTAGTA
>Ga0326513_10002001_pt1 | contig 15240 bp, 12 predicted proteins | sample 2_2465_0518_D_FD_203654 | JGI IMG/M metagenome (GOLD analysis project Ga0326513, IMG submission 203654) | Bovine rumen microbial communities from UC Davis, California, United States - 2_2465_0518 | ecosystem: Host-associated > Mammals > Digestive system > Stomach > Rumen | place: USA...
CCATTCCAACTGGATGGCGCAAAGGGCGGAGGGACGGGGAACGAAAAAAAACTAATCAGGTTCTGTCAAACTCGGGTGAGGCCAACCATTCCCGAATTTCTGCGCCAACACTGTCTTGCCGCATATTGCGGCTACTTGCTTGCAAACATGCCTGTTCGGGCCTGTCGATACTTTCCGCCGTTGACACGGCCCTGACAGCATATATGGTATAATTTATGGAGAGGTTTTCACTATGCACCAGTTTAGAACTCATAATTGCGGAGAACTCCGCGCCGAAGACGCCGGGAAGACAGTCCGTCTCGCCGGCTGGGTGTTCCACAAACGCGACCACGGCGGCATCCTTTTCATTGACCTGCGCGACCATTATGGCCGCACCCAGGTTGTCGTCCACCCATCGCGCAAGTTCTTCGACGCCTGCGCAGAGACAAAGCTCGAAAGCGTGATAATCGTGACGGGCGAAGTCGTGCGCCGCGAGGAGGCCATGGTCAACAGCGACATCCCCACCGGTGAAATCGAGCTCGTCGCCGAGGAGGTCGTTTTCGAGTCGCCCGCCGAGACGACGCCGATTTACCTTGCCGGCGAAGCCGACGAAGTGGGGCCTGAGGATCTGCGCCTGAAGTACCGCTATCTTGACCTCCGCCGCGAGTCCCTGCACCGCAACATCGTCCTACGCTCCCAGGTAATCGCATTCCTCCGCCAGCGCATGACGGAGCTTGGCTTCAACGAGTACCAGACGCCAATTCTGACGTCGTCGTCGCCTGAAGGCGCCCGCGACTTCCTGGTTCCGTCCCGGCTCCACCCCGGCAAGTTCTACGCCCTCCCGCAGGCCCCGCAGCAGTTCAAGCAGCTGCTTATGATCGCGGGCTTCGACCGCTACTTCCAGATTGCGCCCTGCTTCCGCGACGAAGACAGCCGCGCCGACCGCTCCCCCGGCGAGTTCTACCAGCTAGACATCGAAATGTCCTTCGCCACGCAGGACGACGTCTTCGCGGTCGTGGAGGACGTCCTGCTCGCCACCTTCAAGAAATTCGGCGACAAGAAGCTGGACGACGGCCCCTTCCCGAGGATTCCATACCGCGAGGCGATGGACCGCTACGGCTCCGACAAGCCGGACCTGCGCAACCCGCTCTTCCTCATCGACCTCAACGACCTTTTCAAGGACAGCGCATTCAAGGCATTCGCGGCGACGGTGGAACGCGGCGGACTCGTCAAGGGGCTGCGCGTCCCCGGCGTCGTAGGCGTGCAGCCGCGCAGCTGGTACGACAAGCTGGAGGCCTTCGCCAAGGAGAATGGCGCAAAGGGCCTGGGCTACGTGACGTGGCCGAAGGATGGCGGCGCGCTCAAGGGCCCCATCGCCAAGTTCATGTCAGAAGCCGAGATTGAGGCGCTCAAGGCGCAGTCCGGCCTTGAACCCGGCGACGCGCTCTTCTTCATCGCCGACGCCAAGGACGCCGCCAACAGGCTCGGAGGGCTCGTCCGCACGGAAATCGCCAACGGGCTTGGCCTGATTGACAAAGACAGCTTCAAGTTCTGCTGGATCGTCGACTTCCCGATGTTCGAGACGGATCCGGAGACCGGCGCGGTCTGCTTCAGCCACAACCCATTCTCGATGCCGCAGGGCGGGATGAAGGCGCTGCTGGAGAAGGATCCGCTCGACGTGCTGGCGTACCAGTACGACGTCGTCTGCAACGGCATAGAGCTCTCTTCGGGCGCAGTCCGCAACCACCAGCCAGACATCATGGTCAAGGCCTTCGAGATAGCCGGCTACGACCGTTCCGTCGTCGAGGGCAAGTTCCCCGCGCTCTTCAACGCCTTCCGCTACGGGGCGCCGCCCCACGCTGGCGTCGCGCCGGGCGTAGACCGCATGGTCATGCTCCTCGCCGGCGCCGAGAACATCCGCGAGATCATCGCCTTCCCAATGAACCAGCGCGCCGAAGACCTCATGATGAACGCGCCGCAGGAAGTTACTGAAAAGCAGCTCCGAGAGGTGCACATCAAGTGCCGCGCCCAGAACGTCAAGCCCGGCGAGCAGCAATAATCCGCCAGCTCCGGCCATGCTGTCGCGCGTGCCAGCGGGACTCCCGGGCGGAGTCCTGCGCCGCACCCGCGGGCGTGGCCGGCACTTGGTGATCCGGGCCGCACGGGCTTCCCGCCCAGCGTTCGATGGAATAGGCGGCGAGGGGGCGGTCGATGGCCGACAAAAAAAATAGTTGCATTCCGGGACAGGGTTTGATAATATAATTAACGTTGTTTTGCGCCTCTAGCTCAATTGGATAGAGCATCTGACTACGGATCAGAAGGTTGCAGGTTCGACTCCTGCGAGGCGCGCCACTTAACGGTGCGGGGTGGAGCAGTCCGGCAGCTCGTCAGGCCCATAACCTGAAGGTCATAGGTTCAAATCCTATCCCCGCTACCATTTTTTTTGCCCTTCACTCCCACCACGGCCCTGCGCCCCGCATTCAGCTGGCCGCCTATGGCCAGAGTTGTGCAATCCCAGAATGAAGAAAACTCCGGGATATGGTATAATTTGAGTGACGATGCACAGTGAAACGACAACTAACAGGGCCGGCGGAGGATTTCTCGCCGCGCGGCGCGAATTGATAGAGAGCCTTGTCGGCAGGAACCTGAAAATTCGCTACAAGGGTTCTGCCCTTGGCTTCTTCTGGTCGCTGCTGACCCCGCTCTGCTTCATTCTCATCTACGCCGTATTCGCGCGGCTGCTGAAATTCGGCGGCCTGACGCCCGACTATCTCCAGTACTTGGTGTGCGGGATAATCGTCTGGCAGTTCACAGTCGGCTGCCTGAACGACTCCCTCCACTCGATATCGGGGAACGCCAATCTTGTCAAGAAGGTGTTTTTCCCGCGCGTGATACTGCCGCTTTCGACAGCCCTGGCCAACCTCGTGAACTACATGCTAACGTTCGCGGTCCTGATGCTGTACCTGCTGGCCTCGGGCCACGCGCGCCTTGGGTGCGGCTGGCTCCTCGTTCCGGCATTCGCGATGCACTTCGCGCTTTGCCTTGGCCTCTGCTGCCTCTGCGGGACGTCAAACGTATTCTTCCGCGACACGGAGCACATCGTGGGCGTCGTCTCGCAGGCATGGTTCTTCACGACTCCGGTAATGTACCCGGTGTCGTTCCAGCTCGACTTCCTCCCGGCGGACATCGGCTGGCTCGCATACGTCAACCCGATGACCGGGATACTGGCCCTCTACCGCAAGGCCGTGCTTGGCCACGCCATAGAGGCCGGAGGATGCCCGCCGGCAGCGGCGGTAGCGGTTTCGGCGCTTGTCTGCGCCGTCGTCCTGGCGGCCGGCCGCCAGGCGCTTAGGGCGGGCGACGCCAGATTCGGAGACGTCCTGTAATGAACCCGGGCACCGCGATATCGATAGAGCATGTGACGAAGCGCTTCCCGCTTTCGGCGCTTGGGAGTTCGTCGCTGAAGCATCTGGTCATCGACGCCTTCCGGCGGCGCCGCGCCAAGGTGTTCCAGGCGCTGACAGACGTCAACCTCGAAGTCAGGCAGGGAGAATCCCTCGGCATAATCGGCAGCAACGGCGCGGGGAAGTCCACGCTGCTATCCATCATCGCCGGGACCATCACGCCCACGGAAGGGCGCGTCCGGGCCAAGGGGAAGATTTCTTCGCTTCTTGAACTTGGCGCCGGCTTCCATCCCGACCTCACCGGGCGGGAAAACGTTTTTCTCTACGGCGCGATAATGGGCATACCCCGCGCGGAAATGCGCCGCCGGTTCGACGACATCGTAGACTTCGCCGGGATAGGCGAGTTCATCGACCAGCCTGTTCGGTTCTACTCCTCCGGGATGTACGTGCGCCTTGGCTTCTCCGTCGCCGTCCAGATCGACCCAGACATCCTGCTGGTTGACGAAGTCCTCGCCGTCGGCGACGTCGATTTCCAGCGCCGCTGCCTCAAGCGCATGAACGAGTTCCGCCACTCGGGCAAGACGCTTGTCCTGATTTCCCACGACCTTGGCGCGATACAGTCGATTTCCGACCGCATAGCGATACTGGACCATGGGACGATAGTGAACGTGGGCGGGCCGGTGGACATGGTCGACGCCTACCACGGCAGAATGCTTGCCGAGGCGTCCGGCGGCGCCTCGGCCGCAACGGAGTGGGGCACCCGCGAGGCGCTGATTACGCGGGTCGCGATGGCAGACGCCTCCGGCGCGCCGGTCAAGCGGCTGCCCGGCGACCGCATTATCCGCATCTCGCTCGACTACACGGCGTCGCGGAGGATTGCCGCGCCCGTCTTCGGCTTCGGAATCGCGACGCCGGAGCGCGGAGTCGTGTTCGGCAGCAACACGCAGATAGAGGGCGTCGCCGTACCGGAAATCGCGCCGCCGGGCGGCAGGGTGTCGTTCGAGATAGACGCCACCGCCCTACAGGCCGGCAACTATACGATGTCGTTCTCTCTCCACAGCGCGGACCACCAGACGAACTACCACAGGCTTGAGAACGCCCTCTCGTTCTACATTGACAAGGCCTGCCGCGGATTCGAGGGCGTCGCGGCGCTTCCAGTGAAATGCAGGGTATGCGCGAACTGAATGTAAAAGTCAGGAAACTGCGCGCGGGGGCACGGCTTCCCGCCTACGGGAGCGCCGGCGCCGCCGGTGCCGACCTTTTCGCCCGGCTCGACGCCGCCGTGTCAATCCCCCCTGGCGGGAGCGCCTTCATCCCCACCGGGCTGGCCATCGCGATACCACGCGGATACGCCGGCCTCGTCTACGCGCGAAGCGGCCTGGCCTGCAAGTCCGGCCTCGCGCCGGCGAACAAGGTGGGCGTGATTGACAGCGACTACCGCGGGGAAGTGACAGTGTGCCTTCACAACCATTCGGCCGAGCCGCGCTCCGTCGCCGATGGCGACCGCATCGCGCAGCTTGTCGTCGCCCAGGCCCCGCAGGCCGAATTCTCCGAAGCCGACGGCCTTGACGAAACGGAGCGGGGCTCCGGCGGGTTCGGCTCCACCGGCAGGTGACTAACATGAACAGGGATCTCTCAAAAACAGAATCGCTCATACGCGAACTGCTCGTGGAACTCGGCGAGGATCCGGACCGCGAGGGGCTTGCGAAGACTCCGGCCCGCGTCGCCCGCGCGCTGGAGTTCCTGACATCCGGATACTCGAAGGACATCGCGGGGGAGATAAACGGCGCGGTGTTTGAAACCGGGTCGAACGACATGGCAATCGTGCGCGACATCGAGGTGTACAGCCTCTGCGAGCACCACATGCTGCCCTTCTTCGGCCGCTGCCACATCGGCTACGTGGCGAACGGGAAAGTCCTCGGGGTCTCCAAGCTGGCGAGGATAATGGATGTGTTCGCGCGCCGTCTCCAGATACAGGAGCGCCTGACGCGCCAGATCGCCGAGGCCGTGCGCGACGCCACGGGCGCCGACGGCGTCGGCGTGGTGATGGAATGCCGCCACCTATGCATGATGATGCGCGGGGTGGAGAAACAGAACTCGGTAATGACGACCTCCTCCGTCCTGGGTTCGTTCCGCAGGAACGCCGCGACGAGGGCCGAGTTCATGAATCTGGTAAAATAGAACGGGGCCGGCGCGCCGTTGCCACAATGGCGCCTGGCGCGCGGCCCGCAATGAAAGGACTTTTGCGAAATGGCCTGGCTAATGGGAGACATTCCGGCACCAACCGTCCGCGACGAAAAGGAACTCTGGGCCGTCTGCCCGAAATGCAAGTCGCACTTCCCGCGCGAGGAACACCCGAAAGGACTCGCGGAATGCCCCAATTGCGGCGCGCCCGCGCGGATGGGGTGCCGCGAGCGCGTAGCCTCGATGGCAGACCCCGGCACATTCGTTGAAATCGGCGCCGAAATCGGCATAACCGACCACCTCGGCTTCGCGGACGCCTCCGGCCCATACACGGCAAAGGCGGCCGCGACGACGGCCAAGACCGGGCTTTCGGAATCGGTGCTTGCCGGCACCTGCCTGCTCAAGGGGCGCAAGGTGGCGATTTGCGCAATGGACTTCCGCTTCTTCGGCGGGAGCCTTGGCAGCGGGACTGGCGACAGGATCGCGAAGGCGGCCGACACTGCGAGCGCAGAAGGCATCCCGCTCATAATATTCTGCGCCTCCGGAGGCGCAAGGATGCAGGAGGGCATCGTCTCGCTCATGCAGATGGCGAGGACTTGCGCGGCGATAGAGGCCATGCGCGCCAAGGGGCTCCCGTACATAACCGTGCTGACCGACCCGACCACCGGCGGCGTCTCCGCCTCTTACGCGCTCATTGCCGACATTGTCGTCGCCGAGCCTCGCGCCCTCATAGGCTTCGCCGGGCGCCGCGTGATTGAGAACACGATCAAGCAGAAGCTCCCGGACGACTTCCAAACCGCCGAATACCTGCTGGCGCATGGCTTCGTTGACGCAATCGTCCGCCGCGACGAAATGCGCGACTTCCTGGCCGACACGCTGGCATACTACAAGGCCCCGTCCGAGGCGGTCCGCGGCGCAGGCCGGCCCGCGGCCGCGCGGCGCAGGACTTCCGCCGGCAAGGCCTGGGACAAGGTCCGCATCGCCCGCGCGCCCGGACGCCCCACCATCCGCGACTACATCGCCAGGGCATTCGACTCCTTCATCGAACTGCATGGCGACCGCCTGTGCGGCGACGACCGCGCGCTCATCGGCGGACTCGCGACCATCGGCGGCGCCCGCGTCATGCTGATCGGGCACCAGAAGGGCGCCACGGCCGAGGAAAACGCCGCCTGCAATTTTGGGATGGCGAACCCGGAGGGGTACCGCAAGGCGCTCCGCCTAATGCGCCTGGCCGAGGCATGGGGGCTGCCTGTCGTGACGCTCGTCGACACCGCCGGGGCGTTTCCCGGACTTGAGGCCGAGGCGCGCGGACAGGCCGAGGCCATCGGCCGCAACCTGGCCGCGATGGCGCGCCTCGAAACTCCCATCGTATCCGTGATCACCGGCGAGGGAGGCAGCGGAGGCGCAATCGGCATCGCGGAGGGCGACATCGTCCTCATGCTTGAAAACGCAATCTACTCCGTAATTTCGCCGGAGGGCTGCGCGGCAATCCTCTGGAAGGACGGCAAATTCGCGCCGCAGGCGGCCGAGGCCCTGAAAATCACGGCAGGCGACTTGCTGCGGCTTGGCGTGATCGACGGAATCGTCCCTGAACCCAGGGGCGGGGCGCAGGAGGACAAGGATGCCGCAGCGGCGAATCTCCGCGCGGCAATCCTAGACGCCCTGTCGCGCCTGGCCGGAATCCCGGCAGGCGAACTCGTCGGCCGCCGCCTTTCAAAGTACATGGCCATCGGCCACAAGCTTGACTGAGCCCCATGAAATCACCCGCCGCCAACCTGATCGACTATCTCGAGTACCGGAAAATCCTCGGCGAAAAGACCGTCGAAATCGAACCGGGGACTCTTGAAGCCCTCACGGCATTCGCGACGGGCGCAAGCGAAAACGCCGCGGCGGCCGGCCAGGCTACTGCCGCGCCGGCCGCGGCAACTGGCGCAGCCCCCTCCGTGGCGCAAGCCAGCGCAGACGTGGCGCCGGCCCAGGCACAGGCTGCTGTGGACTTCGTATTCGTCGGCGAGCAGGAGGGCGTCCAAAGCAACAGGGCGAAATACTCCGAGACCCTGCGCAAGATGGTCAAGTCAATGGGTTACGGCAAGGGGGAGGCGGTTTTCACCAACATCTGCATCGGCCGGCGCGAAACGACGCCACCCTCGCAGGAGGAGATGGCCGCCGCCATGCCGGCCTTCCGCGCCTTCATCGCCAAGGCTCGCCCGCGTGGATTGGTCGTGCTTGGCCCTACGGCCCTGCTCGGCCTCCTCGGGAAAAAAGACGTCTCGGCAGTCCACGGCCATGTCTTCGCATTTGACGGGATTCCGGCAATCCCCACCTACCACCCCGCGTACATGGAGCTGGCGCCATCCGTGAAACGCGACGCCTGCCGCGACCTCTGCAACGCACTCAAGGCCATTGGCCGCCCGGTGACACCAGCCCTAGCGCCATTCCAATGAAACACATTCCATCATTCCTACATTTCGCCCCCATCTACAAGGACTACCTCTGGGGAGGCAGCAGAATCGCAGGGCGCTTCCACCGTTCCGGCTGCCCTGAACCAGCCGCGGAATCATGGGAAATCTCGGCGCATCCCGACGGCGATTCCACAGTCGACTCTGGCCCCCTGGCCGGACGGACGCTCTCTTCGCTCACATCAGAGTTCGGCCGCGAGCTCCTCGGCTCGCGTTCGCCCTCCCCTTCACGCTTTCCGCTGATGGCCAAAATCATCGACGCCAGGCAGTCGCTCAGCGTTCAGGTCCACCCTTCGCCAGCCGACCCTTCGGCAAACCAATCCGAGTTCAAGAACGAATGCTGGCACATCCTCGATGCCGAGGGCGACTGCGCCATCTACGCAGGCATATCCCCTGAAATCGGCGACGCCGCATCGCTCCGCGCCCTCGCCACCGGCAACCCCGGTGCGCTGGCTTCGGCACTCGTCCGCCATTCGCCCCGCGAAGGCGAAACGCTATACATCCCCGCGGGACTCGTCCACGCCATTGGCGCAGGGGCGCTTGTCTACGAAGTCCAGCAGAACTCCAACACCACATACCGTCTCTACGACTGGGACCGCATTGGACCGGACGGCAAGCCGCGCGCCCTGCATCTCGATTCGGCGATTCGCTCAATCGACTTCTCCCTTCCAGCGCCGCGTTTCATTGCGCCTTCGCCCGGCGGCACGGTCCCCGGCTCAAAATCGTGCCTTAGGACCCCGTACTTCGAATTGGACGAGGTGGACGGGAGCGGCGCCATCGACCTCGCTGGAGAGACTTTCAATATTTTCTTCACCAAACGCGGGGCATTCGACCTTGAGTCCGTGGAAGGGGAACGCTTCCATGCCGCCGCCGGCGACTCGCTCCTCGTCCCCGCCACAGCCTCGTACTCGTTCGCACCAGCCGCCCCGGACTCCGCGGCAATCGTCACCTCGCTCTGAGCAATGCCCCAAATGCCAAAGACGCCAGCGCCAATCGCGGCCATTGCGGCGGCCATTGCGGCGGCGACAGCCTGCGCCGCCAGCAATCTCACGATCGACAAGGTCGCAGGCGAACTCGCGCTGAAAGAAATCGACAATGCGACAAACATCGTCACCCTTGCCGATGGCACGAACACTGTCGTCATCCATCCCGGATACAGGCGAATGTCCCTGAACGGGATCGCCGTCTGGCTTAACAGCCCGGCCGAGGCGGATTTCCGTGAGACATCGCGCCTCTCAAAGGAAGATGTCTCCCGCCTGCTCCAGCCAATACTCGACGGCATCCGCGGCGGCAACGCCACAAACATCCCGCCCCTGCGGGTCTTCATCGACCCCGGGCACGGCGGGGATGACGCCGGGGCAATTTCAGCCGCAACCGGGCAAAAGGAAAAGGACGTCGTTCTGGACATTTCCATGCGCCTCGGCGAACTACTCGTGGACGGCGGTTGCGAGGTCGCATTCTCGCGGACGAACGACACCTTCGTAACGCTCGCCGGACGCGGCGAACTGGCCGCAGGGGAAAAAGCAGACATATTCGTCAGCATCCACGCAAACACGTCGGCGCGCGGCGAGGCCCGCGGCATTGAGACCTACACGCTCGCGTTCAAAGGGTGCGACTCCACCTCCGGCGACGCCAGGATAACAAAGAAAAGCTGGCCGGCCAATGCCTTCGACGCCGAAAGCTCATATCTCGGGTTCTGCATCCACTCCGCCGTAAACACGGAGCGCGGCGACGCAGACAGGGGGCTGCGGCACGCCCGCTTCCAAGTCCTGCGCCAGTCCACCTGCCCCGCGATACTCGTTGAATGCGGATTCCTCTCCAACGGCGCGGAAAACGCCAGCCTTGCGAGCCCGCGATACAGGCAGCGCCTCGCCGTCGCCATTGCCAACGGCATCCAGGCATACCGCGCATCAGTCCGCCTGGCCCCAGAAAAGGCCCAGGCCGAAACTACAGGCGATGCGGCCGACAGCCCGAAAGCGGATAATGCCGGCGACGCGGAGACCGCCAACGCAGGAAATACGGAGACACAGGACGAACCTCAAGACCAATGACCGCATTCCTGCACAATCTGCTTGCCGTCGGGGAACAGGTCCTCGTTCTCTTCGCGCTTATCGGACTCGGCGCGCTATCCCGCATTGTCAAGACAATGGACGACGATGCGGTCCGCGGCGCGACAGCACTTCTCCTGAACTTTGTCACGCCCTGCCTGCTCATCGCGACATTCCAGCGCGACTATTCGCATGACCAGCTCGCGACAATAGGCCTCGCCGCCGCAATCGGCTTCGCCTTCCACTTCATAAGCATCGCGCTCGCATACGCCTTTCTTCGCGATTCCGACCCATCCCGCGACACAGTCCTGAAATTCGCCGTGGTATTCACCAATGCCGGATTCATGTCACTTCCTCTTCAAAAGGAGGTGCTTGGGCCCGACGGCGTATTCTGCGGCGCGGTAATAGTCGGGGTGTTCCAAATACTCTGCTGGACATTCGGCGTGTGGCTGATGGGCGGACGCGGCACCAAGCTGCCGCTCTCGAAGATCGTATTCAACCCCGGCATTCTCGGAACGGCCGCCGCGTTGGCGCTATTTCTATCCGGCATCCGGCTTCCTCCCATTATTGCAAAGCCGTGCGCAATGATGGGCGAACTCAACACGCCCCTCGCAATGATTGTCATCGGCTACCACCTCGCCGGCTCGCATGTGTCCGGCGTCATCCACGACCGCAAGGCATTCCTGGCGATGTTCCTGCGTCTGGCGGTGTCGCCGCTGGCGATTGTGGCGATACTCGCCGCCTTCGGGCACTGGGACAGAACGCTCCTCGTGGCATCGGTCATTGCGGCAAGCGCCCCGACGGCCGCCATAACCACGATATTCGCCGTCCAGTACAAGCGCGACATTGCGCTGAGCGTTGAACTGGTCTCCTTCACGACTCTGGCATCAATAGTGTCAATGCCGGTTGTCGTCGCCATGGCCGAAACGCTACTCGCGCGGTAATTCGCCTCCACTGCGTTTTTCACGCTTCCGCCATTGCTGGGACTATAACGATATATCGCGAACCTTCCGTCGTATGGCGATTGGGTTGGGTTCTGCGGCGCTTTACAACGAGGCGGCGACGAGCGCCGGTGCATGCGCCGAAATCGCTGCTGGAGCAGGCTATGAGCGGTTGAGTCAAACAGGGCCGGCCTCATCAAGCAGACCATACACGCTTGCCCAATATTCCTCCGGAGACGAGCCGAACCGCGACTATCCTGCTTCCTACACGGCACCGGAGACAAACGAATGGTACCGCATGGTCGTCGAGGCCGACCTCGACGCCAGAACGTACGACGTTTCAATGATACCGCTCGGCACGGCGAGCGTCCTGCCTGACTTTGTGCCGATCGAATCTCCGATCTTCACCGCGACAGACCTTCCCTTCGCAGCCAACGTCGCGAACATCGGATCCTTCTACCTCTACGGCTACGGATATGGTGCATCAGTTTCTGAGGCTAATGCCCATTACATTAAGAGCCGCGTTTGCTTCGACAACATCCGAGTCTATCACAATTCCGACCTCGTTTACGAGAACGACTTCACCACACGCACCCGCACCTTGATCAGTGCAACACGCGAGACGGGCTACCCCGCCGCCCTCCAGTACAACCTCGACGACGGTCAGGACCATTGGGTACGCCGCGACTACACCGGCTCTTCAGGCTTCGACGCCCGGGCCTGGGTGCGCGACAACAACGGCAACAAGTTCCTCGCTCTCGGCCGCTCCGGTGAGGAAGGCCGCACGATTACCATTGTCAACTCGCTCGGCCTCTCGCAAGCCAAGCCCTTCCGCTTCGAGGCTGACATTCGCCCTCCGTCGCAGTGGTCTGCCGCGAGTGGCTCCGCCACGATCTCCCTCGGCGACTCGCAGATGCTCCAGACCGAGGCGCCGGAAAGCGTTTACGGCGCGCACAGGCTCGTCACGTTTGGCTTCAGCGGCACCAACACATCCAACCAGATCCAGTGCCCCTACTACTTCGCGGGCTGCAAGGCGCAGGTCGGCGGCACGGAAATCGACGCCGAAATCGACACCACGCACTGGTATCGCTTCCGTCTCGAAGTAAACCCCAACGGCGGCACCTACTCCGCGACCATCCGCGACATGGGGACGGCGCATCCGACCGCTTCGACCAAGGGAGGCACCGTCGTCGGCACGGTGTCGAACGTCGCGTTCGCGAACTCGCTCGCGGCTGGCGAGGGCGTCTCGACGATCCTCATCGAGGGCGACGGCCTAGCCGGCGCCTACGGCTCTCTGGGCGTCGATCCGGCCCACATCCTCATCGACAACCTCCGTCTCTCGGTGCCAAGCCCGTTCGTCCTCTCGGTGCGGTAGCGCCGCCTGATGTTCTCCTGGTATCACTGGCTGATCGTCCTCGTCCCGCTGGTCGCGGTCTGCGCGTTCGCGGTGCACAGCCGCAAATACGTGCGGGGCGTGGCGGACTTCCTGGCGGCCGGCCGCTGCGCCGGCCGCTATCTGCTGCGCTCCGGCGGCATGATGGCCAACACCTCCGCCGTCACGCTCATCTCCTACTCGGAGATTCACTGCGCCAACGGCTGGATGTATGCCTTCTGGAACAGCGTCCTCCTGCCGATCAGCATCATGATGACCTTCTACGGCTGGATCAGCTACCGCTTCCGCGAGACGAAGGCCATGAGCGCCGGGCAGTTCTTCGAGATGCGCTACAGCAGGGGCTTCCGGCGCCTCGCCGCCGCGATGCGCGGCAGCGCAGACCTGCTCGCCAACTGCATCGGCCCGGCCGTCGCCGTGCGCTTTCTGATCTACCTGCTGGGGCTGCCCTTCCGCTTCACCGTCCTCGGCCACACCTTCCGCACATTCCCCGCCCTGCTCGCGGGATGCCTCGCGCTGGCGCTCCTGATGATCCTCGCCGGGGGCCGCGTCTCGCTCCTCGTCACCGACTCGATCCAGGGCCTCGTCTCCTACCCGGTCTTCTTCGTACTGGTGGTCTTCGTCATCTCGCGGTTCTCCTTCTGGAACGAGATCGCGCCCGTCCTCGCAGACCGCGCACCCGGCGAGAGCTTCATCAACCCATACGACATCCAGAACCTGCGCGACTTCAACTTCTTCGGCCTTGTCGTGGCGCTCATGCACAAGCTCCTCGGCGGCGCCTGGATCGGCAACGGCTACCACACCGTCGCGAAGTCGGCGCACGAGGGGCGGATGGCGAACGTCATCGCCTTCTTCGGCGCGGGGATGTCGGGGCTTCTCCCCGTCGTGCTGGCGATGGCGGTGCTGTGCGTGATGAGCCACGAGCGCCACGCCGGAGTGGCGGGCGAAATCCGGCGCGACCTGGCCGCGCGCGTCGCCGACGAACTCGTCGCCGACCCCGGCGCGGCCGCCGCGCTCAACGCCGCCGTGGCCGCCGTGCCGGAGCAGCGCCACCGGATAGGCGTCGATCCGCCGCTCTCGCAGAAGAGCAACCTCGAAACGCCCACGCTGGAAGCCGTCCACGGCGCATTGCTCGGAAGCCTCCCGGAAAAGGAGGCCAACTCCGCCTACCAGGGCTTCCGCGCCACATACCGCCAGCAGACGCTGCCGCTCGTGCTGCGCCACGTCGCGCCGCCGTGGCTCGTCTCGCTCGTCGTGCTGCTGGTCTTGCTGCTTGTGGTCTCGACCGACGACACGCGCATCTTCGACACCACAACCTCCTGGATGCAGGATTTCATCCTGCCGTTCTTCCGCCGGCCGCCATCGGCGCGGCTCCACATCGGGATGTTCAAGGCCCTGGCCGTCGCGATCGGCGTGTTCTTCTGGTGCGGGTCGTTCATGTTCGCGCAGCTCGACTACATCAGCATGTTCGTGACGATCTTCTCATCCATCTGGGTCGCCGGCGCGGGTGCGGTCGTGACGCTCGGCCTCTACTGGCGGCGCGGCACCACGGCCGGAGCATACTCCGCCGTCATCTCCGGAGGAGGCATCTCGCTCGCGGCGATTCTGATCCAGCGCAACTGGGCCTCGGCCGTCTATCCATGGCTGGCCGCGCATGGCTGGGAGGCCGGCGTCCGGCGTTTCCTGGAAGCGGCGGCGCGCCCCTTCAACCCGTGGATAGACTGGGCCGTGTCCGACGCCCTCTGGCCGGTCAAGTTCCCAGTGAACAGCATCGAAATCAGCTTCATCGCAGGCGTCGCCGCCGTGCTGCTCTACGTGGCGGTGTCGCTCCTCACCTGCCGCGAGCCATTTAATCTGGAGCGAATGCTCCACCGAGGAGAGTGGGCCGACGGCCTGCACCCGATAACCGAAAACGGACATTCGACTACCGACAGCCGACAACCCTCTGGTCGGAAAGTCGTAATGTCGCCCCGGATGTCGGACGCCGGATGTCGAATGTCCCCGTTCTGCAAAACGAAACGTCTCCTCTCCCACCTTGTCGGCATCACCCCGGAGTTCTCGCGCGGCGACCGCATCATCGCGTGGGTCGCGTTCGTCAAGCACATGGTGATAGACTGGGTTGTGCTCTTCCTGCTATGCTCCATAGCGGCCAAGGCGTTTGGCTGGGGCGTCCGCGAGTGGACGATGCGCGCCTTCGTCGTGTGGATCGTCTATCCGCTCGTCGTATGCACCTGCACGACCATCTGGTTCACGTGGGGGACGGTCATCGACCTGCGAAACCTCTTCCGCGACCTCTCCGAGCGCAAGCGCAACGACCTCGACAACGGCATGGTCGAGGGCCATGTTTCGCTCGCGGACAAACGGTAGCATTGCATGGCCTTTCTCGAAAGACGTTCTCCATGAAACCTCCTCCACAGACCTGGTACTGGCCCTGGGAAAACCATTCCGAACTCCGCCGCGCGCTGGACTTGCGCGCCTTCGCAGAAGCCGGGGCGGACGCCGTCGTGATGACCGACTGCATCCTCGGCGAAATGCTCGGTTCCCTTGCCGCCGCCGCGCGGTGGCGGGCGCTGCTCGCCGACGCGGGCCTGCGCTTCCGCGACGCGCACTCCACGTACATCGGCGGCCTCGACGACCCAGAATGCGCCGATCCGGCGCTGTGGCGCCCGATGATCGACCGCTACCGCGCGCAGCTCGACCTGTGCGCCGCGTTCGGCGTCGAGACGCTTACGGTCCATCCCGGCGTTCCGCGCGCGGAGGAGCCGGGGCGCGACGGCGTCGCGTCCGCCACGGCGCGCCTCCTGCGGGCGCTCGACGCCATCCTGCCCGCCGCCG
>Ga0326513_10002002_pt1 | contig 15240 bp, 16 predicted proteins | sample 2_2465_0518_D_FD_203654 | JGI IMG/M metagenome (GOLD analysis project Ga0326513, IMG submission 203654) | Bovine rumen microbial communities from UC Davis, California, United States - 2_2465_0518 | ecosystem: Host-associated > Mammals > Digestive system > Stomach > Rumen | place: USA...
TTGATTACATTTTCCCACAAAAAAAAGAGAGGGAATTGTCTTTTCCCTCTCTAAAAAACGTCATATTACTTTCATTATTTTTCTTTTTACTTTTCTTAGTTCCCTATTTATAGTGCTTTCACTTACATTTTCTAGCATAGCCATCTTAGTTATACTATATTCTTTAAGCCTATATTCAAATATTCTTTCTTGAAGTTCACTAAGATATATTTTGCTTTTGATTTCTTCTACTTCATTTTTAGTAAATTCTAGTCTTAACATTACTTCTTTTTACCTTTATTTCCTACATAAAAGTTGCTTCCATCTTCGGTATCTTGTTCAGCTTGTTGTGTTTCAACTTTGCTTATATCATTGCTTAAATATATCACATATCCTAATAAAGATAAAAAGGCAAAAAAAGTAATTAACCACATTATAAAAAACTTATTTGTATCGGCTTTAAAAGTTTTTAGTATCTCTAAGGCTCCTGTGTTTTGATGTATCTTTTCTGAATTTTTTTCTATTTTGGTTAAATTATCAAGTATCTTCTTTTCTAAAATATCTATATTTTTTTCCGAACTCATACTACTTTAATCTTATTTGGTTTGTGCCAATAACCTCTCCATTAATTTTTTCTAACTTTTTTTCATCAAGTTTAAACTTTTTAGCTACATCTTTTAGAGTTTCTCCAATTCTTAAAGTGTAATATTCAGGTACGTTTGTATTTTCTTTCTCCACTTCTTCAATTATTTTTTCTTCTTTCTTTTTCATACTTTCCTCCTATACTTCATATAAATATGTTGAATATACCCAAACTTCATGTCCGTTTAATATTAGCTTTGCACTATTTGTTGGTATATCTATTTCTTGTACTTCATAAATATTATCATTTTTAACATAGCTTACTCCACCTACTACAATATCATCTTGTCCGTTTTCATTTCCTCCAACATCTACCTCTTTCCAATCATCAAGTGGAATCCAATGATAATCTTTTGCACGTTCACTGTAATAAGTACTATATGAAACTCCTGTTAGTTTTGTATTTCCAAACCAATTTGTTCCTCTTTTAATAATATCTACTTTAAATACTCCATCAAATCTAACTTTACTTCCTTTATGTAAAATTTGATCTGCTTTTTCTCCATCATCATTTACAGGTATTTGTGATAAATATTTCCAATTACCTCCAAACCCATAAATAATATTTGTATTATCTACAAAATAACAATCGTCTGTGTCTGTTTCATTAGGGAAACAATAAATACCATATCTATTCTTTTGCCAATTAGAAAAATCATATTTATGTTGAGCAATCTCAATATGACAATGTACTCCTGTAACTTTCCCACCATTTCCTGCCTTATCACCCATATTCCCTAGTTGTTCTCCTTGTCTTACAATCTGACCTATTTGAGCATCAAAACTATTATCGTGTGCTGTTACAAAAGTTGCATAATCAATATTTCCGTTTGCAAATCTTACTTTCTCCAAAGATTGCCACATACCTTGTCCATTTGCTAAATCTCTCCATATTAATTTAACATCACATGGGGCATAATAAGGATATTTTACTCCAGCATAAGCTCCTCTTACATCATTAGCTCCTGTACCTCTATGAGTACCCATATTTGAGCCTTGAGTGATGTACATATCAGTAAAGGGGCATAAAAAATCCTGAATATCATTTCTTACGGACTTTTGTCCTTTTTTCCTTTACATCAGTCCTTTCTCTTTTTTATTAACTATTATACAAAATATTTATTGGTAATAGTTGGTAAAGTTTTAATTTTGATATTTTATTTTACCGCTTTCTAGACTTGCGTTCCTGTAGCATCTACCATTATTATTTGTTCTGATTTGATTCCAGAATATTGCGCTTGAACCCCAACCAGATTCAGATGTGTAAACTTGATTGTTACTATCTACTCTTTCAACTTTGTGCTACGTGCGAGTGTTATTTTAATTTTCCACGTCCATTTTATATAAAAGATTTCTTTTTTTCTTATTACATTGTTATTATATAATAATTTTTATAAAAATTCAAATGGAGATTTTCAAAAGAGAAATAAAAAAATCTCGATAGATTTTATTTTATCGAAATTTTTTATATGGAAGAAGAATTTATTAATATTGTTGAAATTCATTCTGTCTCATTTCAAAAACTAAATTCAGAACCTCTTAGATCTTTCATTTTCATTATCTTGGTTATAAATTGTTCTTCCCTTTTTATCTCCGCGTTTTTTAATAATCAAAAATTGTCATTCTTATGCTATAATCTTCGGTCGTTGAATTATTTTTTATCGTTAAAGTTAAAAGTTCTGTGCTAGAATCATAACTTTTATTTGTTATCTGTAAATCGCTATTTATATTAGTATCTTTTATATTAACAACAGGTGTAGTATTATATTGATTAAATAGTGTAACTAGTGTTTCTAAGGCTCCACCATTTGACATAGAAATTGTTCTATATCTTATTATTATTCTTTTATGATTTGGAAATTCATAATCATTTGGTAATTTAATTTTAAATTGAACCGTATTTGTATTCCCATTTCTACTTACACTAACAGAAGATGTATTCGTTTGTAAAAAGTTTCCTTTATCAATTCTTAATATATTAGTACTGTTAAGTTCTTTATATTCAGTTGTAACGCAACCTGATAAATCATTTCCTATAACATTTAAACTATCACACCCCGAAATATAAATACTTGCTGATGGAACTGTTTCACCAGTACCATTATCATATTGAACATATTTCCTTGTCATATTTTCAGAGACATTACAATTATTACAATTATCAAAGCGCAGATGTGAAAACGTACTACTTTGTGTTGTTTTACTTGCATAATTTCTTCTAAGCATATTTGAAACAACTGTTGATTGTGAACATTGTTTCAAATATATAGCATAAAGTGAATTTCTATCAAATATATTATTAGCAATTGTATTGTGCTGATTACTCTCTCCTAATATACCGTTTCCATTGTTCCATTCAATTCTATTATTAGTTATTATATTATCATTACAACCACTACCTAATTGAATTCCAACTAAAGAATTTGATGAAATTGTATTATTTATAATTCTTGTGTCGGTTGGATACGCAATACCATACATATTGTTATTGATAGTAGAGCTTGTTATTACTGATGATTTATAATTTAAAAATATCCCATAATGCCAATTATAAATCCCTAAGTTATCAAGAAAACTACCGTTGCCAGAATTAGCATTTCTAAAACCAACAGACTCATTATTTCCATATACCATTATGTTTTTTATTTTATTCCTGTTCATATTGATAAATCCGTCTGTTTGCATAAAATATAAACCCTCTGTGAGTTGAGTATTACCATATTTAAAAGAAAAATTTCCGTCAATTATAAGCTCGGGAATTAAAGATATTGGAGCTTCAAAATAATATAAATCGTGAGGGAAAAAAATAGTTCCTTTTAAGTTATTGTTATTTAAATAGCTAATAAAATTATTTAATAATTCAGCGTTATTTGCATTTTCATCATTTGATTTTATTCCTAAACTTTTAACGTTATAAACATTATTTTTTAAAATCATAACCGCTTTAAATCCATTTTCTAATTCATGAATAACACTTCCATCATCAACTAAGCTGCTATCATTTACGATCTTGTATTCTCCTGCTCCTCCGTCATTTGATTCATAATATCCAAGTGTTTGTGCTATGTCTCCAATAACTAAATCTTCTGCCGATTTCATCTCTGCTACTGTATTAAATATTAAAGGTACTTCATCTCTTGAAACACCACCTGAAACAAGTTTTTGCCAGTATTCTGCATTTGTTGGTACTATTCCTTGTACTGGTTTTAGTGCTACATAAGAACTACCTTGATATAACACTACATCTAGTTTTTCATACTCTGTTTGTGAATTATAATCTCCTAATGGATTTAGTCCTACTGGACCTAATGTTCTTATTTCTGACATTTTATTCCACCTCTTTCTATACCTGTGTTCCTGTAGCATCCACCCAATTAGTACCGTTATACCATATTGGCTTTCCTAAAGTAGTATCAAAATATAGTTTTCCCACCATTATATTTGAAGTAGGTCTTTCTAAAGTACTGCCTGATTCATAACCACCTGCAACAAATTGCCAATACTCCGTATCTGTTGGAAGTATGTTATGTGATGGTTTTATTGCCATATATGTAGAATCATTATACAAAACTGTGTTTAGTTTTTCATAATAAGCTTCTGCACTATACTCTCCTTTAGGCTCCATTGCTACTGTTCCTAAAACTACTGACATTTGTTCATTCACTCAAAACCACCTCCAACTTATTACCATTTAATTGGAAATCATAGTCTCTATCTTCTCTTGAATAATAAGCTATTAGCTTACCATCTATTACATCAAAAGTTGTAAAAGTTGTATCTCCTATGTCTCCTTTATCTCCTTTATCTCCTCTTGGTATTCCTAAGTTTAAATAAAGAATATTTTGTTCTTCATCTTTATTAGTTGATGCTGTTGCTTGACTACCTGGTTCTAATGTTGTTGTATTACCTATTTGTACATCAAAGTCGTTTCCATCTCTACCTGGTACACCTTGTATACCTTGTAAACCTCTTGTACCGCCTTGTAGTTCTAATTCAATTCCATTTATTAATTCTATTGCCCTTGTTTAACACCTCTCTTTATAACAAAATACAATGAATCTCTACCTCTCGGAAGAAATGTATCTCTTGTCCCATCAGCTCGTATTCCTACTAAGTCATATATATAAGTGCCTTCTTCTATATTTTCAGTGTCTGAGGAGTCAAGTGTTATGACTCCCCATCCATCTTCAAACTCAGTTGTCGATTTTTGTAGTAATATATCCGAATCTTTATTCTTTCTTAGTGTGAAATACAATGTAGTTCCTTCTTCTAAAAGATAGTCACCAGTTTCTTTTATTCTAGGCCTTATTGGAATTACTCCAGTGTCTCGTCTGTTGATTTCTGCATCCATTGTTATTGGATTTATTCTTATCCTTTCTATCACCTCTTATTTGTAATATTGGAACATACCAGAATTTTCTAAATAATCATCATATAAATTTTGTTTTGCATATTGTTCTATAGGAAGGTTTTCTATGTAATTTATTATTTTTTGTTTTTTCGTTAACCCACCTGTTCTGCTTTCTCCTTTAGCTGTAGATACAAATGCTTTGAAATCATCAAATGTTCTTCCATCTATTCCTTTATCTGCTAATTCTTGGTATCTATTTCTATCACTTGTTGATGTTTGTTTTGATGTTTTATTTGCTTGTTTGCTTATATAGTAATCAGCTATAGCATAACCACTTTTTTCTGCCTTTTCTGCCTTTTTATAAGCAGAAGATAATTCATGCCCTGTTATATCTTTTCGAGCTTTATTATAGGCATAATCTACTATTGATTTTATTGCTTGTGCTTTGTCTTCATCACTCATATTGTTATATTCATTGTTAGCTCTTAAACCATCTACATTTTTTTCAATTATATTTCCACTTATTTTTAAGAAGTCACTTTTTTGCTGATTAGTTAATTTTGTTCCATCTTCATTTTTCATATTATTGTCTACTAATCTTGGAAGAATAGTTTTATCATTAGTCGATTGATATACTTTATAAATTTCTTTAGCACTTTCACTAGCATTTCCTTCGCTATAATTAGCAGGATTTAAAAATACGTTAAATAAATTGTTTTTACCACCATACATTTTTATTTCTTTTCCCATACTATTTCTATATACTGGTAAGTCTTTCGCCCACGGTGTTTTAGCTTGTGCTTGTGCTATTGCATTGTCTATTCCCTTATTCCCGTAAGACATTCTTTTTGTACTATCAGCAAATGTTATTATTTGTTGCAAAAATGTAGGTATTGCTCGTGCTGGCAGCCCTTCTATTTCTGACATTAAATTATCTATTGGATCTCCATATCCCCCTAACACATCTTTTATACCTTGTAAAAAAGATTGTTCTAATAATACAGAGCCAGCAGTACTAAAAGCTTGATGAATAATATATTCTAAGTCTACTTCTCCATCTTTAGCATCTTTTATACCTTTATCAATGTCGGCAGGTATTGCTAGCCCAGAAGCTATAGGTTGGGCCCAATCATAAGTGAATGTTTTATCTCCAACTTTTATTGAGTAAGGTTGAATACCTAAAGTGTTTCTCATAAAGTCAGCAACATCTTTATCTTCGTCAGCCCCTCCAGTCGTTATTCCCGATTTTACTAATGCTGTTCCTAAAGCATATAAAATAGTACCAGCAGTTGCTTTACCTAATTGATTTACAAATGCGTGTTGCATTTCTGGAGTAAATTGGCCGTTTTTAATAGCAGTTTTTAACTCATTACCTTTAGTTATTGCGTTCACAAATCCAGCAGGTGAATAGTCTACTATTGCCTTTGTTATATTTGCTGGTGTTTTAGCAAATGGAATCAATACGTCTCCTAAACCATAGCCTTTAAAATTAAATGTATTCATAGCATTTCGTATATCTAATACTGCCTTTGTATACCCATTATCATCTTGGTATGTTCTTTCTAATGCTTCTTGTTCGGCTATAGACTTCATCCAATCAGTAACGTCTTCTCTGTTTTTTATCCCATTTAATTTCATTTGGTTTTGTAAAGACTGTTCATAAGTAGCTTCATAAAAAGGCCTATCTCCTATATCTAATAAGAAAGAAACGGTACTATCAGCTTTGTTTCCTGCCTTAGCAAATGGATTTAATATTTTGGTAACTCCTTTGTGTTGTTCATTAAACGATTTGCCTTCTCCTATTTCTAATTTGTTTCCTTTAGCATTTCTAGTATTTATTCCCATTTTAGCGTCTTGAATTGATTCAGAACCACCTTTAACTATTCCTTCAACTTGGGCTTTAACATTAAAATTACCTTTAGTACGAACTTTTGTTATTTTAGAAATAGCATAATCTGCCATACTTCCAAAGAAATCTCCTACATCATTTACAGGCCTTAAAGCAATATTTCCTAATGGGTTTCTTGTTCCTATTGTTTTTAAATTACCTAGCATAGATATTCTCATCCATGCTTTTAATGCTTGCCCTTTTTGTGGTGGGATTTTATTTTCAATCATAGCTTGAATTTTTGCTATTTCTACTTGTTTGGCTCTATCTACAGTTACTTGTTTTGGTTTCCCTTTTATATCTATAGTTGTTGTTTCGTTATCGTTCATTTTGTTTAACTCTTGAATTCTTGCCATCTGGTTATTTATAAATTCAACTTCATCACCATTTAATTGCCATCTGTCTTTATTTTGCTCTATCCATTTTTTAGTTTTACCTTTTTCAAATATTTCTTCTGCTCTTAATAATTGATCCCCACACCATCTATACATACCTTCTGGGGTTAGTCTTGCATAGTAATTATACATTTGCTCTGCTTGTCCTAACTTTGTAGCATTACTTCGCATTTTTCTTAATACTTGATTAGCAAATTCATAATCTCCATTTTGTTGGGATTGTTCTATTAATAACCATCCCATAGCAGTATCTTTAGAAGTTATTTCTTTTTCACCATTGAAAAATTCAGCGATTGCTTCTGTTCCTCTTGTATTTAAGTCATTAAAAGCTTCTTGCATACTTTCTTCATTTGTTATTTTTTTATAATGTTTTACATAGTCGTCATCTTTTATTTTTTGCCTTACTTCATCTTTTATAAAATCGGCTCTTTCGGTTGCGTTTTTATAAAATTTTGAATCTCCAATTTTTCCATCTTTTAATTCTGATTTTGTAAAACCATCTTTTGGTATATACTGCCCTAATTTATTAGGTTTAGAGTTATTTGGTATTTGTAATTGTACTTTTTTGTCTCCTATACTTACTCCTGTATCTTCACTCTTTAAATTCTTATTGTCTTGTAAGTTATCGTTCTTTATGGTTATTATGTTGTCTTTAGCTTTTTCTTCTAATATATTTTCTTTTGTTAAATCATTTACACTATAAGTATAAGTTTCTTTAGGTTGTTTTTCTTCTATTTTTTGTACTGGCTCTATTCTATCTTTTTTTACGTTTATTATTTCCCCATTTTCTAATTTTACAGGATAATTTCCAAAACTTGGAGTACCTATTATTTTGGCTTTTTGACCGTTTACAATTACTTCTTTACCTATATAATTGCTTTTTTCTCTTTCTACTTTTTTCTTTAGTTCTTTTTCTGTCAATCCACCTTCTGTTTTTTCAAAAGAATTGCCTTGAATAGCTTCTCTCATTTCTCTATTTGCTTCGTAAGAAATAGCCATTTTTGCCCTGCTTTTTTCTTGTTGATTCATTGTAGAATATTTATCTATTATTTTATTATCTTCAATTTGTCTATTTTTTATTTTCTTTCCAACTCCAGCACCTTCATATACTTTATTTACCCACTCATCAATACCAAAATTAACATATTTTTGCCCTTGCCTATTTAGATTATCTTTTTGATTAGGTGAAGCCGATTTAAAACTTTCAAAAGCATATTTTTTTAATGACTCGCTATCCATGTTTTCAGCTTGCATTCCTATGTTTTTAGCTACATCTAACCATTCTTGTTTCGTTCTTTTGCCTTGCTTATTTGCTTGGATTGTTTCCTTAGCTTTATCTAATATTTCACTATTAAAATCTTCTAAATTACTACTTTTATAATATTTTCCATAATCAGACTTTAAATCTTGAAAAGTATTATCAGTTTTTAATTCAGGGTTTTTAATATTGCTTATTTTTCTTTTTAAATATTGCATTTGATTTATTTCTTCTGGTGTCATTTCTGCTTTATTTTTATATTTATCATATAAATTATTTAATATTTCTAAATCACTATCCGATAAGTTCTTATACTTCTCACTGCTAAAGTCTCTATTACCTATTATTCTTTTATTTTCTGTAGAGCTCTGCATATTCTCTGCAGTTGTTTGCACTTCTTTTGCAGTTGAAGTCTGATTTTGTTGATTGTTTTCCACACTAGACTGGATTACATCCGGACTAGCCTGGACTTGTTCGCTTATTTGTTCTGTTTGTGGTGCTACTTGTGTTTCATTAGCAACACTTTGTTGTTGTATTTGTTGATTATTTATATTCGGTGTAGTTAATTTTGCTTGTGCTGCATCTATACCCGTTATTAATCCACCAGAACCAGCTCCTATTAAAGCACTATATAATGAATCTTGAACTAAATCTTCTATATCAGTATCCTGTCCTAAAGTTATTTTATTATTTAAAGCTCCTATATATTCTTGAACAAATTCTTCAAGCCCTTCTGAACCCATAGAACCTATAATGTTTGCAGCAGTAGGATTGCTTACTAATTTACTTACTGATTTACTAATAATATTTTGAACTTCACTAGCTTCTCCACCTGTTAATTTTCCAGCTAAACCACCAAGTAATTTTTCGGTTAAAAACTCACTACCTGTTGAAATTAATGTGTTAGCAATAGCTTGTTCGTTAGAATAACCTTGATTTTTTACATTTTTATAGTTGTCCTCTGCCATATCAGTCCAATATAACGATTTACCACCTAAACCACCTGTTACCAAATCTAAAGCTCCAGCCCCAAGTATTTTAGTTGCATTATATCCAACATCTTGTAAAGTACCACCTATACCTTTTGTATCTTCTCTTACTTTTTGTTGTTTTAATTCATCATAAGATGGTAAAAATGTTTTATTTCCTTTTTCATCAACTATTGTATTATCATCTCCAGTAGTTAAAGGGCTAAACAAATCTTTAACTGCTCTTATTGGAACACCTACTGTTTTATCAAACAATGTTGATTTTTCATTTTGTACTTTATCTAGGTTGTTTTGATAATTAGCTATTTTCCATTGATCTAAAGCTTGCTGTTGTTCAGCTAACTCCTTTTGTAAATTCTTATTCGCTTCTGCTATAGGAATTGGTGTTGGTTTGCTTATTTTTTGATCTTCTTCCTTTGTTTCAAAACTTATTCTTTTATTTAGTGGACTTTCAAACTTTGTTGTGTAATCTTTTCCTGTTTTCTTTAACTCTTTTGATAAAGCTTTTTCATACTTTTTATTAGCTTCATTTAATTTATTTTCTGCATTTTCTAAGTTCTTTTGAGGTGTATTTACTGTATCTACTGTTCTTATATCAGTAGTTGTAGGTTGTACTGTTTGAGATGCACTTACTAAAGCATAATCTTCATCTTTTTTCTTTTTTTTATACAATACACTATTATCAGGATTTTGATTTATGTGAAATACGTGTCCTTCTGTATCTAAATATCCTAATCTTGCCCTTTAATCACCTACTTAAATATCTTTTTAAATTTATTTGTTGCTTGTTTTATATAATAATCTGCTCCTTTTTGATATACTGGGGTATCTATAACTGACATACCAGCTATAGACCTATTTGGTACTCCTGCAGCTTGACCTACACCAACTGCAATTGTATCTTCTGTTGGAGTATATTTGCTAGATTGTTTTGAAGTTCCTGAAGAACTTCTGCCACCACCACTACCACTACTAAAACGAGATTGTAATTGTTGCCTTTGCAAAGCAAGATTTTCATTAAATTGTCTAATAGATTCTTGAAATTGTCTTTCTTGTAGTTCTCTTTGTCTTTCTTTATCTCTTTGTTCAAGTAAGTTTTGAATATAATTAGCTTCTATTTGTGCATTTGCCCCAGCTAAACCTGTATTATAAGCATTTTGTGCATCAGTTGTTCTTCTATTTATATCAGCAAGTGCTGCTGATTCTCCAGCATTTAAAGTATTTAAAGAAGTATTTAAGTTATTTGCATTTTGCATTCTAGCTTGTGCTGAAAGCCCCGAATTTGCCCTTCCTGTTGATGCTAAATATTCTTGAAAGTTTCTAGCACTTAACCTATTTTGAGCATTTGCACTAGAACTTTGTTGATTATATGTTGCTGCATTTTGGTTTCTTTCTGCTTGTAAATTGCTTAAAGCTTGGTTTCTTGTGTTTTGCAAATCTGCTACTGCTGCATTTCTTTGAGCAGTTTTTAGTCTATTTAAATCGTCTTCATATGCTGCCCTTATATCCCTTCCTTCCATTGATTATTTACTCTTATATATGGTATAGCCTCTTTCCATTGGTTATTTACTCTGACATAAGGTATTCCTTCTTTCCATTGACCATTAACTTTTATTCTTGCCCCTCGGCTACCTCTAGTCATTTTATAATCTTTCCAACTCCATGCTATTTCACTACCATTATTTACTGCACATACTACATATCTTACAGTTAAAGAATCTCCTGTCATTAAATTCCTTAACGTTTCTCTTTCTTGGGTAGTTAATTGCATAGTATATACTGTTGAATTTTTAGTGCTTAAATCTCGGCTAGCTCTTGATGCCCCTGATGCTTCTAATCTTACTCTTATATTATATCCACCGTATGCAGTTATGTTAAAAACGGGATTTTCATTATCTTTAAAATCTTTTCCACTATTTAAAATAGGGTATCTTGGTATATTAGGTAAATATGCAGTACCACTAGCATAGCCACTTACAAAAGTTGTATCTAAAGAACCATCTATAAAAGTGCTTACGTTACCTTGTGCATCACAATATACATTTTGATCTTCTGATACTAACGTATATGTTCCTTTTCCATAATATGTTCCTATTCCTACAGTTGTTCCTCCTACTCTTGCTGTTCCTCTACTCCATGCTATGTAATTATTTGTTACGTTTAAAACACCATATTTTCGTATTTTATGATAACCATCTTGCGTATTTGTTGAAAGTAAATCATATCCTACTTGATAATTACATCCATTTAAATTAGTTGTTCCAACTACATTCCTTTAACCACCTACTTGTATAAGAAAAATATAGAACCATTATCTCCACTGCTTGGTAAACTTGTTCCATATCCAATTTTTAAATTTGTTCTTGCTGTATTCCAATTATCAAAATTATTGTTACATTTTCTAGAATTAGTTAATCTTGAATCATCCGTTTTTACGTAATCATTTTCTCCTGGTATTTTAGCTAATTCTTCATCTAATTCTGGAACTAATGTGTCATTTAAATATTCTTTGATATCTGCTCCAGCTCTATCGTATCTTTCTTTTAATTCATCTGAACTTAAACCATCAATAGTATTAGGCCTATCTGATAAAGCTTGAATATTATTTACATTTTTTGTAAATTTAGTTAATGCCATGTTATCCCTCCTTATATACTTTACTACCTAAAAAGAAACCTAAAACTACATTTAAAGCACTTTTTAGTTCTTCTGGTACTTGTAATTGTCTTATAACACAATAAGCAAATAACAATATTACTGCAACAGTTATAAAACTTTTTAAATCAGTCCAGGCTTTTTTCATCATACCCCTCCTTATTTTATCCCCATTTGATGTATTATATAACCCAATAAAGCTGCTATTATAAAATAAAAAAGATAGTCTATAAGCTTATCCCATTTTTTACCTTTTTCTGCAGCTTGACTATCTAATTTTTCATTTATAGCATTCATGTTTTTTTCCATTTGTTCCATTCTATATTCCATTTTTTCCATTACTTGATAGGTTTTTTCAAGATTGTTTATTCTTTTTTCATGTATCTCAATAGTTTTATCTATACTATTAAATCTTTCTTTAACTGCGTCATCACTCATATTTCTTTCCTCCTATTTACTCTCCCCAAAACTTTCTACTTTTAATGCTACTTGTAATATCGTACAATCTGTTTCTTCTGTATTATCTATAGTTATTTTTAAATTAGTAAACTTTTTTGCTTTCATTTTTAATCTAAAAGGTTGAGGGTTATTTGATATTTTAAAGGAAAAGTTTGCATAATCTACATCATTAAAAAGTTGTAGTTTATATTCAATATGTTTCTTTTGGCTTGATTCTTTTTTATTCGAAATAAATCCTATATCTGCACTTGAATGTTCTTGTGGTTGCATTATAATCCATAATCTATTCATAGATTTTCTTAAATATGCTGCTCCAAAATCTTCAAAATCCATTTCCCAATGAGATTTTATTAATTCCCCATCAAAGTTTTGATATTTTTCTGCCCACTTTACTAATTTCCCTTCTAATGTGCTTGAATACACATTATTGTTTAAATCAGCAAAGTTGTTCATTGTATGATGCAGTTTTAATCTTGAAAAAGTTTTATTGAAATAATTATATATATAAAAGTTCTTACCTTCTCCAAACCATAATTGGTTAGAAGATTGATGATCTAAAGTTTTAAATTTCTTTAAATCTAAGTTTATTAAATCATCCCTAATACGTTGAGATATGTCTTCCATGTTTTTTTCATCACGTACATTAGTTGCTTTCCACATTATCAAAGCATTTTTATCTACAGTTACAGGGTAGTTATCTATTAATTGTCCTTGACCTGGTGCAACATTCCCATGTATTTCATTTAAAGGAAATGTCGATACACTTGGTACTAATCGTGTTGTACTTGTCTCATCAGTTAATACTATTGGTAAACTTTCTGTAGCTATAGTTAAATAATATGCTTCTGGTCTATTTGTTGTTGCTAAAAGTCTATCATATTGTCTTGTTAAATCAGTTAAAGCAAAGTTAGAAGGCCCTATGTCTACTTGAGCCGTTGCAGGAAAGTATTCTACACTTGGAACACCATCGCATAAGCCACTAAAATAGGTTCTATTTTGGCAATCTTCATTTCCGTATAGAAATACCCTTATGTCTATGTCTCCACCGAAAATAGTGCCGTATTTCATGCCTTCTATTATGTTTCTGTCTCCATCATCTAAACTCCAATAAATATCTACATTATCCATAGCTCTTTGCGGTGCTGTTTGAAATGTTATAGTACCTTCAACTAAGTTCGATGTATAATTTGTTGTTTCTTCTCCATCTACTAACACTTTATCTATTGAATCTACATTTTGTTGAGCTATATGAAAAGTTTTAGATTCCCCATCCCCATTAAATGTTTGATGTTTTTGAGGATTTAACATATTTATTTCATCATAAATAAGCCCTCCACCACTTGGAGGAGTATTTATAAACACTAAAGGAGTATATCCCGTTACTTCTTCTAAAGTTGTTCCATCCCAACTCATATATTTTCCACATAATATATATACTTTTTTGTCAAAAGTAAAAAATGATGTTTCTCTATCAGGTATAGTTCCTATTTCAGTAGGCTCTAAACTATCCCATTCGGAGTCATCTTCTAATTCAGTCTCCGTAAAATAATATAATTTACCGTTAACTGCTACTAAAAGATACTCTATCCCTCCTAAATTGGTAGAATACATCCCTCTTACTTCACCATCAAAGTCATATATTGTTTTGTATCCATAAATTTTTCTTAATTTATAGTCGTTTGTAATATAAAAGTTATCCATATTACCAGATTCACCCAGTTGAATTTGCGTATCTCCAGTATTAGAAATATTTAAACCTAAAAATTTATCAATTACTGTTGGTTTTATGTCTTTTTGTGCTTTAATTTGAGCCCTTTCGCCCACCTCCTAATATTTTAGAGTAGCATCATACACATCTTCTCTTTTTTCAGGCTTTCTTGGGGATGGTTTTAAAAACATTCCCTTTAATTCTTCGTAACGTTGTTCAAAATAGTTTGCTAGTGTTTTGTCCTCATGCAACATTAATTGAGCAGCTAGTCCGTTTGTAAGAAGGTTAGAAGCTTTTATATCATCAATTTGAAATGTTTGGTTTAAATTCTCAATAGGTACTGGATATATCCATTCGTCTTCTCTTTTATATCTATTTTCTATACCTACTATTTCATTTTGCAGCATAGTTAAAATATATGGTGCTTTTGCCCTATACTCAGCCGTTGATTCTGCATCTAATTCCCCTGATGTTAACATTTCATCAATATTAGCCATCGCTATTTTAAATACTTGTTCTCCTGTCATATTTTTACCTCCTCAGAAAAAGACTCTCTTAAGAGTCCTTTTATCAAGAGATAAACTCTTGATTTAATTATTGTTCAAAATGTGCGTAAACAGCATCTTTCTTTGCTTCAAGAACGAAAGTATCGTATCTTACACGACCTTCAACTAAGTTACCATTGATTCCTGGTGGATCTCTATGGATTTTATAATCAGTTAACTTCTTAGGATTAATAGTTGCAATTGGATGAGTGATAATAAAATCACAATCAGTAGGCATATATGAAGCTGGTACTTTTATTACTGGTACCCCGTCAATTTCTCCAACTAATCCTTTATAAGCTAATTTAGTAGCCATATCTCCAGTCTTAGTGAATGAAGAGTCTAGTTTAATAGCTTTGTAGAAAGCTGTA
>Ga0326513_10002003_pt1 | contig 15231 bp, 16 predicted proteins | sample 2_2465_0518_D_FD_203654 | JGI IMG/M metagenome (GOLD analysis project Ga0326513, IMG submission 203654) | Bovine rumen microbial communities from UC Davis, California, United States - 2_2465_0518 | ecosystem: Host-associated > Mammals > Digestive system > Stomach > Rumen | place: USA...
TCTTCATAGCTCGCATAGCATCGGCATAAAGTTCTTCAAGCCTTTTTGCTGATTCAAGGGACTCTGTCTTTGCCCGAAGAAGCTCGTTTTCTCTCTCTAGTTTTTCTCTTTCGAGTTTTTCCTTAACTGTAGCAAGTTTCAAATAGTGAGTTATCACTTGAGACGAAGCAGTTCCTTCCATAAGCTGTTTCTCTGCAAGATTTGTTGCCAAGGATATCAATTGATTCTCTCTGCCTTCAGGAGTGCTTGCCGGAACACGACGCCTATTCGATTGCCCTCCTAAACTATCACGCATAAGCGCCACCTCCAACCTTAAAAACCAAGTATGCTCATGAACTTTGCAAAAATCGTAAAAGCAACCAGTATTCCAAGCATGGCCAAGCCCGTCTTGGCAAACGACCACTCTATCGACTCGCGCTTGTAGTTCTTGATTCGCTCTTCCTGAAGTCTCAATTCCTCAAGTTTTGCCTCATCAACATACCTGTTAACGTTTTCTATTGTAATCTTGTTAGAATCCCTCAGCTTGCAGCCGCAATACTGACAAAAATATACATTAGTATCGGCAATCTCAATCTTTGCGCCACACTGAGGACATGTAATCGACTCGATAGTCATAGGTTTCGCCTCACTTTCAAGCCGAATATAGCAGCTAAATATCTATTTGTCAACGGTTTCCGGCCACTTTTGGCCTTGGAAAAGCCGGTTTCACCCCATAAAAACTCCCCCCGGAGAATTTTTGAAGAGGGCGGCGATTAGAATGGGGGTATAGTTGTTTTTGACCCCTCCCCCCGGCCTTTTAAACCAGGGGGAGAGGCCTTTTGAAGCCACAATCCCCATTTTTTTGCTATTTTTCGACAAATTTTTCAATATAGCCATAAACATTTATATCGCAAAGCTCATCAATCACCATTTCTCTATAAGCCGCTTGTTCAGCAGGAGACGTTTCATAGCTTAACGACGACATTCTATCGTATAGAGAACAAACCCTTGCTGCCTTTATTGGATCATACCAATACCATTTTTCAAAATCAGTTAAAGGATTATGGGGATTGCCTGTAAATGTTAATGCGACTCTAGACATTCTATACAACTCCTTTAATCACCTAAAGATTCATCAGAATAGTCATCACTGTAAAGAGCTTTGTCCAGAGTAGATTTAGAAACACCAAGAGCTTGAGCTGTCTCAAGTATCGTTGAACCATTCTTAAGCATTTGTCTGGCTCTAGAAACTTTAGCAGAAGACATAGAATTCCATTGCTTTGGCATAGAACGGCGCTTCAATTCGTCTTTATCGCAATTTCGCATAAGTTCTTTAAGAAAAGATGACGTAATAGCACCTGATTGTATAGCTGCCCATTCTCTATCTGTAAAGGTAACGGGGATTTTCTTAGCGCCTACTGCCTTTCTTGCATACTCAAGGCATCTAGACCTCTCTTTTCGTTTCTTGTCTTCATCAAATTCCAACCTTGGATCAGCTGCGAGTTTCATGTTAAACAAGCTTCTAGCCAAAATATTGGCCTTTGCCTCATAAGGCCTATTGCTTTTAGCTATTTTAAGCTTTGTATCCAGGGACTTGTACTCATTATAATAGATTTTTCTGGCTGACGGGTTATACTCGAGTTCAGGGGTGTTAATCCATTCTTTTCTAGCCCTATTAGCCAAAGCTCTCAAGCGATTCGCATGATTTGCGTATATATCCTCGATTACGGTGCCGGACGACAATTTATGGGCGTCGCCTTCATCAAGAGCGATCTGCATTTTGGTTGATCGCTGAGTCGCCTGTTTTTTAGTGACAACTATTTGAGACTCATCTATATTGCTATACCTTTTTTTATTTCTTCCAATACCGACATAATACTTTTCTCTAGTAGCAGGGTCAAACTTTGGCTTAACTTCGACCATCTTGCCTGTATCAGGGTCACGCAGCTTATACTTTTCTATCATTCTACCAGTGAGCTGATACTTCTTTTCACCAGTGTCTTTATCGACATATTCTACATGACCTTTTTCTCCGTTTTCGCCTTTTACCCACACGCCATTCTTTCTTTCGAGAATGTCTTTCCGACCTTTGGCCATGGAGATCAATGTAGAAGCACCAGCCCGTACGCCGCCCTGGTATTTGCGCTTGAGTTCCGCAATCCCGTTTTCTTCATATGAAGTCTTCCAGTCCAGATTATGCTTTTCGGCATCGATGACTGTCATTGAATGCCTGACCGCTCTATATATCTCTTCCGGAGGCGCTTTCATAATCTGCATATCTGTAATAAGATTAGAAATCTGCCCCATCTCTTTTTGAGTATCAAACCCGTCATAATCGGCTGGGTCCTTGCCTTCTGGGGCAATTCCCGTCTTTGGCATATCCTTGGTCTTGCGATATAATACCTTAGGCTCGTAACCTTGCAAAGCTTTAGGCGTCGCTTCGGTCACGATGTCACCGCTATCATTTGGGATAACAGTAACGGTGTCACCGTCGAAATCCGCACCAGACAATTTAGCTGCGACATCATGGTGAATGCCTATAGCATCTGGAGAATCCAGACCTATCATTGCTCTAGCTTCGGGATTATGATTGTTGACCTTTAATTCAGCTGCCTCGAAATTGCCGCCAAATGGGTAACGAACAAGAACCACTGTTGATCCGTCCTCATACCCAGGCGCGAATACTTCATTAGGAGCCAAGCTTGCTACTGGCAATATAACATGAGAAGCCGAGCCCGGAATAGCAGCGGCTTTCAAATGCACGGCCGCCGAGTCACAACTCTCGGCAAATTCGTACAGCATTTGACGCTTAACTGTCGGATTCGTAAGTTCCATAATTTCATTAAAATCATCGAGCTTCCGATCATATGTAACATCCAACTGTCTTTGCGCCAAGAAAGGCCGCTGTTTTGATAAGAACTGGCTTGAAAGAGTTCGACCCCAACTTTCCCAGTTGCCCTCTTCGTTGACAATGTTCAACGCAGACTGATGCTCTTCTCCATCGGCACCAATATAATGTCTTTGTGCTCTTATAAGATTTCTCTTCTCGCTATTAGGATCATCATCAGTTCTGATTTCGGCTCCGAAAGGATTAGTCGGGTCATCCTTCATTTGTTTGAAAACTTTTTCATATTGGTCACGAGTTTTATTGGTGTTGTACACAATATCGTATCCGTCTGGAATGTCATCCGAATATACTGCCATTCCTTTCATATAACGATTGCCTTCGACACCAATGCGAACCTGAGCATACTGAGCTTTTCCTAAATCCAAATCTTCTACACCACGTCTAAGCTCAATAACGCCATCTTTGTCCACCCCCCCCCGACCGTTTTCATCGGTATACTTGATAAATATTCGGCTTTCTGGGATTTGAATGGGCGGCTCTATTTTTCTCCACGTATCTCCGTGATCAGGGGTGTATAAATCTTCTCCAGGTATTTTAATATTCGCAATATTATTGTAGATTTCCGCAAGGTCAGTACCGCTTTTTGCCATTACCTGAACGGTTGTGCTTTGGCGTTGTCCATTTCTATTCTTACCTTGCTGACGGACTTTAAGATTATAGGACTCGTACCCCATTTCTCTTAAAATCTCCATAGCAACTTTCTTTCTTGTTTCAGAAATGCCCAGATTGACCTCTACACCCTTGCCAATACTAATATACTTGTTTTCGTCAATCTCTTTCTTAAGCATCTCGGCAGTTGTCATTGCCTGGTCACGTCTGGCATTCTTTTCTTCCGAAAAATAGCCATTAATTGTAGACGCTGGAATGCCTAGCTTTCTAGAAATTGCAGCGGTGCTCCACCCTTTCTCCTTAAGCTTACGCGCAGCCATTGTGTTTGCTCTATACATATCGCTGCTGGCTATTGACATTTTAGCTTTCAACTTCTCAATGCTCATGTCCATTTGTGAAGCTATGTCTTTAAGCTTAAGTCCAGATCTTTGGAGCTCTCTTACATGATCTTGAAAATTCTTAGCCCTTTGATAAGCCTCGTCACCCGATCCCCTTGGGTATCTTCCGGAGCCTCGGCCTGGAGCTCCGTCAACGACGGACACACCATAATGTGAAAGACTATCGGTCATGTTGTCATCGTACTCTGGAAAATACCAGTCGTTATCGGTAATCACGTAATTCCCTCCATGTCAATTTCTTTAATGATCCTGACAGAATCGACGATCTTGTCCATGATTTCTTTTATGACTTCGGGGTCCGGATTTTCAGTTACGACTTCGCCGTTCTGGTAAATGCGCAACTCAATCTGAATTTCTTCCGGTGAGTGTACTCCGACTTCTTGTCCATACTCAAGAATAAACAAAGCCGCATAAATCTCTAACTGGCGCATGTGAGCCGGAACCTCTCCGGTTTTAAGGTCATGTATCCTCAAAAACTTCTTTCTTTCGCTATAGCAAATAGCATCACATGTGCCAAAACATTTGTCTGAGTAATATAATGGCTGCTCCGGCTTCATCCTATAACTTATAGCATCGTTTATGTACATGCTCACAGTGTCGTTGCCTTTTGGTTGGCGACGCTTCAATTCTATAGCATCGGCAGCGTACGCGTGCAATCTTGTCCCATAATATAATGCCATGTGACTCTCATAAACGGATCTAAGCTTTTCTTCGGAGTAATTTAGCCAGTGGCCTTTACTCGGCGAGAGAAAAGCATGCGCGCTTTCTAATTCCAAATGCTTGTGCCATTTCATCTAAAACCTTCTCCTTATTTTCTGGGTAAACAAAAGATGCGTAACTCATTTTGTTCATAGTGTCAATATAATACTCTTGATTTGGTCTTGCTTTTTTTAATTCAGACTTTGCACGCTTGCACTCTAAAGCAGCCCATTTGTTTTTGTAAAGGACCAGAAGATCCGGTATTCCTTGAATATAATTAGCATCGTTCTTTAGCACGATGCAACCTTGAAAGTCTTCGCGAATCTGCTCAATCAGCTCATGCTGAAATCTGTTCTCCTTCATAAAACACCCCAAAAACAACACTGAAAAAAATAAAGAGAAAGAAAAGAGGAACAGAAAAAACTATAAAAAGTCATATTCTATCCCTCTCACTATCTGACATGTAATTTTCGAGGAAAAGTTAGAAGCATCTAACATGCTTTCGCAATATAATTTGACTCGTTAAAAGTTTTCTTACTCTTAAGAGCTCTCTTTATTGCCAAGTCTATTGAGGAAGAAGAACATAGGTGAAAATACAACAACTCACTGAACGGTGAATTTAATCTATCTATTCTTCCGGCTGCCTGGACCATTGTCTTGTATGAATAGTTTTGGCTATAGAATATAATAGTATCAGTTGTTATACAGTTCCATCCTTCAGCACCGGCCGTATACTGAACAACGTACACCCATTTGTCGCCCTCCGGTATAGGCTCATGCTTATGACCATTCCATTCCTTCATTGTCAATTGCTTTCTTCTGGCCCATCCTCTAATCATTTCCAACTCGTAGTCAAAATTGTAGAATATAATAGCTCTTGGATGCTCTGAGATTAAAAGGGACATTTTATACAGCCTGTCTTCATCAGAGTTGACAACCTTTCTAAGCACATAGCACAGGCTCGCCGCGTCTTTTATAGGTTCGTTTTCAAACACGTCCCACCTTCTAACCATAACTGACTTGAAAAGCTCTCTATCGTAATCTACTGATACGTTGATGTGCTTATTAATGGTGCTCTTATTGTAGTCCATCGTAACCAAGATCTCCTTGCGAAGCTTCATCAGTTTCCCGGTATTGACATACTTATCGACTTTCGGGTACTTGGAAAACCGAGAATAGACTATGTGCTGATCAGCAAAATCTGTTCGATTCCTGTAGAAGCCATTGGCCAAAAACACCGGAATATAATCTGTCCATGTGTCTCCCGGTGTCGCCGAGAGGAGAATCCATCTATTCTTTTTAGTAATTTTCAAAAACGCTTTAACCCAGGCACCTTTACCAACGACTCGCTGCTCATCAAAGATGAAAAACGAACTATTGACATCTACATACTTGCCTATGTTATTCCAAGAGTCGACGACGACTTTCATTTTGCCTGAATAAGAATTGGCTTCCTCATATGGAGAGAATAAGAAAGGTGTGCATTCGCCATGCCACTCTAAAGTGTCTCGTTTTCTGGCGGTCGTAATTATGTATAAATCTTTTGGCTCGCTCATGGGAACATAATCAGTTTTGTACCCATGAGCGAGCCCGTCAAATGATCCGCCGCATTCTCGAGAGAAATAATAGGCTAAAGCAGTTCTCGATTTGCCACTACCAACGCCGCCGCAGAGAATGCAGCCGTTTTTCATCTTATTGATTGCTTCGACTTGATATGAATATAATTCAGGTGTCAAAACGGGAGTCCGTCTTCACTTTGATCCCGATACTTACGCGCCAACTCATCCTCTGCAATGGTGACGTACATCGTTTTAAGAGCAGCAGATTTACCGGAACCCATGGGGCTCGTGTAATCATACACATTAAGAATAAGATCGCAATTAACAATTTCGGCAGTATCAAGTGTGCCGATTGTCTCTTCATCCAGCTTTGTCTGCCCGCCGCTCGTAACCAGAACCACATTAGGGGGAGTAAGCCGGTTTCCAGCACGGTCGCGGTACTTGACATGAACTTTAAGCTGTGCTCTCATCTCTCCATCATTGTACCTATCCGGCTTCCATGACACCGGAGCACCGACTTCCTCAAGCTCATGCGCCTGATCGGGATTAAGGAATATAACAAAATTCCTATCGCCGGCTTTATTGTACATAGTTTCCGTACCAGAAAAATTACGGAACTTGGAAGGGGCCATATTCGCATTTTCAATTACAACTCGATTAGTCATTTTTTAATTCTCCTTTATTATAGCGCTGAGGTCATATCCTGCCTCGCAAATTTTGTTACCAGACTCTGGGAAGTAATGTGGGCAATCGTAACAGAACGAATATAATGATGAACCGCATGGCGGACGCCAATCCGACGAATTGGGCGAATCCGGAAGCGGTTCATCCTTATTAAGATTTCTGAACGCTTCAGCATCTCCATGCTTAGCAATTGCTTCCAATGCTTCCTGTGCCTGCTTCTTGAAATATCCATGATCTATAAGATGCTGAAGATTAAGGGTCTTGACTACTTCTGATTCAAGCCACCTGTATCCTTTTGCCCCGGTGGCTGAATCATACTTTCCATCTTTTTCCCTCATCAGCAAGCCTCCACCACCGCCTTTAATAATAGGGCAGTAACTTCCGGCCTTTCCAACAAAGATGTACTTGTGCTCTCCTGCTGGAAGATTCTCATTCATGTCCAAATATAATGCTGTAGATACGGACTTTGTCTCACATAGGTCTTTAAACTGTATTGGTTCTTTTGTAAACAGGGTTTTGTAAACATAATTCTGTTGAAACTGAGCTCCTGTGGCTACCCATTCTCCAGCATGCTTTCCGCTTTCCACATGAGCAATATACACAGCATCATTAACCAAACACATGCGGTCATAGACGGACTCCAGCTCAAAATTGTAACCATACTCTTTACCGTAATCCATTACAAACTTGATTATCTCCGGAGTCGCATTCGGAATTTTGATAGAATCAGTTTTAATATGAGCAACGGTAAATCCTCTTGCCTGGACCTCATGCTTAAGATTAACCATGAATAAGGCACCGCGTTTGGCTACAATATTGTCTTTGTTACGAATATCATGGAACGGATTGTCGAACTTGGCACTGGTGAGACCATACACAGAGTTAATGGCTATTTTCAACGCAGCGGCCAAATCGTCTGCTTGTGACTCGTCATCAAGATACTCGGCAAGCTTTCCGTCGAGCATGGTCCTAGCCTTGTCGAAATCTCTATGCTTGATTGCTATGCGGGCATCCAGAATATCTTTGAACCTCTTTGTATAGACATCGCCGAAGAGACTCTCAGCCACTATGGAGCTCGGATGCATCGAAGCAATGTCAAGTAGGGCGACATTCCAATACATGCCAGGCTCAGCATACACGTAGCCGCCTTCACCAACTTCTTCACCACGATATATGCTCTTGCCACTGTCAAACGAATACCCTGGAAAGATTGGCTTATTGCCATCGAAAACTGTATAGTTCGGATCAGTTCCCTCAACTACTCTGTAGGTTTCGTAATCTCTCATTGGGCCGGACAAGTCTCGATAATTAAACTGACTCTGAGGCTTGCGATTAGTTCCGAATATAATTCGAGTTGTTAAGGTGTTTGTAGTGTCGTTAACGGTGAGGCCTGCCAAATTTGCCAGAATCTTCCTAGCAGTCCAGTCAGCACTCCTTGCATGAAACACCGCTTCCGTAGCAATAACATCATTATCGCAATACTCTGCGACTTTTGGCCACATCTCTTCGGGAACCGGTTGGTCCCACGGAAGTCCGAGTTCTTGATGGTGAATGTCTAGTTCGATTTCCCACTTCTTTAATGACTGCTTTTTAGACGAAAAGTCGTAGACATCCGTATAGCTAAGATTGTACGCTTCACCAAACATAGCATTTCGGCTATTGTTTATAATTCGCTGACTAAGATCGAACAGCTCGAGATTTGACTTTCCAATTAGCCGTGCGTAAAGCATATGATTATCATACCTGCGGCAATTGAAACCAACAAGCCTCATCTTAAGCAGACCTTCAATGTCTTGCGGGGTTGGATTAATCATCCTTACACACGGCATATCGACACCGTCGTACTTCCAGTTAACGAGGAATAGATTCGGAAACACCTCAACATCGAAGAACACAAGCTTATCATCGGAATAGTCCTGAACCGATTCACTAGGCTCGTCGCTCTTAAATATCATTTTGCTAACTGTCCGTATGCAATAATCGCTTTGGTGCGTCGAATTATTAGCAAACGCCAGAATCTTTGGCCTCAGATCCGTCACGTCATACTTCATTCCAGATTCGTATGACTCTTTTAAATCGTTGAATATAAGATCAATACTCTGCCTTGTGCTCGGAAGTATTTCCTTATTAAGATTTTTCTTAATAAGTGCCCTAAGCATTTGCTCATTTTTAATGGCCTCGAAGTTGACCATCTTCTTCTCCTTTAAAGGGAGACCGCCGGAAATCTTTGCAATTGGAATATCATTACAAAAACTAAGCTTTCTCCTTAAACTGCTACCGCCAGTAAATACTTTAACTTCTATATCTTTCGAATACTGAAAAGCTAACTCGGTTGGGTCTCCCTCATAAATATAATGTAGGTGTATGCCCGATCCGCCTTTTGAAAACTCCGCGTATGTTGGCGGCCATTTAGCCGCTGCCTCGAGATTACGCTCCGCATTCTTTTCGCCGTTTTCATCCTTTAAATCGAAGTCGATTACTATAAGACTAAGATTCTCAGGCGGCTTAACATAATGGAGTTCTTTAGTGTTAATGTCTTTTAAGCAAGTTTTACAGTTTTCCCATTTCCTCGGCGGAACGCCCATCTCATTTGCTAATTGAGCTAGACAGTCAGCGAGAAAAATATCTAACAGGCTTTCTTCCTTGTCCAGAGTAAGCCAGTTAATAACCGGCTCTTTCTGTTCGGGCTTCTTCTGTTCAAACATTTCCTTCTTGAATCCTGAAAAATAACTTCTAACTTGCTTACCATCAATTCGAGCCGTCTCCGAAAACTCCCGAAAATAGTTTCTTAGCTCTTCTCGAAACTTATACATAGGAAGCCTGTAAGACTCAGACCCACTCTCCTCAATATAATTCTTGTACATGGCATAAGCAGATTTTAAAGACGTGCCATCCTGATTTGAAAACACGAGCATCGAATCTTCGACAAAGTTGAAGAACGGGTCTGTCTTGAATATCATTTTCATAGGACGATAGTCCTGATAATAATTCTTTCCAAGTTCTTTATAAACATCCAGACAGTGCTTCGCTATTGCCCCTAACTCGAACTCGATCTTACTCATAAGCATGTCATACCTTCGTGGAGCGATTCGTTTACCTGTAGGCTCAATATCAATAAGCCTTCTAATGATTCCACTCTTTGCGTCTGTAATCTTTACAGGATTGTTTGTCCCCAAAAACAAAAAGCTATTGATACGAAAATCATAGCTTGCCTTAAACTTTTCATTAATGCGAACCATATCATGGGACACAATTGAGTTCAACCTGGTATTCGTCTCAATTTTAGAAAGATTACTATCAGCCTGAATGGCCACTAACGGGTTTGAAGCGAATGCTTCCATAGAAAAACTGTTTCCTATTGAAGTTAAAGCCTCCGCCTCGAATGTCTGAGTATACCCGTTAAACAGCTTTTGAATGATTTCAAGTACAGTCGACTTACCGGTTCTTGGTGCACCGTACATAACAATGAACTTCTGAATCTTTTTGCTATCGCCGGCAACAATTGAACCAATTGCCCACTCAAGCTTCTCTCGTTCCTCTGGAGAATATAATGTCGAAACCAACTCGTCCCATGCCGAATAATCTCCATCCTCAAGATTGTAAGGAAGTCTTTTAGAAATATAATCCTCCTTTGTGACTTCGGTATTAGCAAAGGTCACCTTGTCGTCAAGAGGCTTAAAATTATTCGGCAAGCTCTTACAAAACTTTTCAAACTCAGACCATGACCTGGAAGAGTAGTTCTTCATGTACTTCGGCTTAATCGAAGCCGTTTCTAAGTCGAGACTTTTCTCTAACTCTTCCTTCTTTTCATCAATCTCTTTATCGACCATATGCCTAACATCTATCTGATCGGTAGACCACAGACCTTTCTCAGGACACCAGACAGCATAGAAATCACGACCACGAATCATGAGGTCTTTAGACGAGTTGACCATGAACTCAGGATAGATTTCAACATCATCCTTACGCTTTCCAGCGCGAGTTCTAATTTGGAAAAAATCCATGCCTCTCTCCTTTCGAAAATAGCGTCTGCTTCAAAAGTGCATTTTTGAGACGTTTTTCTATTAATATATATTTTACTCTTTTTCATTTTTTTAACTAACTAATAGAAAAAAATGCAAAAATGAAGCAGAGAGCCCTCAAACCCTTGATTTTACTGGGTTTTAGCTGCTTCATTTTTGATTTAAAAACGTAACACTGCTTCGTTTTTTTGTCACAAAAATCACCCACTCTGTATTTTGCCCTCAAAAATCGCTGAAAAACGATTTCAAAAATGAAGCAGCGCTTCAAAAATGAAGCAGAAATCACATATAATTTTCGATCAAATATTCGTTGGCTTGATACCAAATTTCAACCTCACGCTGGTCTTTATCGTCGCTAATCATAGGAAAAAATCCACCAGTACCGTCCTTACGATACGTCCGATCCTGAATCCTCTGGAGAATCTCCCGAACATTTTTTGCGCAAGAATATCCATTTCCATCCCGCACCAAAGCCCCGCAGTTTATACACATCTCAACAACCCATCGGTGGATGGATGAATCCTTGACGAAATTAAACATTGTGAATGACATTGCTTTGGTTAGAGACAGAACCATCTCTAGCATCGTACAAGGCTCGTCCAAACGTTCGTCGGAATCGTAGGAACTATAAAAGGCCTTTCTCAATTCAAGACCATCCTCCTCTCGATTGAAGTCGTATCCAACGAACCCATGGAAGTGAAAGTTGTACATTTCGAGAAAAATATCCGTAAGTGCTTTTTCTGGCCCACCCCTTTCGGAGCAGGCCAGATTGCACAACCACTTAAAATAATCTTCACGGACCATCAAAAACCCCACCTTCACCAAGGAACTCCCTGGCGAAACTGAGGTTCTGAATTGAGATTTCGTACACGCTGCCAAGAATATCATTCGCTACATAAATCGGTCCAGTAGTGCTGTATTCCCCATTTTCAAGCTTATGAACGATCTCTTCTCCAAGAACTTTCTCTGGGCCAATGACAAGTTCATCGAACTCATCCGCAAGCGCCTCATCAACCATATACCATGTCAGGAAGTTCTTAGAATATCCATCCGCTTCTGCCAGGTCAAAGTCATCCATTGAGATTTCATACGGTTCCTCTTTCGGTTCTACTTTAAAATATCCAATGTGTTCTTCTACGAAAGGATCCTCATCATCCTCGTCACCGCCTTCGCTTGGAGAGTCACTTTTGGTTTCCTCCGTAGGTTCATCAGGCTCCTCCTGAATATAATTGTCCTCAGTCTGGTCCTTCTTCCAACCAAGACGCTTTTCTTCCTTGTGCTTACGGCTCTTCCAACCAAGACGCTTTTCCTCGCCCTGAGTATCGTTTTGCTGGGGTGCCTCCACGTTCTGGTTCTTATGCTGGCGATACTTGATAACGCCAAACACAGTGCTGCCAATAGTCACAACGCCGGCACCGATACCAATGCCAATCTTAGCCATTTTATTCATCGAATTTCCTCTTTCTCCAAGTTGTACTTGGTATTGATTGTTTTTGTGTTACATGCTGGAACAAGATTCTTTTAATTCGATAATCCTCTTGCTTGCGTTCGAGCGCCTCTTTGCGAAAGTTACTGTACTCAATATACTTCTCGCACGTTGAGTGACAGTAAATATCACGGTCCCCACAATCTTTACATGGTGCGTTCATCGCGTGCGCCTCACATGCTTAGGATTGCCGTTCATACGATTACCGTCTTTTTCGGCATACTCACGAATATCACCATCAAGATTCAAGTCCAGCGGGATACAATGATACTGCTTATAGTAGTCGAACACCCAGCCTTTCGGGTTTCCAGTGGCTCTATCGAACAAGCCAAAATCAACAAAGCCGTCGCCACCTCCAACCTTTGCCCATCCAAGATCAAAACCCTTCTTGGTGAGATTATGGCCGATGGAAAACATGACATCGTTCTTTGTCACGGTTCCCTTCAATATCAACAAATTGTTCATCTCGGCTTGGCGACCCTTCAAATATGCCAAATCATAGAAAACATCGCCCCTGAACACCGGGCATGTGTCTGCCGAATAGAACACCAGGAAAGGATTTACATCCTCGTCTTCATCCATCGGGCCGTAATCAACAATCTCGTCTGAAAGCTCCTCAACCTGCTTAAGTTCATTAGGATGCTCCTCAGGATTTGTCGGGTCCGGGTTATCGCTTAGCCTAAAGGTTCGCTTAGCTTTCAGCAAAATATCACGGTCTGCGTCTTCGCCATACCGTTCGCGAACACTGTTACGATACTCATTGAACGCGCCGGTGATAGCGGTCACCGTTCCAGCAGTCTTAAGAGCTCGTCCACGCAAAAGACCAGTACCAATCGCGGTCAACAACATTCCACCAGCAAACAAACCGCCAGATTTACGATAATGATATGTGAGTTTACGAAGCTTGCGCATACGTACACTTGTAATATCTTTTCTGTACTGGGCTTCAGTGTATTCCACCCCGTCCTTAAGTTTGAGTTCCCCAGAATGGATGGCGTTGAGTTTGTCAATTTCGGCGTTTTCTTTCTTGATAGCCTCATTAACAGTCAATGTGTCACGGCACATCATTACGCCACCGACAGTCGAAGCTGCCATTCCAAGGCCAGTCAGAATCTCAGGCCCACAGCTATTCCAGATTTTAAGACCGGCATAGCCAATGTTTTTGAGCATAGGTATGAATTGAATCATGGGCTCATCTCCTTTTCAAAAATATAAAGGAGGATTAATATTAATCCTCCTTTACTTTTAGTCGGTCGTTACTCGTTCACAGTTTCAGGTTCGGTCTCATTCTTGTACATCTCCATCACCTTAGCACGAGTGACAACAAAGATGTCGCTGAGACGCTTGAGTGCGTCAACACGTTCGGGTTCCTTCTCGACGTCGAGTTCGAAAAGCTTGTCCTGGGCGCTATCGGCAGCAGCACGGAGCAGAATGTCGAGGAAATCGCGCATAGCATCGCTCTTAACGATGTTAGCGAACCCTTCAACAACATGCCCGTCCTCGTCGATGGCTTCCATCTTGGCAATCAGTTCGTCAATCCAGTCGTCGAAATCATTCTCCGAAACCAAGCTGACGACATTATCAACGTCGTCCCAAGCGGCTTCGGCGGTGTCGTAGTGCATGAGATGCAGAGAATTGTTGTCCATAAGACAACCTCCTTAAAATGTGATACGGGTTATCCCGTTCATTACTTGACGTGTTTTTTTCGTTGGAAAATATAAAGGAGTGTTAATTGACTTAACACTCCTTTACTTTTAGTCAGTTAGTTGTCGTAGGTTACCTTCGTGATGCGTGCTTTGATGAATTCCGTGTCGTTCGCACAGTCATTGTAGATCTTGAATTCTCCTTCATCGGATCCGTCAAACGTGATATCGTGCACGTCGTGAATGTTGAATTCAGTTTCAGCCGCATTAATGGCTTTGAAGAATTCTTCATACGCGTGACGAGTCACGTTTTCATCCGAGTTCATCGATCCGCGGTCGTCCTTGAAATAGCGAACAACAGTCAACTCGCAAACATAAAGGGTCATATAGACCACCTCCTTCATTCAAGGAGATGTTTTTTTCGTCAATCAGGAATCACAATGTTCTGGAATTTCTTATAAGCGTCCAAGTACCATTCCTTCTTGTCTCCGTTGTATGTCAGTTCATAATACATACCGTCGAAGAGGGAGGTACTGAGCATATACTTCCAGTTCTGCAACGTTTTGCATTTCCAAACAATATATACTTCAAAGTCCTGTTCGGGATCGGATTTGTCCAAGTGCTCTTCCACATAGTCGTAGACGAGCTGAATAGCTCTGCAATCCTTTGACATCAATTCCTCCATATTTTTGTCTTCCTTTCATTGGTTATTTAGCAAAGCAAAAAGATAGTCCACGAAAGGTTTTTCCCAACCATCCCTAGACCGTGTAACTGAAAAGTAAATATCACCAATGGCTGTATTAATGCAGATCCCGCGTTCGTATTTTTCCCACACACAGCCCTCGTACTTAACAACCTTGTCTACGAGTTCGGGGTACAAGGAACAGAAGGTTTTGTAAATGCCTTTGTAGTTATTGGCGATTACCTTGCATTCAATATCAGAATTGGGACGAAGCCGCAAAAACGGGTCCATATACCAAACGCCGTCGTCCTGTCTCTGAATATCAAATGTCACGCTAGCGCCGTGAGCGAGTTCCAATACGATAGCTCGGTAAGAGCCCTTAAATCCAGCGGACTTCCATCCAGTAACCTCTTTGGCCAGCTTCGGATAGAGGTTGCAGAACATCTCGTACAGCTTACCCAAAGAATTCGGGACAGGCTTAACAACCTCAATATCCATCAATTCACCAATACCTTTATTCATTCTTTTTAGTCTCCTTCTTCTTGCGCTTGAGTTCAGCGAG
>Ga0326513_10002004_pt1 | contig 15228 bp, 21 predicted proteins | sample 2_2465_0518_D_FD_203654 | JGI IMG/M metagenome (GOLD analysis project Ga0326513, IMG submission 203654) | Bovine rumen microbial communities from UC Davis, California, United States - 2_2465_0518 | ecosystem: Host-associated > Mammals > Digestive system > Stomach > Rumen | place: USA...
TGTTTTGCGAAACAGGCCAGAGCCGCGTTGCGTATGGTATCCTGCTTTTCATTTGATAGAGCAAGAAATTTTTCCATGGTAGCACCCCTTTCTAAATAACCGTTTCGGTCATCAACGAACAGTATAGAACATATAACCGAAACGGTCAATGCTTATTTGTACCATTATGAGGGAACGCACTCTTGGCAAGCAGGGCAAGTGTCAATACACTTGCGATTTTTGCTCCGCAAAAATGCTTGTTGGGGTGCCCCCAAACCCGCCGGGGACTTGTGGACACCGTGTCCAGATGTCCCCCTGTCTGCGGCCCCGTCGCTACCGCTCCTGGGCCTTATTCTCCCGCCCTCCGGGCAGGTCGAGGAGGTGGTCGATGTTGGCCTTGACCGCCACCGCCTCCCGCATTTCCTGTTGTGCCGCCCGGTATTGAGCGTAGAGTTTTTTCTTCCGCTCCGCCAGCTCCCGGCGCTCCTTTTTCAGCGCCTCCATCCTGGGGAGCTTGGCCCCGTCCAGAATGTCGTTGATTACCGCCTTTGCCGCCCGGTAGGAGGCCAGCGCCTCCTCATGCTCCGCCAGATACTTCTTGCTGTACCGGGCGGCCTTGTAGCCGTCGAACTCGGGCCGGGTCTTGGCGTAGTCCACCACGGCCCCCATCAGTTTTGTGGTGGAGGCCAGCCGCTCCTCCACTTCCCGCAGCTCCCCGGCCAGGACATGGGCCCGATCCACCGCCGCCGTCCGCTCCGCCAGGGCGTCATAGTCGGTCAGCCCGTTCTCCTGGAGGAATTGGAGCGCGGCGGCCATCTGTTTCAGATTGTAGATTTTCGCCCACCGCTCAATTTGAACAGCATCATTAACAGTTATAATACGGTGGTCCATCTGGTGAAATCGCACTATGAATGAACCGTTTATCAAAATCGACCTGCACGGGATGACGCAGGATGAGGCCATCAAGGTGATTGATAAGGCCATCGCCTCCGCCGGGCCGGCCACCTATCACCTGCAGCTGATCCACGGATACAATCGCGGCACCAGCCTGCGGTCCATGATCCGGGACTGGTATCGGTATGAACCCAAAGTGAAGCGCATCATGCCCGGGGACAATCCGGGAATCACGGTTCTTGTACTGAAGGAACTGTTTTGAGTATGGATATGAAGATAGCTGTCATGACCTTCCGGCTGCGTGCCCCATGGTGCCACAGCCTGAAGGAAAAGCGAATGATCGTAAAGAGTCTTATCGCGAAGCTGCAGAACCGCTTCCATGTGTCTGCGGCGGAGATCGATGAGCAGGACGTCCATCAGATTATCGTCATCGGCGTCGCGGCCATCGTGCCGCATAACGCTTTTGCCGACAGCCTGATGGATGAGATCTCCCTGTTCGTGGAGGAGAATACCGAGTCGGAGATTCTGGATGAGGTACGGGAGCTCCGGTAAAAAGACAGCGAAAGCTGTCTGACAAAAAGGCGGATGATCCGCAAAATATGCGTAAACAGTGCGACCTGTCGGTTTCTGCTGACAGGTCATTTTTATTTGCAAAAAACCTCTTGCGCCCCGAACAAATGTTTGATATGATCGGCTCACAAAGGAACAAGAGCAGACTGCTCACGATAGAATTTTTAGAGACTTTTCCTTTCAGAGGAGGTGGCCCATGAGGCATAAAGACCCGGAACTGATGAAGCAGATCAACGACTATATCGGCGAGTTTTACGCGCAGAATGACCGCACGCCGTCCACCACGGAGATCGCGAAGCGCTTCGGCATTGCCCGCAGCACTTCCCAGAACTACCTGGTGGCGATGAATAAGAAGGGGATGCTCTCCTATGTCGACGGTGTGCTGCAGGTCGACCACATGGAGAAGATCCGGAACGGGCGTACCCAAGCCCCGCTGGTCGGATCGGTCCCCTGCGGTGAGCTGACACTGGAAGAAGCAAACGTGGAGTGCGTGACGAGCCTTCCGACGGAGATCTTCGGTGAAGGACCGTTCTATATGCTGCATGCTTCCGGGGACTCCATGGAGGATGAAGGCATCGAAGACGGCGACCTGGTCGTGGTCCGGATGAACGCGGAACCGAAGAAAGGCGATCTGGTGATCGCCCTGGACGCGGACAACCTCAACACCCTGAAGAAGTACGGCGGGATCAACCGCAAGAACCGTAAGGCGATGTTGCTCTACTGCAACCAGAAAGTGTATGGCGATAAGGTCATCTACGTGGACCATCTGGAAAGCCAGGGCGTTGTCAGCCATGTGATCAAGAAAAAATGACCTGCGGTGCAGGCCGGACAACAGCGAGGAGGTCGGCTATGGAAAGAAATTCGAAATCTGTCAGACATTCTTTTGAGCATCAGATGCTCCGGGACTATTACATGAAGAATCCCACGGACTTTGTGGATACCATGGGCAGGGACGGCACCCTTTATCGCGTCTATGATTCCGTTTGTCGTAAGCATGGGGAAGAGAATCCGTACCGTCCGGAACAGTATTCCGCCGACATGCTGACCGCGCCGGACGGAACGAAGGCCTTGCGGCTGACGATGCCGATGCCGGAAGAAGCGGCGGATTGCTGCCGGATCTACGCGTTTTACGATGAGACAGGCATGAATCCCGGCTATTTCACGATAGAAAAATGCGAAGAGGACGCAGGGCAGGATCACTTCGTATGCAGATGGCTGCAGATAGAAGGACAGCTCATGATGTATATGATCCTGGCGGATGCCGGGGAAAAGGATGAATTCGAGCACGTGGCGGATCTTTACGGAAGCCATACCGCCGGTGAACTGTATCAGCTGCTGGAAGAGGCGAAAACCAAGGCGAAACCGTTTCCCGAAGAAGAAGCAAAACGGTTCAAAGAATCCCTTTCCGCCTGACGGCGCGGCAATACGGGAGGAGAAGCATTATGAAGATTTATCACGCACAGTGCCCGTCCTGCGGGCGGTGGAACTATAACCTGTATCTGGAAGAGACCGAAGGCCTGTTCGAATGCGAGAAGTGCGGCCAGGTGAACTGCCTTATGCCGTACCGGGCGGAGGACCTGCCCATGCTGACGAAAGAGAATTGGAACTTGCAGGTTCCAAATTCGATGACCCCGGCGGAAGAACTGCGGAAGGCGGTCTGAGATGGAAAAGCTTTTTGTGAATGTCCGCTGCGACCATCATAAGGACGGAACGCTCCGGCCGGTCCGGATCATCTGGGCCGACGGCCGGACCTGGGACATTAAGCGGACGCTCCACGTGGCGGAGCCGGTGGAGGATGAATTTGAAGGAATTCGCTACACGGTTTTAATCGGTAGTGCGGAAAAATATATCTATCGGACCGGGACGAAATGGTATGTCGAACCGGTCCGGGCTGAGGAGGATACCAGTTGAACAGCTTGATTTCGAATCGTGAGCTGGATGAGCTTGGTGACGGCCTTGTCAGACATTACCTTGCGCATTCCGGCATGCAGGCCACGGCTCGGTGCATCGACATCGAGGGCCTTGCGAATTTTCTTGGACTTACTGTAACCTATGAAATCTTTGCCGAGAAGGATTTCGACAAGATCGGGTTCCTTTCGGACGGCAAAACACCCCTGCTGGTAAGACGCGGCGGGCGGGTCGTCTCATTTCTTTTCCCTTTGGGGACGATCGTGCTGGACGTCTCTCTCCACGCAGACAAAGAAAGCGGCAGATGCCGGTTCACCATCGCGCATGAGATCGCGCATTTCATGATCGACCAGCACCGTCCGGCCGCGCAGTATCACAGGACCTTCGACGCGGAAAAGAAATATTCCGTCGCGGAGATGAATGAACTCTTTAACATTGTCGAAAACCAGGCGGACCGTCTGGCGGCGGCGATCCTGATGCCGCGTTTTACGGTCGACCGGGCCCTGGATGATTTTTATAAAGGCAAGAGGATCCCTGTCTACGGACAGAACGTCATTGCCCCGAAGGAGGACAAGGCCATCAGCCGCATGGCCGCCCAGATCGGAGTCTCCTACAGCGCCATGCTGATCCGGCTCCGCCAGTTCGGGCTGCTGGATTACCATACGGTGGATGAATACTTCGAGAAGGCCCTTCACGGAAGGAAGGCATGAGGACGCAGGCTCCACGGGAGGTCCGTCAGGACCATCCCGGCCATACGCCGCCCTCCCCGGAGACGCTCCGGAAGCTGGAGCTTTCCAGGCAAAGGGCCGAAACTGTGCAAACCAGGGAAATGCACTGCCCGATATGCGGCTTCCTGGTGCAGATCATCCCGGTCACGCAGACCGAGCTCGTGTTTGTCAGGTGCCGGAAGTGCAAGTTCACCGGTCCCCTGGATCCGGCGTACTTCCGCAGGATGCGGCGGCTTATCGCCTACCAGACACGGATCGGTGAGTACGGCAGGAGAAACAAACGGTAGCAATTATGGAACGGACATATATCTGTATCGACCTGAAGTCCTACTACGCTTCTGTCGAATGTGTCCACCGGGGACTGGATCCGCTGAAGGCAAACCTGCTGGTGGCGGATCCCTCCCGCTCCGACCAGACCATCTGTCTGGCGGTCTCTCCTTCCCTGAAGGCCATCGGCGTTCCGGGAAGGCCCAGGCTTTTCGAGGCTAAACAGGCGATCCGGCTGTATGAAGCCCAGCATCGCACAAAGGTGGAATACATCATCGCGGTGCCGAGGATGGCGGAGTACGAAAGAATCTCGGCGCAGATCTACGGGATCTACCTGCGGTACGTGGCCCCGGAAGACGTGCATGTGTATTCGATCGATGAAGCATTCATTGATGTCAGCGGGTATCTGCATTTTTACCGGGAGGAAGCGGAGCGGTTCCGGATGAACCCGGCGCACCTGATGGCGATCACCATGATCCGGGACGTGCTGAAGGAGACCGGCATCACCGCCACCGTCGGGATCGGGACGAACCTGTACCTGGCGAAGGTCGCCATGGACATCGTGGCGAAAAAGCGGCCGGCAGATAAGGACGGCGTCCGGATCGCGGAATTGAACGAGGATTCCTATAAGTACCTGCTTTGGGACCACCGGCCGCTGACGGATTTCTGGCAGATCGGACCGGGCAAGGCGCGGCGGTTATACAACGCCTGCATGTATACCATGGGCGACATCGCGCAGCGGACCCAGTGGGACGAGGAATACTTCTATAAGACCTTTGGTATCGACGGGGAGATCCTGATCGACCATGCCTGGGGGCTCGAGCCTGTCACCATGAAGGACATTAAGTCCTATAAGAGCGAAGGACACAGCCTTTCCAACGGCCAGGTCCTGCCGAGACCATACAAGTATCCGGAAGCGCAGCTGGTATTTAAAGAAATGATCGAATCCCTCTGCAATGACCTGTTCGCGAAGAACCTGGTCACGAAGTGCTGCACCTGGTGGGTATCGTATGACTATAAGAGCCTGGAGGCCTGCCCGAATTACGACGGCCTGGTATCACTGGACTTTTACGGCAGGCTCCATCCGAAGCACAGCAATGGTACGGTGCGGCTGAAGACCGTCACCAATAACCTGCAGCTGATCACGGATCCCATGGTGAAGCAGTTCGACGAGAAAACGGATCACCGGCTGCTGTACCGCAAGCTCGGGGTCTGCGCCTGTGATGTAGCAGAAGACATAGGAATGTATCAGATGAACATGTTTGTGGATTATGAGGCCCTGGAACGGGACCGGCGGCTGACGGCAGCCATGCTGGAGGTCCGGAAAAGGTACGGGGCCAACGCCGTCTTCAAGGGCATGGACATGCTGGAAGGGGCGACCACACTGGAACGGAACACACAAATTGGAGGGCATAAAGCCTGACGGGACACGAAATCCGACGTCCTGATTGCGCAGAAGCCCTCCACAGGAAAAGGAGGTGCTTATGTACGCGATCGGGATGATGACGATGCCGGCGGGCTTTAAGTACCGCGAGGTCTTCCTGAAGGGGAAGCCCCGGCATGACCGGATGGATGCCTTCCGGATCCGCCATCCGAAAATGGATGTCGGGAAGAGGGCCAAGATCTTCGCCCCCTTTGACGCACTGCGGGGGTTTGACTTCGCGATCATGTGCAAAAACGAGCTGTATACGGACAAAGTAAGCTTAAGTCCGGAAGACACGGAGGAACTCTCCCGGCGGCTGGATATCCTGCATAACCTGACGTATAACAGCCGGATGGCACGGGCAAACCGGGTACAGGTATCGGTCACATACTACGAGCCCTGCCGGGATGAGGATCATGAGGCATACGGGCTCCAGGGACAGTACAAAACCATTACCGGCATCTGTTGGAACGTGGATGCCGAGGTCACGCAGACGATCTTGGTTGACGGGAGCAGGATATCACTGGATGACGTAGTGAAGATCGATGGACCGGAGAAACTGTTCCGGAAGGACCGGAGCGATCCCTGGGCATAAAGGAGGAAACATGGCATTTGATTTCAAGAAGGAATACAAAGAGTTCTATATGCCGAAGGATAAGCCGTCCATCGTGACGGTTCCGCCGATGAACTATCTCGCGGTCCGGGGGCATGGAGATCCCAATGAAGAAGAAGGCGAATATAAAGAAGCAATCGGCCTGCTCTACGGAATTGCATATACAGTCAAGATGAGCAAGAAAGGGTCTCACCAAATTGATGGGTTCTTTGATTATGTGGTTCCTCCCCTTGAAGGCTTCTGGTGGCAGAACGGCGTTGAAGGAGTAGATTATGCACATAAGGAGAACTTCGAGTGGATCTCTGTGATCCGGCTCCCGGATTTCGTGACAAAGGATGATTTTGAGTGGGCCGTCGGAGAAGCCACCAGGAAGAAAAAAGTAGACTTTTCCAAAGTGGAATTCCTGCGGGTTGATGAAGGCCTGTGTGTACAGTGCATGCATACAGGTTCTTATGACGATGAACCTGCGACCGTGGAACTGATGCACAGGTACATGGATGAACAGGGATATGAACTGGATATCTCCGATACCCGGCGGCACCATGAAATATACTTGAGTGACGCCAGGAAAGTGGCACCTGAGAAACTGAAGACTGTTATCCGGCATCCAATCCGGAGAAAGGAGTAAAGTATGGCAACGAGCAAAGGCTATCTCGAATATGTTCTGGAACAGCTTTCTAATCTTCCGGAGATATCTCACAGAGCCATGATGGGCGAATACGTGCTCTACTATCGCGGCAAGGTGATCGGCGGAATATACGATGACAGACTTCTTTTGAAGCCAACAAAGGCAGCAGAAAAAATGCAGCCGGATGCAGAACGTGAAATTCCTTATGAAGGAGCGAAAGAAATGCTGCTGGTGGATGTGGATAACAGAGAGGCACTGACGCAGCTGATAGAGGCGATGTATCCGGAATTGCCGGAACCTAAGAAACGAAACAAATAAGCAATAACAGCACGGTAAAAGCCAAACACATACAACTGAATAACGCAAATCGACTTTAAAATCGAGCAAGCGGAGCAGGATCCCTTTGGGGACTGTAAAAACTACCAAGCGCCGTACGAAGCCGGATCTGTTGGTTAAGGGATAACCGTACCCTGACCACGGATTCGATTTCGACGGCGCTTTTTCGTTTGCTCTGCATTGGGGAAATACCGCTTGTTCCGACCGCTTCGTACGGAGATGGAAGTCCATCCTGCCGCGCTTGCGGAAAGGATGGGACATGTATTTCAACCAGATGGAATTCGGACAGAGGATCAAAGAAGAACGCAACAGGATGGGGCTTACCCAGGAGGAACTCGCTCTCCGGCTGAATATCGGCCATGAGCATATGAACAAGATCGAGCGCGGCAAACGCGGGTGCTCCATTGATATTCTCCTGGAGCTGTCGGAAGTCTTTGGCGTCAGCACCGATTACCTGCTTACGGGCAAGAGGGCCGGCGATGAATCGATCCGTGATTCGGTGGAGAACGTCATGGACGAACTCTCCTCTCTTCTTGCCAGAATCGACGGCAGATTGGCTTAAGAGGGCGGGTGACTTGGCCTCCGAGGTCATAAAAAAGCGTCCATTTTCCCGATAGACTGATACTCGTAACAACCGAGTTGTTACGAGCCGGGAAACCGGAACGCACCTTCACAACTGAATATACATTCATCAGGTACGAACCTGTGATGAGGAGCAACAGCAGCGGTGAACGTCATGACGGTCTTTCGGGACATGAGCGGGAACCGGCCTGTAAGTGCCGGACAGCTTCCGGCATACAGCCATGAGGCATCACAGCATAATGAGACTTCCGTCTGGGCAATGGCCCATGCGGCTCGGTGAGAACCACGGAGGGGTGAAAGGCCCATGGATCCGGTAAGCTGCCGGACGCCTGAATGATTTCCCGGCGAAGCATCCGCTTCGCAGCTTCCGGGGGTGCCGAGGACAAATACGGAAGGATCATAACAAAAGAAACGATGCGGGCTGGAAGGCAAACGCAAGTACAGTCCGCTTTTACATAGGCGGAACCCGAAAGCCGCCGGACAAGGAGGCATAAGACATGGATTTAAAGGATCTGAAGATCGATCCGGAGTTTGCCGAGAAGATCCCCCCGCTGACGGAGGAGGAATTTACGCAGCTGGAAGCCAATATCCTGGCGGAAGGCGCGCTGCTCAGTCCGATGATCGTATGGAACGGGGTGATCGTTGACGGGCATAACCGCTATCGGATCCTTCAGGAGCATCCCGAGATCACGTTTGAGGTCAGGGAAAAGGAATTCGAGAACCGGTTTGAAGCTATCGCCTGGATCTGCCGGAACCAGCTTGGCCGCAGAAATCTCACGGAGATACAGAAGCGGATGCTGATCGGAAAACAGTATGAAGCGGAAAAGGCCATCCATGGTTTCAATGAGACCGCCCAGACGAGAGATGAAAATGGGCACTTCCGCCGGAGTGGTCAAAATGACCAGTCCGGTGAAGGGGAGACAACGAGGCAGAGGATCGCCCGGGAGAACGGTGTTTCCGACAGCTATGTCCGCCATGCGGAGACCTTTTCAAAAGGCGTGGAGGCGGCGGATGAAGTGATTCCCGGCATCAAGCAGGAAATCATGACAGGAGCGGTAAAGCCGACCATAAAAGCTGTCGAGGCTGTGGCCAGGGCTTCGCCGGAAGATCGAAGGGAACTCGCGGAGCAGCTTCGCCTGCCGCGAAAGTCCCCCGGGAGAAAGGCATCGACGAAGGAAGAGCCGGAAGAAGAATTCCCGGAGGAAGACGGGGACGATGAGGCCCCCGCTCCAAAGACCGGAGGCAGGCTCTCCGCGATCGCCATATCGGAGGAAATGGCCAGCAATCCGGAAAGAACAAACCGGGAAGCGCCGGCCGAGAGCGTTATGGCAGAACTGACCGATGCCGTGGAAAGCATGATCTTCCGATGGGACTTCTGCCTGTCGGTCAACCAGGCCAGCGCGTCTCAGAAGGAATGCCGGCAGAGGATCAAAGAGCTGGCGAAAAAAGGAATTGAATATCTTAGAAGCTATCAGGGAGGAAGAAAGAGAAATGACACAGAACCATGCGAAACCTTATAAGGAAATGATGATCAACAGCGACAAGCTGGAGGTCCCCCGCAGCACATACCAGAGGGAACTGGTGCTGGAAGAGGTGATCGACATCTCGAACCACTTCAACGAATGCATCGCAAACGAGCCGAAGGTGAGCTTCCGGGACGGGCGCTACTTTGTTTTTGACGGACAGCATACGGTTGCGGCAAGAGTTCACCGGAACGGCGGCAATCCGCTCCCGATCCTTTGCAAGGTCTATTTCGGACTGACAGAGGAGGACGAGGCCAGGCTGTTTGCGGCACAGACAGGGTTTTCGACGGACCTGGGTGCCGGAGCGAAGATCCGGGCGCTGGCGTTTGCGAAGGATCCCATCGCCTGCAGGTTTGTAGAAGCGACGAGGAGCGCGGGAGCGCTGCTGGACTTCAGCCAGAGGCGTGGAAGATGCCGGCTGGCCTGCGTGGCTACGGCTTTCCGGGAATTCCAGAAGGTCGGCGACGACAAATATAAGGAAGCGATCAGTATCCTCCTGGAAGCCTGGGACGGTGATCCGGATTCACTCCGCTCCGAAACGGTCTCAGCCATGTGCCGGTTCGTGGATCTCTACGAAGGCGAGTATGACCGGAAACGTCTTATCCGCAGGTGCAGGAAATACGATCCGCTGGCGGTTTACCGCAAGGGACAGGCTATGGGCAACAGCATGGCGGGCAGCAAGAAGTATCTCTACCAGGTCCGGGATATCTATAACGGATCCAGCCAGAAACAGTGCCTGCCGCTGAAATTCTAAGGAGGGTGCCGGATGACGGAGATAAATACGGATAAGACTGGAAGGCGGGATCCCTGCCAGAGCAGGGACTGGATCTACCGGCGCGGGGATATCTACCTTGCCAACCTGAATCCCTTCAAGGGGTCCGAACAGGGAGGCACCCGGCCGGTGCTGGTGCTCCAGAACAATGACGGCAACTTCTTCTGCCCCACGCTCATCGTCGCGCCGATCACAACGAAGCTGAAAAAGCTGAACCTTCCGACACACTGTTATTTTGAGGAAGTGAGAGGGCTGACTGCTCCGTCGATGGTGTCTCTGGAACAGATCAAGACGATCGATAAGAGCAGGGTCCAGAAGTATCTCGGAAAGATCACCCGGGAACAGATGTCGAAAGTGGAAGAAGCAATACGGGAAAGCCTCGGGATGGAGATCCCTGAATGTGTGGAGGCTCCGTGATCATATACAGGAGGAAATGATGGAAGCATATGAAGTTCGTGAGGTGGACCTGAGTTCGCCGGAGGCGATTCCCGAGAAGCGCTGCTATACCGTGGAGGAGCTGCAGATCATCCTGGAGGTCAGCCGGCCGACGGTCTACAACCTGATCCGCCAGAAACAGTTCCGCGCTTTCCAGGTGGCCGGCGGAAAATGGCGGGTATCCAAGAAGAGCTTTGACGAGTGGCTGGACGCCCGGTGCTGAGAGGCATGCAGAAATGTTGAACTTTGTCAAGGATGGCATTCCCAGAAAATAAACGAATCGACATCCTCAACATTATCGGAACCAGCTGATAGGCTTGAGCCGGGTTGAGAAACCCGGCTCAATTACATATTCGGAGGTAAAACAAATGGACAAGATGGAAAAGCTCGGAGAGAAGCTGCAGAAAAATGTCTGGAAAAAGAACAAAGCCAGACTGGAAAAGGAAGGGAGGAAAACCATGTCTATCATGGAGATGGGGAAGCTGCTTGGTTTAAAGAAAACAGACTCTTACTGGCTGGCGAACAAACATCGCTTTGATCTGATACAGATCCGTGGGCACACAAGGGTCGATATCGACAGTTTTGAAAGATGGTATGACAACCAGGTGAAGTATTGTAAGGTTGACGGACCTCCGCCGGGCGCGGTGCTGAAGCAGAATTCATATTCTCCCCAGGAGATCAGCAAAATGATAGGGATCTGTGAACAGGGAGTATATGAGTTGATCAAGTCAAAGAAACTCCCGTTCATTATGGTGGATTTCCGTAAGCGGGTTCCCGTAGAGGAGTTTGAATATTGGTATGCCCATCAGGATCATTACCGCGTGAAGGCAGATCGGGAACGGGATGCTAAGGATGAAGCACTTACGATGACCATGCCGGAAATGGCGGGAATCCTGGGAGTTTCGCGGTCTGTGGTCTATTCGATCCTTAAAAACCCGAAATACAGAGATGAGTTCGTAACAGTCGTCATCGCCGGGAAAAAACGTATCACAAAAGAAAGCTTTGACAAATGGTATAGGGCTTACGGAAAGAATTACCGGAAAGAGGACAAAAATAAGGCTGCGGGGTCCCCTGAAAAGAAGCCTGCTGACAGTCGGTATTACACAATGGATGAAATCTGCCGTATCTACGGATGCAGCAAAGCAACACTAAGGAACTGGATTTCCAGGAAATACTTTCCGGTGATGAAGATCGGGGGCACATTTTATATTTCCAGACAGGAATTTGACTCCTGGTATGGTCAGATTTCGGAGAATCAGGAGGGATGAACAGATGGCAAGTATTGTGAAAAGAGGCAAGACCTACTGCGTTGTCTATACATACCTTAATAAAAAAGGGGAGAGAAAGCAGAAGTGGGAAAGCTTCAAGACAAAAGCGGAAGCTGAGATCCGTCAGCGAGCGATAGAAATAAAGAAAAGCAGGGATGAGCTGACTATCGCACCTTGCTCCACGGTTGCTGACCTTGTCAAAGAATATATCGAATTGTATGGGAAGAACCAGTGGGCATTATCCACATACACGAGCAATGTCGCCTTGTTCGACAATTATATCCTTCCGACGCTCGGAAGCTTGAAGTTGACGGATGTCACATCCAGGGTGATCGAGCAGTATTACAGGTCGCTCCTTGAAATGGACAGGATTCCTCCCAAAAGATACGGAAAGCCGATGAAACAGGCACATCCGCAGAAGGTTAGTCCGAACCTGATCCGGGAAATCCATAAACTCCTCAGCAGCTGTTTTAAGCAGGGCGTGCGTTGGGAGCTCATCGACAAAAATCCCTGTCAGAATGCGACGAGGCCGAAGGTCGAGAAAAACGAAAGGGATATCTGGACTCTGGAGGACCTGCAGAGAGCTCTTGATGTATGTGATGATGACCGCCTGAAACTGGCCATCAACCTGGCTTTTTCATGTACCCTCCGGATCGGGGAAATGGTAGGCCTTACCTGGGACTGCGTCGAGATCGGTGAAGAGGCCATGAATGCCGGACGCCCTTATATCCACATCACAAAGGAACTCCAGCGCGTGGACAGGAAAACGCTGGAACTGCTGGACCGCAAGGATGTGATACAGGAGTTCCCGGTAAGCGATAAACGGAACAAGAGCGTCATGGTCCTGAAAGCCCCGAAAACCAGGACCAGCATCCGCAAGGTGTATCTGCCGATATCTGTCGCGAAGATGCTGATCGACTGGCGGAAACAGCAGGAAGAAATCAAAAGCATGCTTGGGACGGAATATACGGATTACGGACTTGTATTTACCGGTCCGTTTGGCGGACCCGTGGAAGGAGGAAGCATCAGCGACGCATTCCAGAGGCTGATCCGGAAAAATAATCTGCCGCCGGTGGTCTTCCACAGCCTGCGCCATTCCAGTATTACGTACAAGCTGAAACTGAACGGCGGGGACATCAAGGCAGTCCAGGGAGATTCCGGTCACGCGCAGGCAACGATGGTCACGGAACAGTACTCGCATATACTGGCATCTGGGCAGCAGTCAAACGCGGACCTGATCGAGAGGTATTTTTATGGAAAGGAACCTCTTCCGCAGAGGATGGGAAAAGGGGATGATGATATGGACAAGGCGTCTTCCATGAAGTTCCTGATGAAGCTTTTGGCCGACCCTGAAACAGCAGCTCTTTTGAAGGCGTTCCTGAGCGATAAATAATGTAAAACTTATGCTTGAAATACTTTTCCAGCAGTCGGGTATTATGTCCGGCTGCTGTTTTTTCTTCCCGTTTCTCTCGTTCTGGCACATGAAAAGGAGAGTCCCACGGTTAGGTGGATGCCAGGCATCGCCCAAATGAAAAATGAGAAAACGGCAGACTGTCCGAATGGAGTCGGGGTCGCGCAGATTTCAGAGAGAACCTATCCCACTTTTTTGGGACAAATGAAAAGAGAGCCGGTTTCCCGACTCCCTCAAATATGCGTCCGCAAACGCATATCCCAATTCGTGGTAGTATTATACTACGTATCCGTAAGGACATCAAGACTTTAAAGATAATTTTTCAGAGCTTTCATCCGAGCCGGTAAATCAGGGTGAATGGCAATAGCAGCAACTGCAGGATTCACAGAGCTTTTGTATATTTGTGTCAGCTTTTCAAAATCACGTATGAATGCTTTGATTTCAGTTTTCGGAACATCCAACTTCTTCAAAAAATACGTCATTAGAATTACATAATCGCCTATCGTTTTGAAATTAACATAGGGCAAGTTCACGTCCTGCATTAGACATTGTCTCATTGCGGGCGAAGGATCAATATTTCTGAAACGTGTGTCAAATACAACGGCGTTGTGAGCGATAGCATTGCGGAGATCCTTAAGGGTATAAACATATTTGTAGACCAATTCTCGGTTGGTATCGCTTGCCAGGTTTAATCCTATTTGCCTTGAAATGTCATCTCGAACATCATAAGTAAGGCATGATAGGAGTTGACCAAAATCGCCCATTGTCATGATTTCAAAGAGAGCCCATATAGGGACTTCAGAGTAGCCAACGTTATTATAGAAATGCGTGATCTTGGGATTGTTTTTCTTGTATGCATAAGCAAGGCTCCCCTGAATGGAATCCTGCAGGTTGAGTTTATATTGTTGGAGCTTTTTTCGTTGATCAGCAGTTGCGGAAGAAGGTGCATTTTTATAGCTGCTGATCGCCTTATCGTACATGGCTTGAATACTTTCGGACTTTGTGTGACGCAGTATACTTTCGAGGGCAATGTTTTTGAGAGCGGTTTCTATGAACATCATCTTTCCGTAGAAAAGTGATTTCAAGTCCGAATCATACTGAATAGTTGCATGCACTTCATCGTACGAAGTAAAAGGCAAACGTGTGCTGGCAGTCTTAAAAAAACGATATCCTTTGTATCCGTGAAAATATCCGGTATTGATAAGCTGTCGTTTCTGTTTGCTGCCGGATATGGCAATTCCGCTGTCTCTTAGATGTCGCATTAAGCCATCAGTTGTTTTATATCCCATAATCGCTACAGACCTCTTAATATTGATTGTGAGGTCAGTATAGCAAGGCTTAAGCTGAAATTCAATTGATTTTCGTGTTTGAAAAATGGTAACAGCCATTTATTAGGTGGATGCCAGGCATCGCCCAAATGGTAAAATGAAAAACAGGACAACTGTTCGAACAGAGTCGGGGTCGCGCAGATTTCGATATATACCTTCCCCACTTTGGTGAAAGGTGCATTTATATACCTCCGCCAAATTTTGGAAAATTGCTAATTTTGACCCGTTTTCCGTTTTTTTCTGGACTTGACTTTTTATAACACCTGCACAAATGACACCTTCCAAAACTTAACAAAAACGCACAGTTCTTTGTACATATTGCATAATAAATCCGTGGTCCTAAGCGGTAGGTCGGGTGTTCGAGTCACCTCGCGGACGCGCATTGACCGGGACTGAAAAGTCCCGGTTTTACTTTGTTTTTTAGTTTTTGATAGTCTTAATTCAGTCTATTTTTAAATAATTACTCGATATGCTATTCTTATTTTTTCCAATAATGCCATAATTATTTAGTTGTGGAAATTTTATATTGAACGACATATGATTGTTTGATACAATAAAGAAAA
>Ga0326513_10002005_pt1 | contig 15223 bp, 10 predicted proteins | sample 2_2465_0518_D_FD_203654 | JGI IMG/M metagenome (GOLD analysis project Ga0326513, IMG submission 203654) | Bovine rumen microbial communities from UC Davis, California, United States - 2_2465_0518 | ecosystem: Host-associated > Mammals > Digestive system > Stomach > Rumen | place: USA...
CCACTCCACAGCACCGTTTCATCGTTTCCAATTCTCACTGTGCCTGCGGAAGGCTCGTCTATCTTGATGCCAGGACCAGCTATGAAATTTGTGGCTGATGTTTGACCTATGGTATATGTGCCTTGAGAAATACTTTGTATGTTTTCACTCATTTAAACTTTCCTCCTTACTGCTTGCGACCGATACCGATTACTTTGTATATGTACATTGAATCGCTAGCCCAATCACCTTGTGCTGCTCCATTATTATTCCAACCAAACCAAGAACCTGAAACCGGACTAAATGCTGACATGCCAGTATTATTATAGTTAAAAGAAAATGATATGTTTTTAAAACCTAACCAAGTTGTATCAAAGGCAAATTTTAACCCAGTTGTATTATTGCCAATCATAGGTAATGTTATTTTATTCACACATACACCAGGTCCAGTTCCTGGTGTAACATATAGAGAAACTTCGTTAAAGTTTGTAAATGGTTCAGTGGAAGTGAAAGCACCCGTGTGACCATCACTATCATCAAACAACACCGTTTCATCCACACCCAATAACTGAGCAACAGCACTCAAGTTTACACCAAGTGCGTACTGAGCAGAATTAGCTGCATGTACCAAAGTATCATCGTGTACTAGCCACTGTTTCTCAGCACCATACTGTGCGATTGCTGACCCGTTATAACCGCTAATCTCATTGACTGCATTATATCCAATGGCACTTTCAACCATTACATCTTCAGGAACATCTCCACCACCTGCCAATGCGGAACTGTTAATAGAGTTAATTCTATCTTGTTCGTCATAACCAAATGTTAGAGTGTCTTGCTTTCCATCAATCATACCAGTGAGAACAGCACTATTAGTTTGTACATAACTCTCACTTGCTAGACCTGCAGTGCTTGGAATGGTTGCAGTAATGTCAGCACTAACTTGTTCTAATTCATTTGTTGTTGCGTAAGAACCAGCTGGTTGATAGGCTGTCATTCCTTCAATAGTTTGGTAAGGAGTCAAATCAACGGCTGTGAGATATGTACCACTATTTTGTTCGTAAGCATTTGTTGCTTCTTCCCAATGGGCTGATTCACTTATACCAAATGATGTTGTTAAGAAATCACTTGAAACACTAGCAAAACTAGAAACATCAAGTTTACTGCTAGTAGCAGACTCAATACTAGATAATACAAAATCTCTTTCAGCATACTCACTTAAATCAACTCCTGTAATATAACCTTGAGCTGTGACCCATTCTTCCGTTGTGAATGAACTTGGGTTGTTAGCAGGGTAGAAATTAGCACTATCACTACGAACAAGGTAATCACCTTTAGTTTGGTATGTTTCACTAACTGTTTGTGCCAACTCGGCTATATCTCCAGTAGTTGCCATATCTGCGGGAGCAGCCGTTAAGAATGTTCCACTATTGGTCTGATAACTTGTATTGACTTCTTTTATTGTAGCAGAGTTATTGTAAACAAATGAATTAACTTCTTCGTCACCTGCACCACCTTCTGCCCATTGTGCGGAATTTGTTTGTACTGTGGTACTTACATCCTGCCATGTAGCACTCTCGGGTATAGAAACACCTGTGAGATAGCCTTGGTCTTGAACCCAATCTTGTGTAGCATAGCCTTCAAGAGCATTGGAAGAAAGATAGTTTCCAATGGGCTGGTAAGTTTGTTCGGCACTAGCATTTGTGATAAACTCACTTGTATCGGGGATAAGATTTACAATGTTTCCGCTAGTTTGTTCTAATGTTTCGTTGCTAACATAGTCTGTTGGAATCAAATTAACGATTTCACCACTTGTACTTTCTAGCTGTGATACTGTGGCATAGGAACCGATTGGTTGGTAGTATTCATCACCACTTGCTTTTGTGAGATAACCTTCCAAACTTTGGTGAGATGTTAATGCCACACCACTAATATAATCAATATCACTGCCTAACTGCGAAACTTCGGAACTTACTTCACCACTCAAAGCATTAATTTGAGTGTCTGTATAACCTGTGGCTCTTTGGAAAGCACTCTCGGCTGCGTATGTAATGTCAGGTGACCAGTTGCGTGAACTAATGGTGTGTTCGTAAATACCGATATTTTCACCGGCACTATAATCTTGACCCACCTTTATCAATTTTTGGTTTGTGCTTAAAATACTCATTAAAATACCCCACTAAACTATTTATTAGTTTTAATTATGTTGTGCCCACATGTTTGCTTTTCAAACAAATGCTCATTACTTTACCACTGTTCTGCGGCACTAAAATCTTGGAATACGGCTACTTTATAGTTCTTCCAATACTGGTGAATGTGAGCATAACCACTATATCCATCAGGAGCATAATGCCAATCGTCATATCCACTTGAAGAATACAAACTACAATCAAAATGGCCTGAACCATCGTGTAAACCCCACCATGCAGCAGCTGATGTAGTTCTTGTGCTATTAACACCTCTCCTTTGCATCAATATGTTGTCTATATAAAAGTAGCTGTAGTCTCCTGAATATGGGCAAATTAACTTAATATCGTGAGTAAGATTACTGGACATGGTATTTGGTGCTACAGTCACAGTTTTCTTCTTGTAAACGGAACCTTCTAAATCTCTCCAAACATAAGCATTGTTATATCCAACAGTATCCCAGTCAATATCTCCCTGGTTGTTAGCCCAATACCAGCTAGGGCCATAAACAGAATGCCAATCACTACCAGTTCGGTGTTGGTTAGTCTTATTAAAATAGCAATCGTTGTAGCCAAATCCTTCGTGGGTGTAAGAGTCACCAAATCCATAATAGTATTCCGCTGAAATACCATCAACAGGAGTCCAGGGTGTTGCTGCGGCTCGTCTAGTACCTTTCATAACAATCCAAGCACCAGATGGAAGATTTCCTGAGAATCGGACTTCTTCACCACCCTCGTGTTCAGCACTAGGTCCTTCATAGAGAACAGCCGAACCTTCGTTAGTAAATCTACCTTGAGCAGTAGCAGGACCATCAGCATAAGTGTAGTTATTACCTTGTATAGAACCATCACCAGTTAAATCGTAGCCTTGAAATTCATTTAACAAACTATTTGGGTGTGCTGTTAAATGGCAAACATCATCGTGATAGCCGATTAGTTTATCACCACTAATAGTACCATATTCGGATGGCAACAATGTTAATTCCCAACCAGGCCATGTAGTCAAGAATTTGTTTCCAAATTTAACTTTGTGTCCTTGTGGATATGCTTCTCTCCATTTTGGATTTTTCATACTATCAAGTCCTTTGTTTCTTGGTGAATAGCCATATCATTGAAATCGCTAAGTTCTATTTCGTCATCCCTGAAATAAGCACTTTGAGAAATGTTCTCAACAACCCAAGCCAAACAACCCCAATAAGTTCCATTTGTTTCATAAGGGTTTGTGTAAGAACTATGGTAAACACTAGCAGTACCACTATAAACCATAGCATCAGTAGCTGATTGGTTATATCCAACATCATTAACACCTGTTGTGAACAAATTAAGATTTGTTCCACTGTTCTCACAATAATAAGCACTGTAAGAACCATCACTAACTTTACGCAATATAGCGAATGTTAATGGCTGACCAATGGTACAACCTGTAAGACTACCTAGATTGCCAGTAGTATATGTTGTAAATATTTTATAGTCATTACCATCAAATGAAACAGGTGTATCATTAACATCTATGTAATGTGCCAATTCCAAAAATGTTTTCTTACCTTTTGGTTCATAAGTGCTAGGAATATGATATGAAGGTAATTCAGGGTCGCTTCCAACATATCTCCAAGTTTGTACTTTGATTTTATCCAATGTTGGGAATGTCAATTCAAAATATGGCATATCTTTTGGGTATTTTGGATGTTGTGGTGAATCGCCAACAACTTGATGGGAACGTAGAGTTATTTTACTTAATATGTAATTTGGTACTTCTGTGTGTTTATTTTCAGCAGAGAATGTACCTTGGACTGCAGTACAAGTATTGTAATCGTAGCCAACTCTCTTTGATATGTTGTATAGAGATTCTATACCATTATAAGGTGCTACTTTAGGGTCGCCATAATATGATGCTTCGTACTTATACTGACCTGTTGGGTCATAATAGCCCCAACCAGATGGTAGAGAGCCTAATTTCATATTCTGTGGGTCTATATCATTTAGTTCCACCCAACCTGGCACAGCACTGAAACCAGTGAGATATGTTCCACCACCAAAATTCAAATATGTGTTTCCGAATTTTAGCATTACATTAACCTATGTAGAAGTAAGTTTCTTGGTTCAATCCACACCAACAATCTTTGTTTCTGTCATCGTTCCAAGCTTTAACAACCTTCACACAACATCCACTGTTAACTTCCGCAACAAATGTAGTATTACCATCATTAATCAAAGCACTATATGTTTCATAAGGACCATAAGAAGGTGCTATGAAGGTTATTTCGTTCAAATTAGGTAGAGCACTTGTATAGTATCTATTTTCACTAGCGGCAGTAGTGAGTTTTACTGCGGAACAAGTGATTTTATCTTGTTGTGTAATTATGTTGTACCAACTAGCACTAACATCTACTGATGGATATGCTTCAAAATGAACGCCTTTAACATTCATATTCACATGAGCACCAGCAGGGCCTTGTCCTGTAGTCAATGTGAATGAACTAAAATTAGCATTAGCAGTATAGTTGGTTGTACCATCTGTACCAGTCATTGGGAAGCAATTACTACCCTGACTCATTATTATGTTGTTTTCACTTAAAATATAATTTGGCATAAACTCTCCTTAATCTTTTATTATTTCCAATCTGATGGTATTTGTGCTAATTCTGCTGCACCGGTCTGAGTGTTTTTACCACAATTTCTAAATGTTGAGGTGTGCTTAGATGGCGGATTAGATTGTGTGCTAGCTTGTTGATAAAAGGCTAAAGCACCAGATTGAACATTAGTACACCCATCAAATGTGTAATTCATATTTGTAACCTTAGAAGTATCAAATAAAGCCACATTAGTTAACGATGTACAACCTTTAAACATCCATCCTATATTATTAACATTAGAAGGATTTGCACCTAGAACTTCTATAACATTGGTTGACCCTTCAAGCAAGCTTTGAAAGCTTATACCACTCTTATATACATCATAAACATCAGATGTTCCTGCAACTTTGGTTGCAGTTGTGTATGAAGTATGCGAACCTTTGATAGGTTCGCTACCATCACTTGTACGAACTCTCACCGTATTAGCAGGTAGAACTGGTGGTACAGGGGGTGTTGTAGTTTGGTAAACAAGATTTGAACCCAAATATGCTTGGGCAATCTTGTTTGAACCAACATACAATTCACCAATGTTTGTATTTCCTAACTTCAAACTCATATTAAGCCTCAGGAATTAAATACAAAGTATTAGCATCAGGTGTAGCAGGTAATGAAGCAGTGTACACTATACTATAAGGAACATTACTAACAGGAACATAACCTGTCATAGCAGCCGTTGTTTGATAGTCAGTAAGTGATTGGTGAGCTGTAAGCCATACACCACTATTAGCATAGACTTCATCTAATGCTCCTTGAGCATCACCAGTATATGTTGTACCACCACCACCACCAGCACTACAACCAATTATTACTGCCTGGTTATCATCTTGAACAAAGAACAATGGTTCCTGAACACCGAATGAAACACCTTTAGCACTAATTTGGTGTGTTGTATTATTTACATCTATTGGACTAATACCATTATAGATAGCACCTTGACCACCACCACCAGTGGCACTAATTACAACATAACCCCCACTAGCGAATATGTCAATGTTTGGACCTGCTGAAAGTGCTTCACCTGTAATACCAATGTGATTTGTTTCGTTGTTTACATAGATTGGGTCATCACCAGTATATGTGTGTCCAGCATTAGCACTTACATACTGCAAAGCTGCGGAGATTTCTTGTTTAGAAGAAGTGTCAGTCTTTGTGTAATAGTTTGCTAGAGATTGGTGTGCAGTTAAGAATCCACTAGGATTACCAGTCATTGGATAGAACTTAGCACTATCACTCTTTGGCATCAAATTAGAAATGTCCTGGTGAGCAGTCAACCAAGTACCAGCAGCACTATATTGACGAACAACATTGTTTACTTCTTCATCACCATTAGTACCTGTGTAATAAATTGTAGTTTGTTTTAAATTGTCATCACTAGAAATACCAATGTTATAACCTGGAACCAATGTGTATGTTTCATCAGCAGATAATTGTGCGAACATAGCACTGAGTTCTTCTTTAGAACTTGTCTCGGTCTTCTTATAGTAATCACTCAAATCCTGGTGAGCTGTTAGGAATCCGCTTGGGTTTCCAGTCATAGGATAGAAATTAGCACTATCACTCTTGTTTAGTTTGTTATCAATTTGTCCACTGATATATGTTGGGTCAAATGGTTCTGGGATTTGTGCTGTGGCTTCATTGAAAGCATTAGCACTTGCTTCCTTGATTTCATTAGTCCAATCTTTACTACTAATAACATAATTCTGTATGTCAATGTTTGTACCAGCAGTTAATTCGTGATAAGCAGTAGCATCTAGTTTGTTTACAACATTATTCCATGTGGCACTGTTATTGTGAACAACATTGTTCACTTCTTCGTCACCGAGTGGAATAGCTGCGATAGCAGCACTAATTTCTTCTTTACTACTTGTTTCTGTTTTCTTATAGTAGTCAGTAAGAGACTGATGTGCTGTCAAGAAACCACTAGGATTTCCTGTCATTGGATAATAGTTTCCACTTTCGGACTTATCTAGTTTGTTGTCAATTTCTCCACTAAAATATGAAGAAATGTTGTTTACAATACTTGTAGTAGCATAATCGCTCAAATCCTGATGGGCAGTCAAGAAACCAGATGGATTGCCCGTCATTGGGTAGAAATTACCACTAGCACTTGTTGGTATATAATCACCACTCAAATCTAGGTCAGCAGACCATGAACTAAATGCGGAAATATCTAATTTATTGTAGAAGTTGTTTATGGAAAGTCCGTAAGCACTATTAGTGTAGTTCCAGTTGTTTTCTAAATTACTAGCAACAGAAGCAGTATAACTTGAGAAACTAGAGATTGGTAAATAGCCACTCATTGAACTCTGTGGCATAAAGAAATTAGTCTCAGCTATACCACTTCCAATTTCCCATTTATTTGGGAAACGATATACACCACCCTTAACTGCAATACAATGGTTCTTGTTTCCACTTAATGTGAATGAACTAAGGACCTGTATTATCATGTTGTCGGTCATAGTTTGTGTGTCGGCTAGTATCTTCGCACCACTAATCCAAGGTGTTGTATCTCCACCCTGACCAGCTGCGAGAGCACTGTTGTTAATGGAAGAAATGGCACTGTTTTCGTCATAACCGAAAGTTAGTTTATCTTGTTTGCCATCTAATCTATCTTCAATTTCATATTTGTTATATGTTTGTGCTGTGGTATAGTAGTTGCTTAAATCTAAACCACTGCGTGGAAGAAATGTATTCCATGTTTCAGTCTTTGTGTAGTAATTATTTAATGCGGATAAATCTACTTTGTTATCAAGACCACCTTTTACAGCACTACAACAAGCACTAAATGTTTCGTTTGTCACGAAATCATTAGAGATACCACTAATAGCTGAATTAAACCAATCACCATTTACACCCAATACAAGAGATTCTTTCCCTTCTACTGTGGCTTCATAAGCAGTCATTGTTTCATCTACTGCGAGATTTGTTAATGGACTAACACCCAATGGAGAGAGCTGTGTACCATTTCCTGTGAGTGTGTCATCGTGGCTCACCTTTGTCATTCCAAAAGCAACACCACCTGCTCCACCTGGAGCGATATTTAATCTACTAAAAACTAAATTCCCAAAACTATCACGAACATAAACATCGTATGCTTGCTCGGTTTGAGCGAGAACTACTGCTCTACCATCAGAGCCTAATGGGATTTTAAATGGGTTTTGTGTGAAATCAAAGTTTTGATATGTGATATATTTTTCATTAGTACCAGCATAATAAACTTCAATATAACCACCGACGAGTGGTTTACCATTAACATTTTCAATTTGAAAAAGTGGGTCAAGAAGATACGCTAATTTGGGTGTATTTTCTGCCATTGTGTGATACCTCCATAGTGAGCATTACTTCTATGCTCGGAAAAATCTATGTTTCTCATATATTTATTATTTTTGAACAAAAGAAAAAGAGTGTGAAAAAATCACACTCTTTTCTTGTTCAGGAGATTTTGAACAAATTATTCTTCGTCTTTCAAGTAAGCCAAAGAAACACCACGGGCTTCAACTGTTCCAGCCATATATGGAGCATCCCAACGAACAGTGTTAATAGCGGAAACACCATCTGTGAAGGCATTTGCGAATACCTTGATACCAGCGGTATCACCTACACCAGTCTTGTCGGAGAGTTTGAATTCCATTGTGTTAACTGGAGTGTAATCGTAAGAACCCTTGGCTCTCAACAATGCTGGGTAATATACACCAGTAGCTGGGATAGAAGCTTTCTTTCCACCGAGAGCAGAAGTAGAGATATTACGAGAACCAATATCGTCAATTACCATTGGAGCAACCTTGAAATCAAGAGTTGTGGCAGAGAGAGCAACTTCTTCCTGGGTGACGAATGCGTATGGAATAGTGGTCTTATCACCAACTGTATCACAAGCGAAAACATCTTTTACAAAGATTGGAGTATTCTTTGGAAGTGTGACGCCATTAGCAACAGTCAAGCCTGAGAGTGATAATGTGTCCAAGTGGTCTGGGTCAAGATTCTTACCCTTAGCACCAGAGAAAGCATTTACCATGTCGGTAGTGATTTCAATAGGTTCCAAGAATCTTTCTTCATTATAACGAACACCATTGAATGTACCAAGGTCGCCATTATAGAGAGAAGGAGTGCCTACTGGTTGGAATTGCTGACCATTTGTTTTCAAAACGGCTTCGGCCTGTGGGTGAATGAAACCAACGATTTCTTCGTTTACGATAGACTTCAAGTGAGCAGCTGCTTTGGCGAGTGGTCTAAAACCTTCACCAACGAAGCAAGTGTTTACCATTGGCTGAGCCTTGGAAACTTCTTTACGAACGATAGCATTAACGAGTTTGCCAGCGTATGTTTCGGCAATTTCGTCCTTCCAATTAATGTCAGTGACGAGTTCAAGAGCATCGGCACGAACAGAGTTGTTCATATTACCAATGGTTAATTCTACCTTGCGTTCGTCAATAGGACGTGGAGAAATAACAAGACCTTCAACTACATTACCAGCATCAGGAATAACGAACTGATATGTTTTACTAGTACGCATGCGACCATTGATCTGATCAGAGAAATAGTCACGAGAACCAATCTTCAAGAAGCCAGCTTTCTTTGCCATTTCAAGAGAAAGAATCTGGGTTAATTTGGATGTAATAACAATGTTATCTACGGGAGACATGTTTGTAGCCATAATTTATACCTCATTTAATTTGTTTACATTTTACCGATAGATTTGAAATAACGAATGGCGTCTTTTTCGCTCATTGGTTTACTGAAATCAAATCCATCATTTATGTTTGCGTTTTGAATGATTTTACCAGTATTAGGTAGTTCCTTCTTTACAGGTGTTAATGGTTGGGTTGGTTCTTTTGCAGCTCTAACTTTCTCCATTTGAAGCATACGATTTTCAAGTGCTTTCAATTCTACTACTTTATTCAATGGGTTACGCATTTTCATAATGCGTTCTGCCGCTTCAGGTTTCATAATAAAATGTCTAATCAACTTAGGCGAATTATCACTATCCTGTAAATAAGAAAGAATTGTTTTATCTGGTTCACTCATTAGAAATTCACTAAATTTGGTGAAACCATACTGTGGATGTTTTACACCAAAATTTTCTTCCGCATCATTTGCTAACAAAAGATATTTGCCACGTTCAACTTCATCAGGGAAGCATTTCATCAATCTTTCTTCAGCAATAGCTGTGTTTTCTTCTCTAGTGAGTTCTTCTTGTCCTTCGTCTACTTCTTTCTGTAATCTATCAACCATAGCTGTGTTCCAGCGCTGATTGAAACGATAATCATCATACTGTTCTTTATTGCCATTGAAATCTGCTTCTGTTAGACCTTTGTATTTTTCCAAATCCGCCTTTAATGCTTCCAACTCTTTTGTTTTGGCATCAAGTTTGGCTTGAAGGTCTTTGTTTCTGCGTTTTTCTTTCGCAAAAGAATGTTTGATTTTTTCTTCTTGTGTAGGAACTTTTTTAGGTGTCACTTGTTCAATGGATTCAACTTTCTCAGGGTTTTCTTCCATAACAGGACTTGTAGAATTTTCCTCTTCTTTTACTGGTGTTTCATTTTGAGGTTCGGCTGTTGTGGTCTCAGCCGTAGCAGGTTCTACATTACTTGCTACCGATTCGGTTTCTACAATGTTGGGTTGAGAGGGCCCATTCATTGATTCTACTTCATCGTAAGATTTACCACTGATATAAGCATTTGCTTGTTGTTCTGTCCAAGCCATATTTAATCTCCATACAGGTTTAAAGGCACCCGTTGCCATCTTTTATATGTATAACAGTGGGCTAGAATAAACTAACCCACTGCTTTATTTTATTCAAATACATTTTGTGGATTTGAACCAGTACTAAAATCTTTGTCTATAAAGATATAAACAATGATTTGATATGAAGTGGCAGGATATTTAACCCACTTATCGTTCAATGAACCACCATATCCGCCACCGCCACCGCCGGCTCCATTCCAGTTAGTAGAAGGGAAGAATCCTACTGGCATGCCATAAGAGTATTCACCATGTTGTACAAGTTCACCTTCAAATGAGCAGTTGTATTCAGCTATACCATTTGCGTCTCGGCAAACACACTGGGCACAACCAACTCTAGTAGATTCAGGATAATCTTCAAATGATACTACAGTACCATCATCCATAACTCTCTTTTGTATGTTAAATGTACCACAACCCCAGTTAAATACAGGAGCCACATTACCATTTTTGTGGTCATTATAATCGCCTTCCATAATACCAATTTCACCAGCATTACAAGCAGCCTTTATACAACCACTACGGCACAAATATCCACGTCCCACAGTAAACATCTTCCAATAATTCTGTCTAGGAACACAAGTTATAGTCAATTCTCTATCATTCAAGAACATAAATGGAATGTTGTATGTAGCGAAAATACCTGTACCAGATTTTCTATCTGTCCAGTGTCCTGAATACATCTTAAAACTCATTGGTCTATTTCTACCAGACCATTGGTCAAGATATGGTTCACTATTTCCTGCGTAAGTGTAATGGTGGTCAATATCCTGATATTTCAAATTAGTTCTATCCAAACGAATCCAGTGTTTATCAGTATATGTTGAACCATTGTTTACCCAAACACCATTAACTTCACTTTCTGCCAATGATGCGTGAACATAGTGAATGCCGTTATCGTGGAACATATTACCACTAACAAAAACATGAATAATACCACCCAAATCACTCTGGTCAATTACATTATAGATTTGGTTGTTAATCAACTTAATGTTTCGTGTTGTGATATAACCATAAATTTCACTGTTGCGTATAGTTAGTAGAATACCAGTGGTGTTTATAGCATTGTATATGGCTGCATTTTCAATCATTGAATCGCCAATCAATGTTATAGAACCAGTACCAGCTAGACTACCTCTACGCAACTGGATATTACCCAATGTGATATTTTGGTTAATGGTAATCCAAGAGTCCACAGCATTTAATGTATCACCTGAACTAAAACCATTAATGGTCACTGAAGCATTGTGTAGTTCCATTGAGCCATGTGTGCTAACTGTAATCGTACCATAGCAATTTTCAATCAATGCTCCCGCAAGAACAGTAGCATTAATACTTTGTTCGCCCAAATCACCATAGTCTGCTTCACCTTGTTTGTTCTTTAACAAGATATATGTGTTTGCGTCTTTACAGTTTTCTAACAAAATGCGACAACCGCTCAATGTTAAATTACTATAATCGTAATCGTCAGCAAACCAATCAGTATCTATTTCCATTCCAATAATGGTTATGCTATTAGTGATTTTCTTATTACATTCGTTCATCTCGCAATTTTCAAATGTAGTTCCACTAGCTGGAGAGTTTTCTACTTTCAATTTTACATTTTTCAAATGGAGTGGACTATTCATTTCATCAACAACGAAACCTTGGTTAGCCCAATCGTTTGGTGATACAGTATTACTATTCAACCAAGAAGTGTTAATCCAATCACAGTGTAATTCATAACCACCAATCTGTTTACCTTGTTCGGCAACAAACAAATAGCGTCCTTCTTTGTACAATTTAGAACAAGATACACTGGTACCAGTAGTTCCATATTTTACAACGAAACGAACACCGCTATCACAAATAATGTTTTGTTTTACACTAACAGTGTTTGAACCATTGAAAACATAATAACCATTTGTAGTTCCCTTTGTATAACTTGGGAAATACAAGTCTTTCTTATATTTGTTTGCGGCTTGAGCTGCTTTTGCTCTTTGACCAAGGTTAGAACTTGTGCCATTCCAAGCATTTGAAGGCATATCACCATACCAACGAACATCAATATATGTTCCTGGTATTTTCATAATCCAACGACCTATGTTTTGACCATTACTTTGTATAATAACACCGCCATCATCAGGAGTTATAGAGTTATCATTCCATACAAAATAACGAGAAGGGCAATCATCATTTGTATAATAACCTTGTACTAAACAAATGTCGCCATCTTCCATGCCATCTAATTCTTTTAATTCGTCAATAGTAGAAACAGTAGCACCACTAGAGAAATCAGTACTAACAACAGAACCATCTTTAATCAATTCTGTTTTATAAAGCAACCAACTATCTTCATTGTTGTCGCTTTCCATATTACCATTACCAATGTATCTCCAAAAACGAACTGTATAATCACCTTCGTCTAAAAGAACTTGGTTGGTTGGAATAACATTACAATAAATTGGGTTGTCTAATGGAATAACTTCATCAGTACCAAAAATGTTTTTGAGTGTAGTTGTGTCGGGTTCATAGAATCCGATTTTACCAACAAGGGGTTTGCCCCTATCGTCTAAAATTACACTCCAGGAATCATTAAAATTATACATTAATCCTCCAATCCCATCATAATTCGTGTATTCTTTTCAAACCACTCTTTATATTCAGGTGATTTCTTTTCGTCAAATGTTGCGTAGCCCTGTGCCCAACGATTTTCTTTAACTTGTTCATTTTCTTTTGGTTTTCCGCCGCGACCTTTTGTAGTTTGTGCTAACTTAACACCTGGTTCACCTAATGTTTTCCAACCAGTAGCACCAACTCCAAGAGCCTTGGTCACAGCATCAACACCTGTATTACCAACGATTCTTTGTTTTTCAGCTGCTAATACAGAAGGACGAACATCCTGTAGTTGTTTTGTGATTTGTCCGTTTTCAAACAAATCTTCCGCACCGAGACCCTTTTTATTTCTGTTGTATTCAATTCCCCAATCAAGAACTGCATTGAATCTATCATCACTTGTTGCTAATGGGTTGTTGTCAATAGATTCTAAATCTCGTTTCATAGGGCCTTCAGGCATCTTTGAAACTTCTTTGTGGAACTGTAGTGGGTCATCAATAGCATCAGTATTCTTACTAATTTGTTCAACACTATCGTCAATAGATTTTTGAGCATTTTTGGCTTCCAAATACTCATCTACTTTTCTTAATTTATCACCAACAATACTACCAGTTTCTTTTGCAGCATTCTTTCCAACTCGGGAACCTCTTTTCAAAAGAGCAGTAGGCAATAAGTCAGTACCAACATTGAACATTAAATCAGAGCCAACATCTTTACCAATTTCACCCCAGTCTTTTTGATATGGTGAGTCATATACTTTATGTTGTACATCACGCAAACCACGAACGGCAGGACCTAATACAGTACCACCAACACCTGGAATTACATCGGCAATAGTACCAGCACCACCATAAATTAAATCACTAACACTCTCGCCTTTGTTGTACCATTCACCTTTATCGGAAAAGATACTGCGTTCAGGGTCATTGATATATCTTTGTTTTTCGTATTCACTAGCAAGCAATTTCTTGTACCAAGGCCACTTTTCAACTTCTTTTGTTCGTTGTGTGATTTCTTCTTGTTTCTTCAAATCATCTTTGTGTTCTTGCCATGCTTTGTCTAATTCATCTACTGTTGTGTCTAATTCTTTTGCTGTATCTCTACGATATGCGATACTTGCTTTATCCCAATCTTTCTTTTCACCAATAGACTTTAACAATCTTTGTTTCATTGGAACAAAGGTTTTATCGTATTTCTTAAATCCTGGATACTGTTCAAGTGTTTTGGTGTTTTCTGCCCACCATTTCTGTTTGTCAGGAGCCATTCTGTATTCTTTTAGAAGTTTTGGTTCTCCAACAACTTCGTCTAACCAAGAATCTATCTTTTCTTCCATACAAACTCCTTATTTTCTACCAGTGATTTTCCATTGACCTGTAGCTGGCAAATACTGCATTCTATATGTCTTTGATAAATCATCGTACTGTGAATCATCAACAATAGTGCCTTCTTTCAAATAAGTTTTTGGAGCAATACCAGCTTTCTTGATTTCTTCAGCAGTATATGCGTTTACACCAGTAGTTCCAAAATCATCTTTATGTTGTTCGTTATATTCTTCCATTAGTTTTGCTTTCTTAGGGCCATTTGGCATTGTACTAATAGTTTGTCTATCATTCTTCATTGATTTAGCCAAATCTTCAGTATTCTTTTTGATTTGTGCGTCTGTCAATGGAGCTGGGATTTCTACTGGAGTTGCTACTGGATTTTCATTAGCAACTGGGGCTGGCAAACTTGGAACTTCTTGTAGCTGTGGTTTTTCCATTCCGAACTTAGCATAAACATTGTCAATCTTTGTGTTGTACAAATTATTAACCAATGCTTTGTCAGCAGGGTTTGTGTATTTACCTAATTCCAAATCTCTTTGAGCATTGAGTTCAGCAACTTCAGCATTTATTTTACCCAAATTCTGTTGTTTGGTTTGATTTTGGAGAGCAACATTTTGTGCTGCTTGTGCTTGTCTATTAGCGGCATTTTCGGCAGCTTGGAATTGTCTTGCTTTTTCTGCTTCTTGTGCCCTAAATTGTCTTTCAATACCGGCCTGTTCAAATTGTTCTCTACGAGCCTTTTCTGCTTCGTCTTCAGCTCTGCGTCTCT
>Ga0326513_10002006_pt1 | contig 15215 bp, 16 predicted proteins | sample 2_2465_0518_D_FD_203654 | JGI IMG/M metagenome (GOLD analysis project Ga0326513, IMG submission 203654) | Bovine rumen microbial communities from UC Davis, California, United States - 2_2465_0518 | ecosystem: Host-associated > Mammals > Digestive system > Stomach > Rumen | place: USA...
ACACAATATACAATGTGTACAGAATATGATGAATGAGTACAAATATGCATAAACAGTATGAAGTATAATGAAAGAAATGCAACTACAAACAAAGATTTGTAGTTGCATGAATGTACATGTAACAAAGATTACATGTACATATAAGATGCAAGTAATGAAAGAGAGTGAGAAAGAATAATGGATGATGAAGGACTATTTAATTATAATAAAGTATGCAGTGAAAGGAGGTAAATGAAATGGATGCAAATGCTTTAATAACTTTGATCGGCTCTTTGGGATTTCCTATTGTAGCATGCTTAGGAATGGCATGGTTCTTTGCTAAAGTAAATGAGAATTATCGCAATGACATTAAGGAAATGAATGCAAATCATAAAGCAGAAATGGACAAGATGACTGAAGCTATCAATAATAACACACTTGTCATTCAAAAGTTGATTGATAAAATGGAGGCTGATGACAATGAGTAATAGTGCAATGGTAAATTACATTAAAATGTCACCTAACTTTACTAAGATGACAAATAAGAAAAATGTTGGTATCATCATACATCATATGGCTGGTAATTTATCAGTACAGACTTGTGGTGAACTATTTGCTAAGACATCAAGACAAGCAAGTTCTAATTACGGTGTAAATCATAAAGATGTTGGTCTATATGTAGATGAGAGTCAAAGAGCTTGGACTACAGGCAGTAAAGAAGTAGATCAGCAAGCAGTAACTATAGAAGTAGCTAATAGTGGCGGAGCACCTAATTGGCCAATAGCTGATGACACTCTCGAGACACTAATAGAACTGTGTATTGATATTTGTAAGAGAAATGGTATTCCAAAATTAGTGTGGATAGATGATAAAGAAAGTAGAAAACATTTTAAGAATGGCGCAAATATCTGTTATCATTCAGATGTACAGTCTACAGCGTGTCCAGGACCAACACTTAAGAAGCTAATTGTTGAGAAAATAATTCCAACAATAAATCAAAGGCTATTTAATTATAATAATGAACCTGATGATAGTCACATCAGATATAACGTTCAAATAGGCTCATATAAACTCAAGGCGAATGCTGAGGCACAGCTACAAAAAGCCAAAAATGTCGGGTTTAAAGATGCCTTTATTAAAGAAGTAAAAGTATAACGAAAGGCTATTTAATTATAATAATGAATATTCGAACAGCATCAAAGGCGCGACGTAGTAGTAGATATTCATTATGCGCGAATGAAGGGAAATTATAAAAATAAGCACGAAAGGCTATTTAATTATAACAATGAACATGCGATTACTGCTACTTTGTCTTAATTCATACTCCTAGATGGCAGCATCACTGAGTGAATCTCGGTGGTGCTACTATCAAACTATAATAATTATCAAATAACAAATGAAAGGCTATTTAATTATAATAATCTCAAAGGAGGAAAATAATATGAGATCAATTACTTATTACGCAACTAATGAAGAGTTTATGCAGGTGCTTGCGAAAGGAGGATATGTACCTGTAAAGTACAAAGACTGTAATTGTCATGGAGCAACTGAATATTTTATTAATGAAGATTGTAATCTAATCCACGTTTTACCAACTAGAATACGTGCTAAGAAAGAACCAGACGTAGCATATACTAAATACACTTACAATCCAGAAAAAAGCAGAAATAATTCTGGTTATCACTTAATCTATATTGGATTTAGCGCTTTACTTCATCGAGTAATGGCTTATACTTTTCTTGGTAATCCTGCATTCTCTCAAACTGATGTAGATCATATTGATGAAAATAAAGATAATTGCAGTCCAAGCAACCTTAGATGGTGCACACACAGTGAAAATCAAAAGAAACACTGCGATATGAAAAAGGAGGTATAATTATGAGAGTATGTCCATATTGTAAAAACAAAGTACGTACAGTAGGAGCCATCAGACCTAATAGATGGGGTGATATTACAGGTTATGTATATTGCAAAACATGCAATCTTAAAATGCATGTATATTTAGATTTAGAAAAAGATTTAGTTGTAGATGAAGTCCCAAAAGGATATAGAAAATCTTTAAAAGATTTACAGTATGAGAAAGCTTGTCATGAAGCTGTAGCTAATAAAAAAGCTGTACTTCATCTTAGACAAAAGAAACAGGAAGATACTGGTATTGTAATTGATATATCTAATCTTCCACAACAAAATATATCATTAGAAGAACTTCAGAAACGTCTTGATTCTATTTTAGGAAATGACTAAAATAATTATCTGGTAACTAAATGAAAGGCTATTTAATTATAATAATGAACAATCGCACCTATGCGTAAAATAGGAGAAGGAGTATTTTATGAATCATTTAGCACAAACAATCAAAAACTTATATGCAGATGGAAATGAGAAGCTTTGGAATGTGATCTCGGATCTTACTCAGAATCAGCTTATGGATGTAATCCTTCAGCTTGATGAAGTAAAAGACTATGAGCTTGTAAACTTTTTATATGACAATTTAGAGTATTGCGCGGAGGTGTAATTATGGCTAAAACAAATGAATATCAGCACTATTTTAATGATCTTGTCGCAGATGAGATAAAGTTTTGTGATACTTTAGAAAATATAATTAAAATGATTTATGGATCTAGCGATGCTGAAGACATAATGGAACTTATAGCTGTAGTAGAAACATTAGTAAAGATAAAGAAGAATCAATTAGAGGATTTATAAGGAGGTATAATTATGAGCAGAATAGAAGAAATCGCAAAATCTTTAAAAGTCGCATTTGAACAAGGCACCTATGATCCTATGGTAGAGCAAGCTATTTTAGATACAATTGAATATTTGGAACAGGAACAATTAAAAGAAGAAGAAGATGAGTATATAGATCCTTCTGAACTCGGTGGCTGCTGCGGCGGCCACTGGGCAGATGAGAATATGATACCAATGGAGGAGTAAATATGAAAAAGGAGAATTTTAATGTAAAAGACATAAATTATCGTATAAAATCTTTCTTAGATAAAGGCGTTACAGAAGATGAAATTAAAAAAGTATTAAAAGACACTGAAGGATTTGATATGAAATATTTCACTGATGGTCATATAATGGGAGCACGTGAAATTAAAAAGGCTGGATTAGAAGTTATTGATCCTAAAATTTTTCAAGGATTGGCTGAATCTTTACCTACTTGGACACAGCTTAGAAAAATGTCAGATTATGATGATCCAGAAGACATATTAGCGGATTTCTTTGCTGGTAATACTGTTGGTGAGTATTTAGCTGACTTTCGTAAGCAATATTATGATGTCATGAGTGCAATTCAAAAAAATTATCACGTATCTAATGCTGAATCGTTTTTAAGAGATACTGTTAAAGTAAAAGGCGGTCATAGTAATGATATTATAGAAAAATCTAAAGCTTGGGGTATTAGATACAGAGATAAAGATAATCTTTCAGATTATTCATATCAAGATGCTATTAAAGAATTAAGAGAGATTTCAGGATATTTAGACAATGTTGATGAAGAAATTAAAGCATTTCTTGGCAAAAATAAAGGAGTAAGAGTATGATAATGATTAGAGACAAAGGACGCGGTAATGTTTCATATTATGTAGAAGAGGCATTTGGCCTCAGTATTGATTTCTTTTCAAAAGACGGAGCAGGGTATATTAAAAGCTGGGGTCTTAAAGGCCCTGGCTTCCATATAAAGGGCGATAATATAGCCAAATTAGCCGATGTATTAGAGTGGCTTATTAGTAAATATAAACTCAAATTCCATAAATCAGAACATTCTAGAGATATATTAGTTATATATGTAAATGATATAAATGTGATTCGTGGATTTATGAGTCAATATATAACTGATGATTTTCCATTTTATATTCAAATAAAAAATTTTATTGAGTTCAGACCTATTGCTATTTGGAATGAGGCACTTGATGATGAGGTTAAAATTCAGAATTACGCTGATTTTTTAATTCATACTATCTTTATTCCTGAAAAGTATTTTTATATCACACCAAATCAAGTTCCTAGAAAGCATATAGAAAGAGCATGTAAAAATACTGATAAAGTAGCTAAAGATATTTTTCCAGACAAATACTATGAGTATACATATATGAAAGATGCTTTGTTTGGTGGATTTTATTTTATACCATATAAAAATAGAATTATAACTGAACCAATGATCGCATTAGACTTAGTATCAGCATATATATACTGTATACTTATTGAAAAACACTGCTCAACCAAGTTTGTAGAAACTAATATAGAAGACTATGAGTTCTTTATGGATTGTACAACTAAGTGCTCTATTGGAACTTATAGAATAACGTATTCAACATTCAGCAATAAGATTATTTGCTATAAAGACATCTTTGGAAAACCTTTAGAGAAAGGTGAAAATACAGTATTAGTCAGACTTACAAATATAGATCTTAAGCTTATTACTAAGATTGTAACAGTTCTTGATATTGAATGCTTATCTTTATATGAAGCTGAGCTTGATTATATTCAAGAAGAAATTAGAGATATTATTGTTGACGAGTATATTAAGAAAGCTGAATATAAAGAGACATATGGTCCAGATAATCCTAAAACTTTAGTTCAAAAATCTACTGTTAATGGTATATATGGTGACACTGTTAGAACTATTCATGATGAAAATGAATTTGTTGCTAGAAAGAGAGACGCGTGTCTAGCTCCACAGTGGGGCATTTTTACAGTAAGCTACTGTAAAAAGCTGTTATTATCATTAGCGTTAGAAGTAGAAGGATGGATGTTATCAGCAACAGATTCTATTTATTGCTTTGATACACCAAAGAATAGGGAATTATTGGCTAAAATTAATAATGAAATAACGTCAAAAGTTAAAGCTTGGTGCGATAAATTTGGATATGATTATGATAAACTTAAAACATTGGGCACATTTAAAATTGAAGCTGAAATCAAAAAATTCAAAGCATTTAGCTATGGTTGCTATGCATATACTAAAACAAACGATGAATTAGTTATTAAAGCTTCAGGTTGTAATAAAGATCAATTACCACATGATGAGTCTATATATGATCTATATAGTCTCCCTACAGGAACTAGAAAACTTCCAAGATTTAATCCTGAAACAACTTCATGTGAAGTAGATGGTATTGTATATACATCAGAAGGATCGTATTGGGAGTATGAAACAAAATCATCAGCTGAAACTGATCTCCATTATATACTAGCTATGATGGGATTAGAATAAATAAATAGGGTACCTCGAAAGAGATACCCTATTTGTATTATACCTGTATACCTGTATACCTGTATACCTGTATACCGGGGTTATACTACATTGTACCAGAAGCCTGACTTAGCAATTTGTTCAATTGCATTCATCTCTTCATCTGTTATACCATTTAATTCAAGTGTGTTTACATCTGATAAATCTAAGTGTGCGTCTTCAAATACATACAATGTACCTGGCTGACCATTTAAATACAAATTACGAATAAACTTGTTTGCTGGATAGCCAAATTGTTCACAATAATGTATATATTTAGCTTTAGGCGTAGGATAATCAGATGACTCAGGTGCAGTATATGCTAACTCTTTACATCTAAATGGCTTTAAACGTAATGATACTGCACCAATATCTGCAGTATTATATAATGATGCTCTATTAGTAGCCACACTAATGTTACTACTTTGCCTATCAAAATTTGGTACTAGTTTAGTAGCAGCCGCACCAATTACAGCCGTTTTTGCTAAAGGTACCATTTCAGATAATGATTCACTAACGCCTTGTTGCATAATTGACTGCGCTATAGGCGTTCCATTTTTAGTAAGGTTTATGCCGCTTTCCTTCATCTTACTAGCGGCTTTCATTTTAGCTAAACCTGCACCTCCACCAGCTGCCCCAATAGCCATGCCTCCACTAAATGCAGCTGCAGCTGCACCTACACCTATAGTAATATCAGATACAAGTCTTTCAGCTACATTAAAATATTTCTGTACCAAATTCATCATATCCATGCCTATATTGAAATCAGATTCGTATATAGGAGTACCATCTACATTAGACCAATGGCCTTTTACATCATAAGTAAATTTAGTATCTATCTGACAGTCTACCACATCAAATACAGTACTAAACTGAATTCTATTATGCTGATTAGACACTGGGTACATATAGTCTAAGTTTATTTCAGTATTTCCAGATGGAGTATTAAGTGTAAGTGAATTCCATCGGCTATTTTCCATCCAAGTAGGATGTTCAATTTCATTCTGTGGAACTACAATTTCGCCTGAAAACTGAAGTACAGTTACAAATGGTATTTCATAAGAAACTTCGCCTTCCATTATATCTGACGTACCTACAGATGCTACACCTACATACCAAGTAGGATGTGCTATTGCTGAACCAGAAGGCATTTGGCTTACTAAGGCTCCTAAATTTATTGGCAGCCAGTTTGCAACTTTAATGTAGTCAATGGCGTCTACTGCAGAAATCGGGCTTGTCCATTGCTGACCCCAGAAAGTAGAAGCTACGTTTTTTACAAATTTAGTAAAAGCAGCAGCATTAAATAAATATACTTTAGGGCCTTTATCTGAAGATGCTTGTACTATATACATGCCTTCTCCATAAGTAGGATTATGATCTGAATCATATGAAATACTCCACATATTAGCGGCATCGCCAAATACATTAGTTGACGTATGGAGCCAGTCATTTGATTTATCACCCCAAGGAAGGTAATCATATACATCAAGCGAAGATGGACTAAATCTCAAATCATCAAAGTATTCGTCCCAATCCAGTTCGTATGTTGAATATAATAGCTTACCAGTAAGTCCATGCTGAATTACATCATAATAGGTAGCCATTAAATCAAGGCTACAATGAATTTCAAATAGATTATTATGGATATAAACAGTGTTATCAATCCAGTAATATCTAGTGGGCCCGTCTTCACGAGCCCAAGAGATATAATTATAGTTGCTAGGATCAAAATTTACTTTAAAGATAGGAGCTTTAATGTCTACACTTTCTTTAAGAACAGCAGAAATTTGCATAGTATCAGTCATATATCTACTAGTATCTACTGGATGTTTTTTTGTTTTTCCGATAGTTAATGTGATCATCTTTGCCTCCTTTCTTTTAAAATAATCCTTCTTCTGAAGCGTTGGTTACTAAGTGTCTAATGTGAACGCACCTAATATTATAAGTAACTTGCCATCTACCATAGTAGTAATGACCAAACTCGTTATACCCATCTACATGATCTACTCTAGCGCTAGTCCACTCCATCATATTAACTAAAGGTGATTGCGGGCTAGTTTTTCTAGGCGTAAAGTTTATTGAAATACCGTTTAATTCGCCATACTGGTCAGTTACATCATTTCTGTGAAGTATAATACCAACAGCTCTTGTTCCATTTTGCGCTGGTGCAGTCCCTACTTTACTTCCTTTTCCGTTTAATGTTAAATTAACATTAGAATAACTAACTATTTCTACACCAAATGGAATGTATAATTCTTCATAATATGGATAGCTTGGCTCACCTATTTTAGGTGGTATAACCATTATAGCAGGATAACGCGATGTTCTTTTTAATACTTCATCCTCAGTATTACCATAAGTATAAGCGCTAGCATTCACAGTAAACACTTTCCTTCCCAACACTTCCCAACCACCACCCTTAGCGTTATATATTAAAGCATTTACCTCCTGCTTAGTATAATACATATTTGAGTCTAACGCAGGACCTTGTGGACCAGCAGGACCCTGAGGACCTTGTATACCTTGTGGTCCACGAGTATTACAAATATATTCAATAAATACCCTATCACTAGTAACGCTAGTAATTTTGTATATTTCTGCATTAGCAGACATTGCTACTACAATATCATTTGGATACGGTGTACCGCCGGTAAGATCTGTTCGCATAATATATGTAGTTGATGGTGATACAGAAGCAGTAGTATATAAGAACTGACTACCATTTCTACCATCAGCACCTGTTGCACCAGTTGAGCCACGCTCACCTTGAATACCTTGTACACCTTGTGGTCCTCTAGCACCAGTATCGCCCTTATCACCTTTATCTCCTTTAGGTCCTTGAGGTCCAGGAATTCCTTGTGGTCCCTGAGATGACGTAGGACTAATACCATCAATTGTATATAATCTAGATGTGCTATTAACAGCTACAACAGATGCTAAAAATGAGTTATCAGAATTATACACAATATCGCCAACTACTGGAGTAAGTCCACTTATATAAGTATCGTATGCCCACTGATATGTACCAGTATTAGTGAAAGTAGCAGTAGTTGCCTGAATACTTCTACCAGCAGTACCTTGATCATTAGTAAGTAGCTGAACATCATTAGGCTTGACTGAATATGGATCATCATTATCAAATGCTGATACGACACCAATATATGATCTACCAGTAGTAGAAGATGCATAATACCAAAAATCACCACGTCTAGGCGTAGTAGGTGGATTGCCAGGCGATGTTTGAGGTAACCAGTTAACTAAGTAAATTCTAGGATAATCTGTATCTTCCCATATTTCAGTTACATGCCAAAATATTGAAGTTCCAGCAGGTCCTTGTACACCACCAGGTAAATCAAATAATGAGTTAGACTGAATTAAATAACCAGCATATTGACCTACAAATGATGCTTCTCCAATAAGTGCAGCATGTTTATATCTTGCAGATATAACCATATCACCTTCTTTGACATCTTGTGGTTGTAAATATGCTTTAATTACATATCCATTCTGTAAACTCATAGTATCTTCAGGTACTCCTGATGGTAAATTGTAATCATAATAGATTATAATTTTAGATCCATCTTCACCTTTAGCACCAGTCATACCGGCAGGTCCCTGTATACCCTGAGGTCCTTGTATACCTTGTGGTCCCTGTGGTCCTTGTGGTCCAGTTTCACCATCAGCGCCATTTTCACCAGCAGGACCTTGTATACCCTGTGGTCCCTGTGGTCCTTGTACACCAGCAGGTCCCTGTGGTCCTTGTGGTCCAGTAAGTCCTTGTGCACCTACTGCACCAACTGGTCCAGCGGGTCCTTGTGGTCCAGCTTCACCATCTGCTCCTGGATCACCTTTATCGCCTTTAGGTCCTTGTGGTCCTTGTGGCCCAGTAGCACCTGTAGCACCATTTGTACCAGCAGGTCCCTGTGGTCCTTGTATACCCTGAGGTCCTTGAGGTCCTTGAGCGCCAATTACATTGCCCAAGTTTTTCCATTCTTGTTCTTCGACATCCCAGATATAGGTGCCATTTCCTTGATCTGCCATGCGCTCACCTCCTTATTCTTCTATATATTCATAATTATATTTATAATCTACCGTACTAGTAGGACAATGTAGTTCAAAATCATCAGTACTATCATCAGGTGTCCATGCAATATCACTGCCACCAGTGACTTCGAAGCTAAATCTTACTGCAAAAGTGATTTTGTCATCAAGAGTATTTACAGCGACGCTAGCTGGCTTAATTGGCTCTATATTAATGCTCATTATACTTACATTATTACTAAAAGGCGAACTCAATCCTGCTTCAAAGTCAGAAAATTGCACATTTTCTGGATACGGTATTATACTATAGAAACGTCCAAAGTCTGCATTAAGCTCAGGAAGTTCTGTAGGATCTCCATATATTACTTCGCCAAAATTTTCGCTTTGTGCATTACAGCGAGCTACATATGCTATCCATCCATCAACTTTAGGCTCGTAGAATTTCTGTGTACCTGGAATAGTAATAATTTGTGGCTCTACATAATAAATCTTACCATTCTCAAAAGTAAATGAGCTTCCGCTGGATCGGTCATATACTTTAGTACTATATTCATCACTATATACCTTATTAATATTTATTGGCCATGTAAAAGCTGTATTTAACCGAACATACTGTGCACCGCTACTACCAGTAGGAGGCGCCCATTCTGAACCAGACGCAGTTTTAGTTAAAACATTACCAACTGTGCCAGTTAATGGTATTTTAGCATCAATCTCAGATTTATTATAATAATCTGATGTAGGTGTTCCTACCTGCCAAGCATCTCCAGCCTGTCCAGTAGGATGTGCTGCAACAAGTGCTGCATAAGAATCATAATCACCAAGAATATGAAAACCATCACCAGTATCACCCTTATCGCCTTTAGGTCCTTGAATTCCTTGTGGTCCTTGAGGACCTATATCACCTTTAGGACCAGTAGGACCTTGAGGACCTTGGTTACCAGTATCACCCTTATCGCCTTTGACACCTTGTATACCCTGTATACCTTGTGGTCCTACATCGCCAGTTTCACCTTTAGGACCTTGTGAACCAGTATCACCCTTGTCACCCTTTGGACCAGTAGGACCAGCAGGACCAGCAGGACCTTGAGGACCAACTTGACCTTGTGCAAGATTTACTTCAGATACAACTTGTCCTTCAGCATTAATAAGTTGTAACTTATTATCTACTATTCTTATTGTATAATTTTCACCCTCAATATTTTCCATCCATTTAAGTAAAAAACTGAGGTCAATATCATGGAAAAACTTATTACGATAAGTATTCTTTCCACTCTTGATAGCATGTTTAAAATCAGGAAATGGAAATTCTTCATAATTATGAGCCATTTCATTAACCTCCCTTTTACCAGATTCCTAAACACAAATTATCAGCAAAACAATTTGCCATATATGAGTATAGGTTAAATTTTCTAATATTGTACTCCTGTTCCATCATCTGCTGTGTACTCATGACACCTATATTACCATGAATATCAAGTTCTCTATGATCATAGCCAGATTTAGTATGAGTAGTTGTATTGTTATACTGATTAGTAATAACTTCACCGTGTGTATAAGTGTCAGTAGTATTATGAGTAAGGGTATCAGTACTTCCATAAGTCTGGACATCTTTATCATTCTGATGACTTATTTCATTATGAACATTATCAGGAATGTCGTTGTTATTACCATCCTGAGGATATGTTTTATGTGAACTTGTTTGTGAACTATTCTGATATGTAGACTCATTAAAAGCTGAAACTTTATTTTCAACAGTTTCAGTAGATTTATTAAGAGTATCAGTATCACTGATAAGCTTACCTTGTCTCTCTAAATCATCATGACCAGTTTTAGCACTAGTTTCAGTACCAGACTTAGCATTAGAATCAGAACCACTGTGAGTTTCAGTATCTGCTCCACCATGTGTTTCAGTTTCTGTTACTCCAGGTGTATTTGTTTCTTCTTCATGTCTATCATAATTATAAATTGGATTATATTCCAATTCATTAGTCTGCCACATATGAGCAAAATCATATTTATACTGATCCCACCATAATGCGCACTCATCATAAAACCAAGCTGGATCGTCGTACAACACTGGAAGAGTACTAAAATATCTTATTGTTGTAGCAAGCAATACGTCCTTATCAAATGTGGTGATAGGATGTTCTGCATCTATAGCTGGTAGAGTAAAAGTATCATTGATGCTCTTGCTCTCCGCTGCGAGATGCTTCTGCATTGCTGCTAGACATATTTTCGCATGCATATTCTACCTCCATACTTGTTTTGAACATATCGTTAATTTTTTCAAAGCCAATATTAAGCATGTGTGTCCAAGTCTTTACCTTAGCTGAGCTCTGAGCAAACTGGAAATCTGCTTCCTGATTAAGAATGTGTGCATTCTTATCTACAGTAACAGGATAACCAATTGTCTCGTACCACATATTAAGCACTTGATGTATATTATCTAAAAGCTCAGTTCCTATATAAGAATGTTTAAGCTCCTGATAAACAGCTTCGACAATGCTTTTAGTTGGAAAAACTTCCTTTGAATTTTCTGGATTCTTAACTATAATAATAGGTTTTCCAGACTGTGTATCGTCATATGCAGCCTCAATTGTGCGGCGTTCTCTATCAGTTGCACATGTAAATACAGCAGGTATTTTAGCATTTGCAGCAGCCATATTAAAAGCTACACTAAGATTAGCAAGCTTAGATGCAAAATAATCACAAATATCAAAAATACCACAAAAGTCTTCATTAAGCTGAAGAATTTCACAATCTTTACCAATATAAAGCTTTTTCTGAAATCTAGGATTTGTAACCATAATGTACTGTGGCTGGTAATAGAAATCAAAACCACCAAAAGTACATGGATTAAAAGCCACATTATTCATTTCAGAATCACCATATTTATAAGACTGGAATACACCTACGAATCCTGTTGCAAACAGATTTAATTTTAGAAAATTCTCAGGCCAGCTTTTAGGCAAATTGTGGAAGTTGAGCATGGAGTTCAGATCCATCAGAAGTGCTCTGAACCAATATCTGTACTCCATGTCTCTTCCATCAAGGTAGCGACTCGGAACGTATGATTGATCAAGCATTTTCATAAATCTATCTAAATCATTCATGTTCCTGTCCTCCTATGAATTATTCTCCGTTAGATGCAGATCCGCCAGGTCCAAGAATATATACGATAGCGCTATCAGTGAAATCGTTGATAGGAAGCTTCTTGAAATTAGCGAATGTATTAATGATACCCTTACGAGCATGGACTGGAGTAGATCTAACATTGTCAAGCTGCATATTTACCATAAGACCATTCTCATCGTAAAGCATACCAAATACGAAGTCGCTAGTTACCAAATCTGATGTACCTACAGGAATCTCAGGCTTAACAGAGATCTTAGCTCCAGCAAAATCGTCACCATCATCAAACGCCTGCCAATACTCAACACCTTCAGCCTTAGATGTGTTCTTAGAAACTACATCCTTAAGCATATCAGCATGGAAGATTGTAGGAAGAACTACTGTCTCCATCTCTCTGATAAGTGGAGCATAGTAAAGCATCTTCTGAGCAGACTTAGGTGTATGCTGCTTAAGTACATAAGATACACCGTTTACTACCTTTGCAGGTGACCAGTGATACTTAACGGTTCTAGCTTCAAGACGAGAAGAGTCTGTCTCAAGTTTAACTGCGATAAGCTTAAGGAAATCTTCACGGTGTTCTTTAAGCCACTCATCACGAGTATAAGTTTTACCAGTCTTCTTGTTTGCATATTCAACAAGATCAACTACACACTCAGAACCAAGGTTACCATCAGCAACCATCTTCTCAATACCGGCAATACGGTTAAGTACAGTGAGTCTAGCAAATGCTTCTTTCTCTGTCTCAATTTCATTGTATGCTTCAGTAAGTCTGATGTTCATAAATGCCACGAATTCTGCTTCATTTCTGAAAGCATCTTTAAGAGCATCTTCAGTTACAGTAGGCATTTCATATGACCACGTATCAGATCCGCCATAGCTAAGCTCTAATGCAGGTGCAAAAGACATTTCCCACTGAGATCCAGCACCAGAAGTCTCGGCATTAAGGCCGTCGCCAATATTGGTATTCTTATCTGTATTTACATTACCAGCAGCAATAGCCTCCTTAGAATAAGTTTTTCTAACGAGTAATCTATTACCATAACCAGCTTCATCAGTCATGATAGAAGCGAATTTTCCTGTGTAAGCACGGCTCTTATTTACAACTCTTGTAATAAGAATAGAAATACTGTTAATAACATTATCAGTACCAGTAGCAAGAATGGAATCACCAACAGAAACGAAGTTTCTTGTATCGACACCATCAATTGCTTTTTCACCGAGAGCCTGCTTAGCAAGATCATTAATCAACGCATAAGCGTCAATAGGTGTTAAAGGTTTCATAATATTTTACCTCCATTTTAATCAAATAATTTGTCTAAAGTTTCTTCGGCACTAGGCATAGCAGGTTTATCATCACCTGTTTTGATTTCAGGCACCTCTTCTACATCCTTAGTGTCGTCAATATGTTTAGCTTCTTCTATCTTTTCAGGCGCCGCTTCCTGTAAAGTAGGAGAAGTTTCAACCATCTCTAATAGCTTAAATACATCTGCAGGTTTATATCCTGCTTTAGCTAATTCAATAATGTCTGCAATTTTCATTGTTAACATCCTCCTTTAATTTTAATAATAATTGTCACCTTTAAGTAAATCAATAACAGACTTACTTGCATATTCTTTTAGGCAATAATTTAATCTATCACCAGCATCGTCATCTTCAGCATATACTCTATTCATGGATAACTCTCTTATAATATCAATTTCAGTTTGATCTAATATATCATCAATCATTGTTTGCCAATTAGTGTATGTTGAATATGTTAGATCCTTTATGTTTGTTAAATGCCAATAAGAGCTTATAGGTGAGTCTAATTTGACTACCAAAAATTCTCTAATATTGTCTTGATATTTTCGTAGACCTAATATGTTTTCTTCAGAAGTAATCCAATGTGATTTACGCACAAATATGCCTACCGTTCTACCAGTAATTGGATCGTTCATACTACATAATAGTGTGTCAGTATGTTCTTCTGATGGCATTTCAGGTGGTTTAATCAGCTTAGATTTTTCCCACGCACCTTGAGTAATCATATCTTCTTTTGGTGCGTAAATACCAGTAAGAGCTGCAATTTCAGGCATGAATTCACAATATTCTACACCTACTTTACATACGGCACCTTTTGCATTTCTAACTGGGACATCAATCTGTCTAATTTCACCTTGTGCAATTTTAGCTACTGGAATATCAAAATAATTGAAATATCCACTAGCAAGTGTTGTAGTGTTACCAAGCATGAGTACTTTAATATCACCATACACACGAGTAAGAGTTGTTACTGCGTTGATAAATGATTTGACTTCATCTTTGTCAATACGGTAAATTTCATGTTGCATTGGAAGAAACTCATCAAATACTATTGTACCAAGATTGGGCAACTCAATAGACTTGTCATGAGTAACATCACCAATATTACGCGCAAAACCGATTTGAATCGGTTTTTCATCTGTATTCACCTCATTTACTAATTCAAATGCTCCTTTCCAATATCGTATTTTATATTGAGAACCGAAAATTTCTTTAATTGGTTGAGGATCCAATAGATGTTGCATGTTTTTAGCTACAGTGTCTGCTTGCCATCTACGAATATAGCAAAATGTACGACCACGTTTTTTAAAATCTTCTAGACAATAATTGAGAGATGACCATGTTTTGCCATTACTTCTCATTCCGTAGCAGAAATAATACTGACAATCTAGCTTTAATAGCTTCTTACGAATATCGTAATACTTCTTAGCTTTTTTAAATGCCTTTACATCATGATTATGTCTAGCTCGTTTTGCTTTCTTCTCGTCTAATGCTGCATCTATTGAAGGAGAAGTTGTTGATG
>Ga0326513_10002008_pt1 | contig 15212 bp, 17 predicted proteins | sample 2_2465_0518_D_FD_203654 | JGI IMG/M metagenome (GOLD analysis project Ga0326513, IMG submission 203654) | Bovine rumen microbial communities from UC Davis, California, United States - 2_2465_0518 | ecosystem: Host-associated > Mammals > Digestive system > Stomach > Rumen | place: USA...
ATGGAATATACAGGCACAGCTGTTCATTTAGATACATCAAAAAGTGAAATTACAATAGGTGCAGATTTATCAAATTTACAAGTAAATGGTTATTTCTTACACAGTAAAGAATTAGATGAAAATACTCCATATGAATTTATTTTTGATGGTACTAATTGGACATTAAATAGTACCGAAGTTATATTAAGTGAATATGGCATTTCTGTTGAAGGTATTCCAGTACAAGATGATAAATTAACAATTGAATACTTCACAAATGCAACATTCGATGTTAGTTCAGTAAGTGCACATTCTGCAAAAGCAAAATGGGTTAAAAACACACCGATTGTTCAAGATATATCTATAAATGATGAAGATGGATCAGTTGCTATTAGTTTATCAGCTATTCCAAGTGATATAGTAATCAAAAATTTAATTGGTGGTGAAATTATTGAAGGTACATGGACAAGTATGGGGTTACATATGTCATTTATACCAACTGATCCAGATAGTACTTTAGCTAATGCTTGGGTTATTAAAGTAAATTAATATTAAAGGAAAAATACAATGGCAGTAAAAACTACGCAATTACAATTAAGACGTGGTACAGATGAAGAAAACGATGTATTTACCGGGGCTGAAGGTGAATTAACGTATGATATAACTAATCAATCATTACGTATTCATGATGGTCTTACAGAAGGTGGTATTTTAATTGATAAGTCCATAAATCTTGTTCATAAAGCTGAAACTGAAATAATAAGTGGTGAAAAGATATTCACGGGCTGGCCATCTATGCAAAATACAGTCAAGGCTAGAACAGAAAACGATGAAGATTGGAAAGCTTGTATTAACTTTATGGATAAAAATCATAACCCAGTTGGTCAAATTGCTACAGAAAGACATGTAAATGATGCAAATCAAAATATTTACCTTTATACATGTACTGATGGTGGAAATGGTACAAATAATTGGCATGAAATATTAAAAGGGTATTGGGATAGTACAACAGATACAAATACTATAGAAAGTGGAATATTTGCAGGTACAGCAAATCAAGCAAAATGGGCTGACTTAGCAGAAAATTATGAATCAGATAATAAATACTCTGTTGGCACTTTAATTAAATTTGGTGGTGAAAAAGATATTACTATTGCAGATACAGAATGCAATGGTGTAATTTCAGATAAACCTGGATATTTATTAGATAGTAATTTAAAAGAGGGTTTACCTGTAGCATTAGTAGGAAAAACACCATTAAGAGTTATTGGAAAAGTACATAGATTTGATAAAATTGTTCTTTCTTCTATTCCTGGCGTCGCTACAGTAAAAACATCTAAAGAAGAAAAAGTTATTGCTATTGCATTAGAAGCATCTGATAATGAAGAAGAAAAATTAGTTAAATGCGTAACAAAATTTAATTTAGATTAATACAAGGATGTATTTAAATGCTAACAAAAGTCAATATTGATGGATATATTTATACATATAATCCAACTACCGAAGAGTTAGTACTTACACAATACGTCGGTAGTGATGTTGACATAGCTACTCCAGTTATAGAAACTGAAAATAAATGTATTATTACAATTAATCCGACCCCTGCAGATGCTACAGTGGTTATTACTGCTGCTGGTTTTGAACCAGAAGGTAATACAATAATTGTAGATCCAGGTACAGAACTTACATATACAGTTTCCAAATATGGTTATACATCACAAAGCGATACATTTATTGTAAATGAAAATGCAACAATAGATGTAACACTCGAACCTATTTTATTTACATTAACTATAAATCCACATCCTAGATCTGCAGAAGTTATATTAAGAGCAGAAGGTTATAATCAAGTTGATAATTCTATAACTGTTTTATATGGTACAGAAGTACGTTATCGTGTAAGTAAATTAGGATATAATGCACAAGCTGGATCAATTGTAGTTACACATGATGAAACGTTAAATATAAAACTTTCATTAGGTAAAGGTTCTATGGGTATGTTATATAACTATGGATCCTGTGTAGTTTGCTTTATTTCTTCAATGAAAGTAATGGATTTAGGTAAAGTATCATTGCCAGAAGTCAATGATTTAGATTTAGGCTTTACAAAAGATGATTTTAATGAAGAAATGGATTTAGGTATAATAGAAGCAGAGGAATAATAGGAATTAAAAAATGCCTAATTACGTATATAATGTTTCAAATTTACAATTACACCAAAATACTTATACAGAAACAAGTATTAATAGTGTTAATTTACGTAATGTTCCATGGCAAAACAATTCCATGCATAATTCATTTTTGAATTGTCAACAATTAGCACAGATTAGTAATATTAATACTGATGTTACTAATATGTCATATACATTTTATAATTGTCAAAATTTAAATGATATAGATACTATACCTAATTCTGTAACTAATATGTATGGTACTTTTTGGTATTGCTCTACCCTAGAAAATGTACCAACTATACCTAATTCTGTTACAGATCTATCATTTACATTTGGTGGATGTACAAATTTAATAAATGCTCCAACAATTCCTAATTCTGTAACTAATTTAGCAGGTACTTTTTATTCTTGTAAAAATATAACAACAATATCAGATATTCCAGACAACGTTATAAATATGTGGCAAACATTTAAAAATTCTGGATTATCTAGTATAAATAAAATTTCAAATAGTACTATAAATCTATCTGAAACTTTCGCAGAATGTAAAAACTTAGTTACGGCACCTACAATTCCTAATTCTATAACAAGAATGAATAGTGCATTTGAATCATGTACAAACTTAACTGGAGATATTTATATATATTCAAATCAAGTACGTAATGTAGCAAATATATTTGCTAACACAAGCTTAATTAAAAATACATATATACCATTTTATAATTTATATACAAATAAAATAGAATCACTTACATATAATGCATTTCATAGAGCGGGATATGACGAAGTAGGAACACAAGATAATACATATTTAAAAAATTTAACACCTGTACTTACAGTAACTACAATACCAGTAGATACTACAGTTACGCTAGAAGCAAACGGACATATATTAAATGAAAAAGAATTCGTTGTGCCTATTAATACAGTTGTTAATTGGACAGTATCAAAAATTGGATATGTTACACAAACTGGTACAGAAACACTTACTATAGATAAAACTATTAATGTCGAATTAATAGAAAAACTTGTAAAATTAACTATTATTCCAGTACCAGTAGATGCAACAGTCACATTAGAAGCTCCTGATCAAACAGTTACAGGAGAAGGCGAACTATCTATCGAAGTTCCATTAGGTACAGCTGTTACATATACTGTAGAAAAATCTGGATATGAAACAAATCGTCAAACAATTACAGTTTCTACAGATTCAACTATTACAATAGTATTAGTAACAGCAAGTAGAGATGCAGGTAATATCGTAGATCCAGTATTAGTTATAGATGATGCAGGTGATGTTGATGATCCTGATATCAGATTAATTAGAAATGCAGGTGATTTAAATTAACAACAAAGGTAAAAAACATGGCAGAACAATGGCAAATTAGACGTGGTACAGCAGCAGAAAATGATGAATTCACTGGTGCAATCGGTGAAATCACGATGGATACTACAAATAATACTTTGCGTATCCACGATGGTAGTACACAAGGCGGTCACTTGGTTGGTGGTACTAGTACTGGTGATTCACTTAATAATCAAAATCTTTCTAGTGATATTCCAGATATTAGAATGTGGTTGGGTACAGATTCACAATATGGTGCACAAGAAGTTGAAACTGAACATCCTGATTACCTTTCAATTATTATTGATGATGAATCTGGAGATGATGAAGATTATGATTTAGTACAATATCCAGCTCGTAATGTAGGTGATATATTCTTTACAAAAAGATTAGATGTAGAATTAAACGGTGCTGTAGAATGTAATGGTGGTACTTATTATATTTCAGATTATGAAGGATTAGACTCCATTGGTGAATTATTTAGATCTAATAGATTACAATATATATCTATGTCTGACTATGCTACTCTTATTGCTGCTAAGGGCTGGTGTGATAAATTTGCATGGGATGGTGGAAATAATGATATATTTAAAGTACCTACATTAACTGCTAAAGTAATCCAAGAAAATAACATACCTGTTATAGGTGATGGAAAAACATTAGGTTTAACTAATGGTACAGAGAATTATGGTATTGGTGGTATTAGTGTTGCTGGAGTAACAGCTACACAGTCTGCTCCAAGTTTTTATAATACAACACCTGGTACTACTAGTGGTGGAGGAGCGCATTCAACAGGTGCTTTAGGACTTACACAAACTACAGGCGAATCAGGTATTATTATAGATTTATCTGATAGTTCTGTTGATTTACGTGTAATGGTACAATTAGCAAATGGTTATTTAGATGATGCAGTTGAAACATGTCGTACAGTGAAGGAACATAGTGTAATAGAATTCCAAATGCCTACATCTACAAACAGTTATACATGGTATCGTAAATATTCTGACGGCTGGTGTGAACAAGGCGGTATTTGTGCTACTACAACTAGTTTAATATATCCAGTGACTATGGCCGATACAAATTATACAATATTTTTACAGCCGCGTGAAACCGTTGGTAAATATGCTATGAATGCTCGTGCCCTTACAACAACAGGTGCAACAATAGATACAGACGCACCAGAATGGCATAATTACTCATGGCGTATTGAAGGTATGTATACAACAGGAGAATAAAATATGACTAAAGTAAATCTAGGTGTTTTTTCTGAAATTGCAAACAGTAAAGCAGATCGTGATCTTCGTAATATTGATACCTCTAAAACTGATATCATTATTGAATATCAAGAGCCTACTGCTGAAAATGATTATACTTGGTATAGGCTTTATGCAAGTGGTTGGGTAGAACAAGGTGGTGTTATAAGTGGTTCTAGTTCTGGATGGGTTACAGTAAATTTACCTATTATAATGATAAATACAAATTATACTATATTAGCAACATCAGAAGAACGAAATACTAATAATACTTTACAAGTTTCAGCTTATTTTAATAAAACTATATCTTCATTTCAAACTGCTAATTGCTGTGAATCATTTTTTGATGATGAAATTTCTTGGCAAGTATCTGGTAAAGCTGATATGACAGGTCATGAAATATTACCAGCAGTTGCTGAACATGAAGAATTTGAACATAGAGTAATTTTATTTCAAAAACCAACTGCTGAAAATAACTATACATGGTATCGTAAATATGCAGATGGTTGGGTCGAACAAGGAGGAGTTGTAACATTATCCACATCCTCCACAGAAAGTGTATCAACAATAGCACTGCCTATCGAAATGAATGATATATATTATACTATAAGTGGATTACCTACAAGTGGCGTAGATGAATGTTGGTTTAGTGAAACATACAATACAAGAACCACTACCACATTTCAACTTCAATGGGATTGCTATCAAAATAGCGGAAGACTATATAGTTTTTCATGGGAAGTAAAAGGTATGGCAGCACAAGGAGAATAACAAATGGGAAGTATTAGAGTCGGAAATAAAATAGTAGCAAAATCAGGTAATACATATCATCCAGATTTATTTGATGTAAAATGGTCTGACCACATTTTAGATAATATATCTTGGTTACGTGCTGATACATTTTCATGGCAATATGGAAGTATGTATAAAAAAGCTTATCAACATCTAGCAAATGATATAGACAATAAAACACTTCAATCAGAAACTGTTGAAGGTATTACTGTTCAATATTATTTAGCAAACGATGGTCATAAAATCTGTCCAGTTACTCAAGAAGAAAATATACAAGAAATTTATACATTAACAGGTATTGCATGGTATTATATTTTAGATACAGAAGAACATAGATTTAAATTACCAAGAACTAAATATGCATTTACAGGTGTTAGAAATAACGTTGGTAAATTCATAGAAGCAGGATTACCTAATATTACTGGTGAAGTTACATTCTATGGTGTTGAAGCATGGAATGGTGGTGGAACAGGTGCATTTGATGTTAATGTATCAACAATGAAAAGTCAATCACACCATGTTGCTGGTGATGAATATGTTCCTGGATTAACTATCGATGCTTCTCGTAGTTCTTCAATATATGGTAATTCAGATACAGTTCAGCCACAAGCTACTGAAATGTATTTATACTTCTATGTAGGTAATTATACACAATCTGCATTAGAAAATACAGCTGGATTAAATGTAAATTTGTTTAATAATAAAGTAGATAAAGGTCATCAAGTAATAGAATTTCAAGCTCCTACTGCTGAAAATGATTATACATGGTATAGACTTTATGCAGATGGCTGGGTAGAACAGGGTGGAACGGTTGCTCCTGGTTCTTCATCGGTTTCTTTTGCAATAGAATTCGTAGATACAAATTATTATTTTAATGCTAACTTGACAGAAGGTGGGGCTGAAGGCACTCTACATATTATTTCAGGTTTATATACAACCACTGGGTGTTCATTAAAAGAAGGACAATACGCAACAACCGGACGAGCATTAACAAAAAATGCAAAATGGTTTGCTTGTGGTATGGCAGCTTAAAAACAAAAATGAGACTATATAAATGAAAAATACATTCGATGATAACTATTTTATAAATCTAACTATGAAACATAACAAAAAAGATCCAGAACTATATGCACAATGGGCATTATGGTGTGATCAATCCAATGAAAAGTACTTCATAGATAGTAAAAATGATTATTTTTATACACATGTTAGAACACTTGATGAAATTAACTTAGAAAAGCAAAAACATACTATTATGGAATTGCTTAATTCTCAAAAAAAGATACATTGTAAAGATTTCGCATGGTCTATGTATGAACGATATTTATATAGTCTCTTGTTACAGCAAGATATAAATAATAATCCAATGTATTTCTTAGATTGGAAAGAATACAAAAGAAAAATAAGGGATCAATAAAATGATCCTTTATTTTATTAGTTCTATTTTATAATAAAAGGAGTTTTTATGTCTGATCTACCAAAAATAGATATTATTATTCCTGCTTATAAAGCACAAAATACGATTCTTCGTACTTTATGTTCTATTTGTGAACAAGAAATAGTAGATGATTTTCAAGTTACTATTGTTAATGATGCAGATGGAATAGGTTATAAAGAATTTGTAGATATGTTTTCTCCTTATATGAAAATACAAGAATTAACAATGCCTGAGAATAAAGGTCCCGGTGATGCACGTCAATATGGTGTAGATCATACTGAAAACCCTATTATAACCTTTATTGATGCAGATGATACACTTTCTGGTAGATTTGCTTGTAAAGTTGCTAGATTAAATATAATATCAGATCCTAGAATAGCTTGTGTATTTGGATGTTTTTTAGAAGATCAGCAAACAGCATACCTACAGCATAATGGAACAGATCCTTGGATGTTTGGTAAATTTTATAAACGTGAATTCATAAATAAATATAAGATTCATTTTCCGCCAGAAAATAGTAGAAGCAATGAAGATGGGTTTTGGAATACTTTATGTAAATTATATCAAAATGAAAATGAACAAATTAAATATATAAGTGACATTTTATATTATTGGTGTTGGAAAGAAGATTCTATTACACGTGTAGATAATGCTAATTATTCATATAATCAGAGTTTTGTAGGATATTGCAATAATCAAATAAATGCTTTATTAGAGGCTGAAAAAAGAGTACCTTTTAATGGTGAAGTTATGAAGCAAAAGGTATTAGTATTATGTAATTTGTATGAATACTTTTTAGAAACTCAAAGATCTGATGCTAGATATGAAGAACAAAATTGGAATTGTTGTAAAGAATATTACAAAAAGATTTATAGAGAAATAAAAGATAAAATTACTGATGAAGTTCTTGCTGATTGTTATAATGAAGTAATGAGAAATTGTTATATGGGAAATAAAATGTATCAAATTATTCCTAAGATTGGTTTTAAGGAATTTATTGAAAAATTAGATAAGGAATGTAAAAAATAAGGTATAAATTCCTCTAAGATTAGTTCTGGAGGAATTTTTTATATGAAATATTTTTATCCTTTTTAAATTATTATATGTTTTTATATAGTGTTTAATTAGGTTCAATTATAATGAAAAGGTTGTAAATTTCCCTAATATATACTAATTTATGATCTAATTTTAGTATGGATTTGATTTTTACAGGGAGAAATTTTCAATGAAAGCTATTGAATTTACATTACCAATGAAAGCCGGTAATACTTTAAAAATTGCTATATTTTCTGATATTCATTTTGATTCACCAGATTGTGATAAAGTACAATTAAAGAAAGATTTAGAATATTGTAAAAAAGAAGGCCGTTATATCATTATAAATGGTGATTTAGCGGATCTTATTTTATTAAAAGATAAAAAACGTGCGGTAAATCATTTAATGGAAGGTGCTGATAATCAGATTAATATTAAAATGAACGAATTAGTTGAATTCTTAAAACCATATCAAGATATAATATTGTTTATCGGTCGTGGTAATCATGAAGAATCTATTTTAAAATATCATGGTTTAGATTATATTCAAACCGTAACTCAATTATTAAATGCTGGTAAAAAACATCAAATTCAATATGGTAACTATGCTAACTTTATTAGATTTAATTGGTTAGATAGTAGAAAGAAATCTGTAGCACATTATGATATGTATATTCATCATGGTGCTGGTGGTTCTGCTCCTGCTACTAAAGGTATGTTAGACTTTAATGCTATTGCTAAAGGTGTTAATGCAGATTTAATTGTAATTGGTCATAAACATAATTCGGTGATTGATTATTCTACTCCAATTATGTATGTAAATAGAGACGGTGAAGTTGTATTAAAGAATAGACAATGCTTACAAACACCTTCATATCAAAAAGGCCGTACAATAGATTATAATGTAAACTTTGCAGAAAGATTTTATAATCATCAGGCATTATCGGGATTTGGTATTGTAGATCTTACTCCAGAATCAATTGATGGTAAATATGATATTAAAAGTGATATTAAAATTGTAAATAAACCTAGAGCTCATTTAGGTCAATTACAAACACAAAAATTACAATTAGCTAGAAAAATTCGTGAACAAGTTAAAGAAGTACAAAGATAAGGATAAAATATGGCAGTATATAAGCTAGAAGATTCAAATTATATTAAAATACCCGAATTTGGTGTAGATGATTATCATAGAAGAATCTGGACGGTTAAAATTAAAAAAGATGGTATTTGGGTAGGTAAAAAATTCTTTAGTTATGAAGAAGCATACAATTATTATGTTCAACAGTTAGCAATACTAAGAAATTATTTGCAAAGACAAAATATCAAATAAACAATTAAGTTCTATATAATATTAATTATGGAGAATCATATGAGTAAATTTAGAACTTTAGTTGAAAGTATACTAACTGACTATATATATTACACTGACGATGATATGATTGTAAATAAATTATTAACTGAACCAAACCCAGAAATATATGTATATCGTGATGAAGTAAAAAAATATTTAGACCAACATCCAGAATTAGTTGATCCTAGAGATTTAGCTGATCCTAAAAAATATCAAGATCTAATAAATAATATAGCAGTTTGGGTTGATGATGACCTTAATATAGGTGAAGACTAAAGTTATCTATATAAAATAAGTAGTTAATCTGGGCAATTTATAAAAGAATTGCCCAGTTCTATATAATGCAAGGATATGACTATTTTTTATATTTCTATTATAGGGTAAAATTTACAAGTAAGAGAGAAAATTAAATATGACAATCGCAGGACAGGACCCTTTGACTATTCTTGTCGTCTCTTTGATATCTTTTTTATCAGGAGCCGTAAAAACTATACTACTTTATACTAGGGATGGTATATTTCCTAAAAAATTAGACTTTGTTGTAAACATCATCTTATCTTTCTTTATCGGTGTATTAGCAAGTTTTGCATGTGCACACTTTGGTGTAGCTGAAGATATTATGTATATTATTGTTGCTTTATCTGCATTATCTGCAGAAAGGCTATTATCTGCTATACCTACAATTTTTGTAAAGAAAGTTGAAGATAGTTTTGGTGTAAAACCAACAGAAGAAGAATACAACAGAGATCCAGTTAATAAAAAGCGTAAAAACTAATGGAGTTTAAAATGTGTATTCGAACCGCAGCTAATGAAAAGATAACAATAGCTTTCAACATGGGAATATCTACATTGATTGCTGTATTTATAGGTATCTTTTTACGAGTTATTGGCTTACCATGCTGGTTTACATGCGGTGCCGTAGCAGTATCTGCAGTTGTAAGTGAACACTTCTTAACTCTTCACCCTTCTTTTGTTCTTAAATATATTACTTTTCCTATAAAAGAACAAAAATTAGCTAAAAAATCAGCAAAAAAAGCCAAATAAATGCAGTGGGTGGAGAAACTTTTAAGAAGAAAAAAGATAATAGAATTTGTCTATGTGTTTCCACTCATAAGTACAGTATGTATTGGTATATCTTTAAAAGGATTTGCAGATGCACATGCACAAGTATCAAACATTATTGAATTACGGCATCTTTTTATTACTGTTTTAGCTTTATTATTTATTAATTTAGTGGCTAATTTTATTGGATTAACTTTATATTTTTGTTTATTCAATAGAATTCGACATTTTTTAAAAAATAATAAGAAAAAACCAGCTTAATGCTGGCTTTTTTATTGATTATCTAGTAAATCATTAGTTATTTTATTCTGTGTTCGCTCAGCTTTACCTTCTGCAGTCAAACAAACTACAATTTGGGACCAAGTTTTAGTCTCATCAAAGCAAAAATAGTTATAATCTTGCTGATAATACCGATTTGTGTTAATTATAGTAGGTTTATTCCAAGAACAGCCAACTAATATTAAGCAAAAAAATACAAAAATTATAAAAATCATCAATTTTTTCATATTTTATCTCCCTTGCTTAAAAAATTCAATTAATTCTTTAGATGGCTTCATATCACCACATAAATCAGCCGGTATCGAGCTTAAATATTTCTGATATTCTTTCTCTAAGTCTTTAATTTGGCTCTCTCTACGCTTATTATACTCAACCAAACGAGCATTTTCTTTAGTTAATTCATCTAATTTACATGTAGTTTCTGTTAATTGTTCTCTCGTATTAGATAATTGAATAGAAGTAATACGCCATAAAGAAAATAGAGCTAATATCGCTACAACAGCTCCTGTAATTAATGCAAATTTTAATTTAGTAGATAGCATAAAAACTCCTTTTGTTTTTTAATCTTACTATTCTTCAGCAGTTACTTTATCCCATACTAATGTACCCAATGTATGATCCCATCTTAACACATAATCAAATTGGTCTGAATCACTTGGCAATGATGGTAAAGCCATAGGTTTATTAGTTAAGTCATTATAAGAAATTTCTAATTCTGCTGCACTTGTATTTGCTAATAAAGGATGACCATTGATACCAGGTTTTGTTGTTAAATCAGCATAAGAACCAGTTGCAGCAACTCTAGGTAATCCTAAATCATCAACTAAATCTAAATCACCTTCAAGAGTCACACCATTAATCATTGGTTTATCTATAATATCATTATAAGAAATAATACCACCTGAAGGTTGAGTATCTATTTGCTTCCAATACCAATATCTACCACTTCTATCATAGGTTTCCTTATAGAAATAACCACAAACATATGTACCATCATCATCACCAATATACTGTACGACTCTTTTTTGATCTGTAGCAGCAGGCATAGTGTTATATTGGATTTCCGGAATTTCTGGAATTACTGAAGTCCAAATCATTCTATTATTAGTTTTATCATAAGTTAAAGCATAACCATCTTCTGGTGTATTACCAGCTAATCTTTCATGCGGTATATATCCATTACCTTCACTAAAATCTAATAATGTATAATTGCCAACTTGAAGTGTATAATCATTAGCATTATAACCATCGCCTAATTGAATATTATATTTTGCGGAACCTGGAATAGTTGCACCGACACCAATAGCTATAGAACGATAACCACCATTAGTCATATTAGAACCAAGAGTAATGCCCATAGCACCTGTAGTTTGAACATTCAAACCAATTGCTATGCCCTTGTGATCACCTGCTCTTGCTTGTGATCCAATTGCAACCGCATTCTCATAAGCATAACTACGTTCACCAATAGCTACAGCGCGTTCATATACTGATGCTCCACCACTTCCAATGCAAACGCCATATTCACCATGACTTATTGTTGAATTACCTACAAGGACACTAAAATTGGTTATTGTATGATTTTGTGAACCAACAACGGTTGCTCCAAAACCACCATTTGCACCAGTAGCACTACCATAGTTATCTGCACCGTAAATAGTCGAATAACCTCTATAATTACCTTGTGAACCAACACCAATAATTGTATTATAGTCTGCATCAGAAAGTCTATTATCTGCTGATTTACTTTCAATTATTGAATGTGAATGCCAAGATTTATTTACTAATGCTGGTGATGAATTCGATTCTGTTGAAACATAAGGATTAAAGGCAGTCCATCTATAAGATGCTAGTGAATTTACTTTATTAATTACAAAACGAAATCTTGTGTTTGGTGAATCTCTATTAGAATTACTTTCATCTGTAATAACTGCTGTTCCACCAAAGTCCATACCATATTGAATAGAATCTATATATTCATTAGTATTAAGCCAAGGTGTATCTCTATCATCAACATCTGGATCAATCCACCAAGTTGTATTATAACCAGTTGAACCATTTTCTCTATGACCTGAAAATACAATATCCAAATAAACAGAATCTTCATCTGGATAACTAGTGGATATTTGTGATACAATATAACGATCAAATTTTAATGTATCTGTAACTACTAAAGATATATTATCAATTAATTGAGATTTTGCAGTATCTACTTCATATGTATAACCTACTGTTTTATAAAAACATCCTTTATATAATCCGGCTTCTATATCAGTTTCACCAACATACTGATAAACTTTATCTTTATTATCTGCTGTAATTTCTGGTAATTCTGTTACTTGTACTACTAATTTTTGGAATTCTTCAACTAATGCTGCATTATCGTTAGGGTCACCAGTTACATTTTGAAAATCAACTGAATCTATAAGTGATACTTCTTCCCATTTATATGTAATTTCAACTGGTAATTCTGTAGTTTCTGAAACATTACCAGTAATAGTACATCCAATACCAAATTCAACTCCATCTTGATAACTACCTTCTGAGTATATATAGCCAGATTCATAACCTTCAAAGTACGGTTCTAAACGGAAATGTCTTGGATCACTTAATGTTAAAGTTCCACCTGATAATTTTTCAGTTGTATGACAATTATAATATAAAGATAAAACATTGTTTGTAAAAGTAGATGGGCTTGTAACTTCAGCAGTAACGCCTTCAGGTAAATCTGTTGTATCTAATGTAAAAAGATCATAAGTACATCTATAGAAACGGCCTTGAGTAAAATTTTCATCTGTCTCACCAATATATTGTACTAAATTACCAAATTCTTCTCTACAAGCTCTTGGCATTACAGTATATCTAAATTTTTCTTCAAAACTAACATCAGTAAGAAAACCTAAATCATTTTCAGTAAAATCACCTGCATCAATAGCACTTTCAATCTGAGCCGTTGTACCTTCCCAAATGTTTAAGTTTAATAGTTTTGTATCTATAGTACTCATATTTCAGTTTCCTTATATACTTACTTATATTTATTTTCTAAGTAAAGATTTATCAAGTATATTAAAGGACTATCCATCCCATACGGCAAAACCATCCATAACGATTATCCTTGCCATTGGCGGCAACCATTTAAAAAAACTATCCGCCGCACACGGGATAACCGTCCATTAATATACTCTTAGTCTTTACTTATACTCCCTTAGTTTATACTTGTTCTGTTAATCTCTGTATTCCTTGACCATTTACAAAGATTTCTCTATTTACTGGTTTAAATGTTGAGAATCTATTTTGAGCTAAATCTTTACCTAATATTGTATTAAACTGTAATTTATAATATATGATATTAGATGGATTACCCATATGGAATTTTTTCTGCCCGAAAGATTTACCAAATGTATCTATAAATCGATTCCAACCTTTGCAAATAGCATGTCTAAAGTTGTGTCTTTCATTTGGTTCGGCATAAACATTCTTATTATCATCTCCATTATGATAATATGCCATCTTCTGCCAGCCAATTATTCTCATCCAAATATATGTAGTATCATATGGTAATACAAAGATTACTTCATCTTGATGTGCAACTATATCTTGTAAATATTGATCTTCTTCAATTTCATTAAATGTATATGCACGACCCATTCTTGCTGCATATTCTCGTGCTACTTCAATATCGCCTTTAGCATATGGTTGTTTATACATATAAAGTTTACATTCTGCCAATCTTACAGGTTTAATAGGATAATCCATCCAATATGAATTCCAATTAGTCATCCATCCACTAGTTGTATCATTTAGATCTGGGAAGTCTTGAGTTGATAATCTTAACATATCGATTATATCTTCAAAACTATATTTTCCACCGTTACCATTGAATCTATACCAATTCAAATCAGAACGTTTTTCTACTAATACAGGTGTTGGATCTTGAACATAAAATTGTTGCATATTCATCCATACTTTTAAATCACCCATAAAGTGTGGAATAGTATTTGAAATTAGATCATCATTTTCATCCATATATGCATAAACATCTGCATCATCTGATTCTTCCCAACTAGATGCCCATAAATATACTTTACCATAAACAGTGTTATATACTCTACAAATCATCTTATCGAAGTACTTCTTTACAACATTTCCATAATTATATTGAGATTGTCTTTGACTACCAGAGAAACTACTATTTAAACTTATAACTGTATCAATATCATATTCTGGACATCTTTCAAAAAGAGATGTGTCATCATCAAGATCTGTTACGGATTCACCTAATGTTTGTAATTCATTAAAATTTGTACCCCAGTTACCATAAAATTGTGATCCGTTAGGTTTATAAGGAGTATGAGGACTTGAAGATGCTACATTATACCAGATAACTGGATTATTATTTATCAAATTAGATGCATCTACATAATCTTCAGATACATAGAAATATCTAAAGTCTGTTTGACAGGCTGGTTGATCACTTACCCATGTCCATACTTGGTTTTCT
>Ga0326513_10002009_pt1 | contig 15210 bp, 25 predicted proteins | sample 2_2465_0518_D_FD_203654 | JGI IMG/M metagenome (GOLD analysis project Ga0326513, IMG submission 203654) | Bovine rumen microbial communities from UC Davis, California, United States - 2_2465_0518 | ecosystem: Host-associated > Mammals > Digestive system > Stomach > Rumen | place: USA...
CATAGTTCGCATCTATCTCGAACAGATCGCTATACAATTCCGCGTCCTCATCAAAGCACTCGATCAGCTTTTGTGGTGCCGTTCCCTTCTTTTCGACCTTAACATACCACACACCTATATCCTTCTTCGGATATCCGGCCCTGATACGGGTGCCGTCGTCGAATTCAACGATTACATCCTGCTCGAAGCATCCGATCTCATCCGCCGGATATGGTGCTCCATCAAGGACGAGGTTGTCATCCGAGTAGCCGTAGACCTTAATCATGCTGCACCACCGTCAATCCGTCCATGGCATAACAGCCAATATAGTCCTCCAAAAACACAGCCCACTCGCCGCAAATCTTTTTCGGCTCGCCCCGAACAGTCCAAATCTTGTTCTTGTTAACTTCCGAAACGTAATACTTGTCGTTCATAACGACCTTATCTCCGGCTTTCACTTCTTATACCCCCGTGCTTCCAAACCCATGTGCCCCGCGCTCCGTCTTATCGAACAACTCATCCGTGATCTCAACCGGGACGAACAGACACGGCTGCACAACTAATTGAACAATCTTGTGACCGGCCTTGAACGTATAATCCTCGTTGCCAAAGTTATACAGCTTCACTCTGATACTTCCGGTGTATCCGCAATCAATCGTCCCGCCGCAGCTTACAACGCTATGATTGATATTCAACCCGCTCTTGCTCGCCAACTTTCCGTAGGTTCCCTCCGGCAATTGCACGTGAACGCCGGTATCAAATACCGCCGATCCGTGTGCCGGAACCGTCTGATCTTCCTTGCAGTACAAATCAAGGCCTGCATCCGTGCTGTGTGCCCGCGTCGGGGCATAAGCACCTTTTTCAAGCAATACTTTCATCCGCGTCCTCCATCATATTTGGAATAACACGGCTCATTGCCTCAAACACTTCTGCAAGCTCAGTTAACCCTTTATACTTCGCCTGAAAAGCCTCCATTTCGCGACGGGCATTTCTCAAAAGAATTTCTCGTGTATCGGCAACCAAGAGCGCCTTTCGTATCGTCGTGTACTCGGCCTTTCGCACTTCCAAATGACAAAATACTTTCTCAGGTCTTTCGCTTTCCGGTGTAACAATCTGCAGATTACGTATAATGCCACGCGCCTGCGTTAACCGGTACTTCTCTGCCGCCTCTTGATCGTCCCATTCAAACTCCGTGTGCAGCGGCGCATCTTCCGGACGGGAAACATCTACAAGATTCTGCGCTGTCAATCGACCTTCCTCTTCCAACTCTCGCGTCACCTGCAGCGCCACTTGTGCACTTACCTTGTGGACTGATCCTTCCGCCCACCTTGCCGTAAAATTTGTTAATTGCATCTCTTCTCCTTTCTATAATCAAAATGCCTGCGAACCCCGTCTTACCTCACCTGCCACGCCCTGCCTTGCCCTACCAAGCCGGGCCGTGCCTTGCCTTGCCCCGCCTGCCAAACCATTCCGAAACGCACCAGTCCCATCCTTAACCTACCATGCCTGCCATTACACGCCGAGCACAACCTTGACAAAACGTTCCATAGCCCGCCTTGCCTGCCTAACCCCACGACGCCTATCCATGACCCGCCTGCCATGCCAAACCGCTCCTTGCCCGTCCTTGACCCGCCGGACAACTCCATAACCAGCCTGCCACAACTCGCCACACAAAACCACGACCCACAATACCCCACATAACCTTGCCAAACCTCGCCTGCCGTGCCTTGCCGCTCCTTGCCCTGCCGTGCCAAACCCAGCCTTGCCCAGCCTGCCAAACAACACCGGTCCGTACCTGACATTACCCCGCCTAAACCCGTCGTGCCATGCCTGCCACACCAAGCTATAGGAGGAAGATTAAATCCTTTTCATTCGGTAAACTTATCCGCCATACATTTTTCGCTTGCCGCGCCTCAGCTTATCTCGCTGCGCCCGACCCCACCTCGGAATTTGTAGGGGGCCGAAGCCCCCACTTCTGTAAATTCCGTTATGCAACCTCAACATGGAAACTGCCGGCCTGTCCGTCTCGCTCGCTTCGCCATTCGCCAATGCCGGTCACAACTCCCCCGGCGTTAAGGATGTTCACGATCTGTTCGAGGGAATACTGACCATTCTTGTTGAACCTGATAACAAGATCGGCACTCCAATTCGTAAACTCGCCGCGATACCGAATATCAGCAGCTCTGGTCATACCGCCGACGACAACCATATCTTCTCTCATCTTCGGCGCATCTGACTTGATTTCGAACATCTGATTGCGAATCATCTGATTCGGAATAATCTCAACCTTCTTCTTCTCGTGATCCACCTTCAAATCGCCGCCGTAATAAAATTCTGTATCCGGCTCGATGAAGAACACACCGCGCAAGCTCGCCTTGTCCTTGGACCATCCCATACGATAAGCCGCAGAGATCGCCGCCTGCTTAATCGCCGTCACCGGAAAACCGAATCTCGCCGTCTTCAATGCCTCAGCAACCGCTTCCTCGGTAAACTCCTCAGGCATCGGCGTGAGCCAGTACATGCTCGAACAGAAATCCGCTATCGGATTCTTAGGCTCGCGCGCCTTAGTCTTGGTCGTTCCAAGTTCCTTTTCGAGAATCTCGCGCTTCGCCTTCGCGCTCCACGCATGCATAATAAGCGGCGTGTCGCCCACAATACGCAGCTTTACGCGCTCCATCTCAATCGGCTTGATCTCCACAATCTCCGTCTTCTTTGCAACTGCCATCTTTCTTTCCTCCTATGTGTTTTTTTGATTTGCCTCTCGGCTTTATGATAAGTCTCTTGCCGCGACTTAACATCTTACATTACTGATCTCCTGCGAAGCCGTTCAGCTTCCAAGGCCCATCGGTTTGCTCGCTCGCTTTCCCGTTTTGTCCGCTGCTTCTGCGTCTCAACTTCCTTTTGCAGCGCTCCTATCCTATTCTCCAGCGCTACAATCTCGTACGCATCGTTACACAGACTAATAAACGCTCGATCCGATTCCGCTCTCCTTTGTTTAACTGCTGTACCCGTGCCGTTATCAAGAACCACAATGTAGAACATATAGAAGATCGCGCATAATGTCAACAAACTCAATGCGACAGGCCAAACAAACTTCTCTCCGAATCTGCTCAACGATTCAAGCATCTCAATTGCTTCCTGTGTTTCTTCCATGCTTCTCCTCCTTGCTGACCTTTGTTGCGTCATTGGAAACTTTTACGCCAAATAATAACGGTTCTGTTTCCGACCATCATTTTCCGTAAACGAACTTGCGCCGATGGAAACAATTGAACCAATTATTTAGGAGCATTGCTCCCTTTTGCCCCGCGGTTTCATCCCCCTCGGACAATATTATAATACCGCGTTATTACTTTCTTGTCAATACATTTCAGATAAATAAATAAAAATATTTTCGTGTGTCAATTACGGCAATATATAATAATAAGCAGCATGAATTTTCTGAAACAAGCTGCTTATCTACCTCCTACCATAGCGTCGGCCATTCCCTATTTATCGCATCCGCGATCTTTGATATTGCGCGTTTGTGTAGCCGCATCGTCTGTCGCCTGTATGATTCTTCCTTTTCTCGGAAGTCCTCTTTACTACCATACAGCATCGTTAGAACATCATTCCAGCTTTCGCCATCCACATATCTTACCAGTATCACGGTCTGTTCATCCGGATTTTTTAATCGCCCTGTTACCAGTTCGATCCATGCCCGTTCGTTTTTTTGGTGGTCCCTAAGCGATTGCAAGTCCCGTTCAACTTCGTCCTTTTGGGCGACCATAACACTTACCCTATCTTTTACGGTACTCGGCGTTCGCGGCATATCAGACAACTCCGGTATCCGCATCGTATACATTTTATCCGTAAGATTCTGCAGCCGTTCGACCTGATTATCATATCTCCTATCGTTATCACGATAATCCATCAGCCTGCGTTTTACGGCTCTTGTGCTGCACGGTCTCGCCTGAAAGTCCAAGGTTTACACTCCTTTCGGATCACTCTGCCAATTTATCGGTCAACTTGCTTCGCTTATCACTTAAAACGGCGTTTCATTCGGATCGACGTCAGAAAATCCGTTGCCTGCATCCCCCTGTGCATCTTGTGCATCATTTTTCCGAGTTTGGCAAAAATTCCACTCCGTCACATCCACGACAACTGACTTACGTTTGTTGCCAGACTTATCATCGTACAGCCTTGTCTTTATAGAACCGCTCACTACGATCATATCGCCCTTATTGAAATTATTTACGATAGATTCGCCTCGCCCGTCCCACGCTTCGCAGTCAATAAAATCCGCAGGGCGTTCCCCGTCCTTCGTCTTGTAGTTTCGATCACACGCGAGCGTGAACACCGCAACCGCATTTTCCTCACCGACCTGTCTCAGCTCCGGCGCTTTCACGAAACGCCCTTGACCCGTCCACTTGTTCAGCATATTGCCTCCTTAATCTAACTCGTCTTTATTCATTCGCAGCCCATACACTCTGCAAATTGTCTTATCAATCGGGATGCCGCCGTTGAAGTGATACTTTTCCATAAAGGTTTCATCCCCTATCGTATGCATCTCCGTGTGATGCTCGGCACAAAGCGGTATACCTTCCAGTCCTTCATGAACGATCTTTGTCCTGTCTCGCCCCATACCGATAGCGTCACGGTGATGCAACTGTGCAGGTTTTCCGCAAACACAGCATTTCTTGTGCGTCAGACAGGCATACATATAACTGTCAATATCATCAACCATATCCAGCAGCGGATATTTTGTCGGCACATCAAAATCTATAATAAACCGTACAAGAAAGTCCTGAAACGCGCAGACAAGCGACATCGGCGCTGAACTCAACGAAAAAATCTTGTCCGCCGTCTCCTGCAGATCATCCGCAAGAAATTTCAGTTTCAAATGCTGCTTCGTAAGTTCTGTCCCCATTCCAGAATGATTCGCGATCTCTTTAATCATTGCATAACAGGCTCTGCGCTGCTTTTCCGACAACGGCCTGCTGTCGATCAATTGCACAAGACATTCTTTATATTCCCGCTTTTGCAGCATATACGTGTCATTGTACTTTGCAACAATCGTAAGTTCCTCCGTCATCGGATTATAGCCGACAATTTTTCCCTTGACGGTATCCAGCGGCGTTTTCATTCCGTTTCCTGCACCTCCTCAGAATTCGTATCATACTTCACAAGATACTCATACGTTTTCTGATTCTTCTTGCGACGGACCTTCTGCACCGTGTATCCGTTCTTATACAAAATCGACGCGACAAGCACGCGATCATCCTTGCCCTCGATCCGCAAATACCCACTGTCACCGATCATTCGTCCACCCCTAAAATGCTCTTCAATCGGCTGAACCGGTCCTTCGCCTGCACCTTGCGCCAGCTCGGCCCCGTCCACTGCACCGGAAAACAATTTCCGAGGATACGATCATAGATTCTCGCTTGTCTTTCTCTGACTTCTTCGTGCATTTCTTTGAGCGTAAGATTCGTCGTTACGATCATCGGAAGATTCGAACGATCACGCGAATCCACGATGTCAAAAACTCTTTCCAGCGCATAATCCGTGCCGCGCTCCGCGCCGAGATCATCAAAGATCACTACCTTGCACGATTCCAACCGGCGAAGGATTTCATCCTCCCTTCGATCCGCCATATCCAGCAGCTTAACAAACGAGGTCATGACTGCCGGAATCCCCTTATCCATCAAAGCATTTGCAATGCACGCAGCTGCAAAGCTCTTTCCCGTTCCGACGTTCCCGTAAAACAATAGCCCCTGATGGATTTTCAACATTTCATCAAACCGGTCAACATACTTTCGACACAGCCTCATGTTCTCCGCATTGTACGGCGTTTCATGATGATTCTCAAATCTTGCCTCATAAAACTTTGCGTCCATCAGACTTGCCCTGCGCAACCCTTCGATTCGCTTCGACGCCTCCGCCTTTTGCTCCGCTTCCTGCTTTGCTCTGTTTCTTTCCCTCTCACATCGGCAAGATCGGTACATTCGCTTCGTAATCGTAATATCACCGTTATTTACGGCATACAGTCGTTCTTTTGCTTCCTTGCAAATCCCACAATGCCAAAACCCATCATCGCCAATATAATCCTTCTCATTAGGCTGATGTGCAGCATTGCACATATCTATAAAACCCGCGATCCAATCCTCCATGTTTACCATCCTTCCACATCTTCAAACGGATTTTTCTCGAACGGATTTGTCGTTTCCGTCGGTTTCGGTTCAGTTTTCTCCGGTAAATACTCCATATAACACAAATTCGGCCCTATAAAAGTCTTTGCCGCTTTGATATACTGCGGTTGATACCCATTCCGCTTGCACTCCAAGGCATACGCTTCCGCAGCACGTATCATATCCTCAGCCTGCACGCCATCGTTCAGCCGCGCCCGAAACGCCTTATATGCAAGCGTTTTATCTTTCTTCCTCGGATAAGCCCCATAAAATCTTTCAAAATCAGCCGGATAGTTCGATTCCAAAGTCTTTTTATCTTCCGGCTTCTGCTCGGCTTGAACCTGCTTTTTTTCAGATTCCTTTTCCCTCGGTATTTCCTTTTCCGGCTCCTCCGTCTTATCCGTTTGCTTATCCTTCATTGCAGCCCTCCGTTTTCTGTCGCGTTCCGCATCCTTACGATCCTGATATTTATACCATTGGTTTTGCCGAATCGCCCAATTGTGAAAATACATCCGTCCGTCAATTACGTCGATCCATCGCGTCTCAATCAAAGCGTCGATCATCTTTGACGGAGAAATACTGCATCCCTTTGCGTGTCCGTATAAAAAACGTTCCATGTCATCTCGGTCTACGCAAATAATCTCGCCGTATTTATCGGCATTGTCCAGCCCCCACAGCCATAAGGTTTGCAAAATGCCCTTCGCTTCAAACTCAGAGGCGCCCATTGCGGTGCAAAGTTCTCTCAGTTTTGGACCATCTATGCTCTCATAAATCGAAATCCACTTTTCAGCCACAATAAGCGCCTCCCTATCCTTCTTTTATTCCTTAACCGGGGCAATCTTCTTGATTGCTTCCGGAATCATAGAAATCGCCTTTTCGATCGTGCTCACGCGAAACTCCGATTTCTTCGCCACACCCAGTTCTTCCTTGATCATCGAATAGACCTTGTTCTTGTCCTCACCATTCGCTTCTGGCATTGCTGCAGTAATCGCTTGAATGAACTTCTCATGCTGTTCATCCGTAGCAACTGGATCAACTTCCACAGCATCCTCAACTTCGATAGGATCGCTAAATCCGTCAATCACCTCATCCTGCGAATAGATTCCCATAATCATATCCGGACAGTTCAAGCGACCGAAAAACGATGCAGCGCGATATCTGAACATGACTTCCGGCATCGTCATCCACTTACTGCCGTTTTTCTTTGTCCATCCTTCCGCCTCGGCCATTTCCCAAGTAATATTGGGCCCTACAACCTTGTTTCCATTGTAATCCTCCGCCCACGCCATGCAGCTTACCGGACGACCGTTCTTGTCGGTTTTCAGATCAAATTTCAATTCCGTCTTATAGCGGTGACTGTTGTTAATCATCGCAATAATCCATTGCGATGACCACGCCGGAGAACCATTCACCACGTACAAGTTCTGCATCACCATCATCGGCGAGGTGTTAATACGCGTAGACATTTCAATTGCGATCAGACAGTTACTCGGACTACCCTGATAGTTCTTCGGTACAATCGTCGATTTGGCAAGCTCCGTCGCCATTTTGAACGCAGTCATAAACTTCTGTTCATCCGAAAAGATGCTCATCTGCGGTCTGCTCACGCTTTGCACTTCGCCAGTCTTCATGTCAACACTCATCATCTCATTTGCCATTTTCTTCTACCTCAACTTTCTCTTTTCGATGAGTTTATCACGATGCCCTTACGGACACAGCAACCGTTTCTTCAACCTTGATCCCCGGAATCACAATCGCGCCCTTCGTCGCCCGAACCAATTGCTTAACAACACCCGTGTCAATCGGGCGAATCACAACGCCTGCAATTTCAACCGGTACCTTCGATTTGTCAGTTACGACAATTTCCCAATCCTTCTTGTTGGTTACGCCCTTCGCCTTAATCGGTGCCTGCTGCACCGTTACCGTCGTCGCCGCATTATCGTACGCTTCCGCCTCAGCCATTGCATACTCCGCCGCGTCCGCGTCGCCGGATTCCTCTGCCTTAACCGCTTCGGCAAGTTTGCGTTCCATCTCTTCCTGTGCCAAGCGCCGCGCTCTTTCCTCCGCTTCTTTGCGCTCGCGCTCTTTCCGAATCGTATAGTCACTCATTTTTCTTTTGAGAACCGATTCAGCCTTTTTGGGACTATCCTCCATCTCGCTTCGCTTCTTTGTCAAACTCTTGTGCGTTTCATACGCAGACTTGATCGACGGTTCCCAATAGTCCTTGATCCGTTTCAGCAGACCCTTCACAGACACAAGCATTTCCGCTGCACGGTTATAATCTTCATCCGTTGTAATCTGCATCGCCTCCGCGCTTCTCTCGATCGAAGACGCATCCTTGCCGAGCTGCATCTCCTGTTCAGGCACAACTGCCAATTCTCTTGCTGTTTCCACTTTCTTTCTCCTTTCTATCCTCACGACCTTGCGTAGTCGTAAACATACTTCAAGGCCATAAATATTCTCAAAGCCTCCGCGTCCTTCGCCTTATACTCCGGAAATTGCCATTGCCCATTTCCACTCAAATGCAGAGCATGCTTCCGCTCGACCGTAATTCCCCAGCTCGATAGACCTTGCGAATAACCTTCCAACTGTACGCGAAGAAGTTTATCCATGACCTTGTTTGTCGTCTTGTAGTCTATCAGCGTCACTTCATTGTCAATCAGACACAAAAGATCGAGCGTTCCGGCATATCGCAGCACCTTGTGATACATCCGCATTTCCGTGGCAAGAATCGTCGGCTTGTAATACTCATACCATGCCACAAACCCGTCCATATACCCGCGAAATTCATCGTCACAAGTGTTCACGCCATATCGCAGATAATCCTTGATCGAATTGTGAACCGAAGTCCCGCGTTTTGCTGCTTTGTCCAAAACAGCCTTATTGATCGTCCTATACTCCGCTCCGCTCAACGGCTCCATGAGCGTTGTTACTGACGGAATCTGCACCCCGTCAAGCAAATACTGATGATCCTTCTCGGTAAACGTCAAATTCTCAAAACTCGGAATCAAGATATCTCCACTTTGCATATCGTTTCTCCCTTGCGCTCGTAAGCAACTTTTTCTCTCTTGACAAAACCCGATATATCAATCTTTTTCTGCCTGCGCTTGGCTCGAATCAAATCTTCCATCGTCCGAATGCCGTATTCCTCACGGAGAATCTCCCACAACTCATCTTCGCTCATGACCGCGCCCCCGTAATCTTCTTCGCAATCGTCCTCAATTCACTAATCGTCCGGCTCAAACTGTCCAAATACTCGGAAATAGATTTAACATCCTCGATCTCATCCTCTGAGATCATGCCATCCTCCGCAATGTCCAGCAACCTATCCTTCATGCTTTCCAACTGCTCTACGCGCATTTTTCTCAGCAGTTTGACGGTTACTCTCTCAATCGTCAGCACTTTATCCGAAATTGCATTATTGCGTCCAATCGGACACTCACGCAAACAATAAGTGCTCAGCAATTGCGGCTCCTGATACAAGTCCGCCATCCTTACGATCAACTCCACAGGAAGCGATTTATACAAGTCCAGCTCGGCGTCTGTAACAACATCGACCGAGACATGCAGCAATTCAGCCGCTCCTGCCCTGCTCGATAACTTTTCGTTAAATTCAGACGCCCTTTTTCTTGCTTCAAAGTAGGGATTTCCCATCGCTTTTGTTGGTGCACGACCCATTTTCTTTCCCTCTCAATTGCGATACACTTAACACGTCGGATATGTCAATTGGTCCATTGAAATGCGGTAAAATGTGCTTTATCGCTTTCGTACTTGCGTCAGCGGCAACTTTCCGGCAAATAAAATAAGATTGACCTCTTGCGCCGTCGCTCTAAGGACCTGCAAGACCCGTGCAATCTCATCCGCTGTAAAGGAAGAAATGCCATGAACCTTCTTGCTGTAAGTGCTTTCGCTCATACCGATCTCCCGAGCAATATCCTTGCTCATGATCCCTCTGTCCTTCTGGACACCTCTTAAAATCTCTAAATTGATTGCACTATTCATCGCAACCTCCAAAATCTTTTTACATCGATATTATACTTGCGTTAATGGAAATTGTCAATACCTAAATTTTAGCGAAATTGTGAATTAGAATTGCGCCTACGGAAATTATGATGTATAATAAAAAAACTAAACAGGAGGTAACTCTTATGCACTCTCACGAAAACAACACCTTAAACTACGACGCTTTCCGGCAGAATCTTGCCAACCTCATCAGCGCCAAAGGTCTGCTCCGTAAGGACGTTGCAGACGATATCGGCTGCACGCACGGCACCATTACTCGCTATATGCGCGGAGACCGCGCCCCGGACATCGAATTTGTATACCGTCTCTGCAAATACTTCGGCGTGACGATGGATTGGATGCTCGGTATCTCGCCCAAGACGTATTCCGGCTTTACGCCCGAAACAAAGAAGATCGTCGATCTCTACACTCACGCTTCCGAAAGCGACCAGCTCGTCATCCGCACGATCCTGCAAAAATACGAGAACACCGTTAAATGAAAAAGTCTGTCACTTATCGCGGCGGTCGTATTGCCGTGTACGGTTTAGAACCAAGTTCCGAAATGGTCCTCGCCAAATCCGCAAAAGTCGGGGAGATCAAACTCCCCGGCGGCAATGCGATCAAAATCTACATTCAGCCAACCGCCGAGCCGTTGCTGCTTGTCGAATCTATCAAAGACGCCTACACCCAAATCGAACTGCCTCTTTATGACGATCTCGACAGCCTTTGCCAAGAACAAACCTACTGCCTGTATAAACAGGCTTACCTGATGACCGACGTTTTCCTTCGCGACGGTATCTGTAGCCTGTCCGATCTGCCCGCTTTTCAGCAGCGTCTTGCGGAGAATCTCAGCGCCAAGAACTACACCGTTTTCATCGAGAACAAATAAGCGCGATCCCTCGCGCGCGTATTATATTTTTAAGCTACGTAGTAGATTAAAAATATATATATAATAGGTTATTGTATATGTATATGTATAAGGGTCGGAAATTCCACCAACTTTCCACAGTAAATACTTACAACTTTCCAGCGGAATTTCCTACGGAAATCCGTACACCACACAAAAACAAACAAAATTGCGTTCTTGCGAGAACAATTTACGTTGATATTTAATAAAATATCGTAAACTCTGGCAAATGAAACCAAAGCCGTGCCAAAAGAGCTCTGCTCATACATTTAAGCAAAAAATCAAGAGCTCTACCCCAAAAAATCAGGGGTGCACCCCGCTTTTCCGTTCACTTCCGAAACGGAATCGTTTCGGAAATTCCGTAATTTTTCCTGCGGAATTTCCTGCGGAATTTCCTACGGAAAGGCGTCTCTCATTTCTTCAAATCACCAAAAAAGGAAGACAATAATCATGCCTCAATCCGCAGCCGCTTTAACTCCAAAATCAGCGATCTACATTCGCGTATCGACGCAGTACCAAGTAGATAAAGAATCACTTCAAGTGCAGCGGCGCGAACTGATCGCCTACTCCGAACTTGTCCTCAACATTCGCAACCACGAAGTATTTGAGGACCCCGGCTACTCGGCAAAGAACACGGACAGACCCGCCTATCAGAGCATGATGTCCCGGCTCCGCACAGGAGAATTTTCACATCTGCTCGTTTGGAAAATCGACCGGATCAGCCGTAACCTAATGGACTTTACCGCCATGTACACCGAGCTTAAAAAACTCGGCGTAACTTTCGTTTCTAAAAACGAACAGTTCGACACCTCCAGCGCAATGGGCGAAGCCATGCTCAAAATTATTCTCGTGTTCGCCGAACTCGAACGCCAGATGACGGCAGAACGTGTTACTGCAGTCATGCTCTCCCGCGCCTCCATCGGTAAGTGGAACGGCGGCCGCATACCTTACGGTTACAGTTGGGACAAAGAAACGCAGACCTTCTCCATTGACGAAGAAGAAAAAAACATCATTCTGCTCGCTTACGATCTATATGAGCAAAAGCAATCTATGCTCGAAGTCTGCCGAATCCTCAACGCAAAAGGCTACACGACCCGAAATAACAATAAATGGAACCCTGTCACGCTGCATAAAATATTCACAAACGTCTGGTATACAGGAACGTACCGTTACAACGTGCATGAGGACGGTCGCGGCAGCTCGAAGCGCGCATCCGACGAATGGATCGACATAAAAGATCATCATCCGGCAATCATTTCAGAACAAAGATTGCTCGCCATACAGTATAGACTTCAAAAGAACCGCCGTGGAGGTCATAAGAAGGGCGACACTTATATCCGTAAGTCCATCCACACTTATGCAGGTCTTCTCGTCTGCGGCAACTGCGGCAACAATATGACCGCATCAAAGTCAAGACGACGCGCGTCCGGCGTCCGGCCGTCCGTTTACGGATGCTCGACAATCAGAAAGAATCACGTCGGATGCGACAATAAATACGTCTTCGACATGTATCTTTCAGACTTCATTTTCTCGCTTATTCATTTCCTGCTCGAAGCACAGGAAAATGGTAATGAATATATATCGCCTCTCGCTGCCGAATCCGCATTTCTGAAAAAGATGCAGCCGTTTGAAATAAAGCACATCAGCGGTATATATGAGTATCTTCAAGCAAGAATATCCTTCCGGGCGCCGCAAAACTACGAATATCCGACAGATAAGGGCCCTGCGCCAAGCGACGCTGCAATTTCCACACTCCGCGACAGAAAACGGAAGTCAGAACTTGCTCTTGCCCGTCTGAAATCCCTTTACCTCTATTCGGACAACGGCTTGCCGGAAAAAGACTACATCATAGAACGAGAAAAGATACTTTCAGAACTCAAAGAAATCGAGCGTGCACTTTGCAATGTCACCGTGACGGAAAGTGTGAGCAAACAAGAATTTGTTTCTACCGCAAGCGAATTTATTATGACAGATAAGATATTGAATTACACTCCCGGCTCAGCCGAAAAAGTCATGCTTACTGTAGACGAGGAAGTTATAAAGCACTTCATCCAAACGGTCATCAAACAGATCGTCGTAACCTCAGGCAAGATCACAAAAATTATTTTCCAAAATCAAATTGCCATCGACATAAGCTATTAAGATAAAAAACAAAAAACCCACGTCGGCAAGAACGTGGGTTTTTCATAGGGAAAGAAAGTACAATGAGGAATAAAGATTCAACACCATATACCAAATTCGTTTTATGAACATTGGTAACGTTGTTTATGTATTCCAACAAAGAAATTATAACATCACGCAAGTTGCGTTGTCAAGACGGAAACTGCATTTTTATAGGAAAAGCCGAGAAAATCTCGGCTTTTTGCCACATTTATGTTACAATTCCAGTTGCTAATCTGTGATAAACATGGCATCCCCTATGTTTACGATAGTTAATCATTCACCATTTATTCACTAAATTTCATAAACATTCACGCAAAAAACGGTAAGGAACTTTCTCAATCCCTACCCATTTTACGGCCCAAAAAGTTTCCAAATGGATCACTTTTTCGTACATTATATTACGCTCAACAATAAAATGCAAGGCGAAAATCTGCGCCTTGCAAAACTGTTTCATCCTTCAATAAACTTCTTTGCTTCACCTGCTTTCTCCCGAATCAAAGCCGCGATATTCTGTGCATCATCTACAACGTCCATGCTGCCGTCATAGAGATAACAAAGCAAATCCTCCATAATCCGCGCAAGCGTGTCAACCATTGCGATCTTCGATTCCAGTTCCAACCATTTGTCCTTCATGTTTTTTCTTTCCTTTCAAATAGTATTCTGCACAAGAATGTGCAGAATACCATCATAAAACATAATATATTTTCATCCCATAATTTGCGTTCGTTGTTCATACTAAAGTAACACTTTTCAAGCTCCTCGCCTTGTTTTTTGCCAAAAGCAAAGATAGGACGATCAATTTATAAGACCGTCCAATATTTTAAGAATCTGCCCTTCTCAGGAGCTCACAGCCTTACCACACACGCACAAGACCACCAAACATCGGTCGAACGCCAACTTGCCCGTACTCTGCCGTTTCGGGAGCACCTATCAAGACGCAACACGCAAACGGTTCCCTCGCCGCAGCATCCTCGCGTGCTCGCTGCCATTTCCGCTTGTCTTTATCCACATACAGCATTGTAAGCAGCTCTCCAAACTCCATCCGATTATAAATCACATGATACACAAGATTCCCAGTTTCGCGTTCCCATTCCCTTACTGCGCTTTGCCGCTTTTCATTCAGCCAGTATAACGCACCATACGTCTCCGAACAATTCAGTAAATCGATACGAAACTCGTCTATGACTTTCGGAAACATCTTGAACGCACGCATAAGATAAACAGCCTCATCCTTCATTTCATCCATTGTCGCATACTCAATCATCGCTTCAAATCCTCCCCCATCTCTATATACCTACACGGCACTATCACCTTGCTTCCGTCCCAAGAACGAACCGTTACGGTGCCCCATTTTGTCTCTTTGACGGCTCTATTCCTGTTTTTGGACGTTACCATAAATAAGTCCTCATGATCGATCCAAACAGTCTCAACAATATATCCGCAATCACACAAAACGCACAATTCTGTCGCCCGTGTACGATGCAAAAGATAATCTATGACAGTAATTCCTTCGCCGCTGCTTTCCGCCATATTCCCTCCTTATGCGTCTTCCCAATACGTCCATGTATTGACCTTCGACAAACCATACCGTTTCAGATAGGACATGACTTTTTTGTAATGCAGCGATTGTGCGATCTCATGCGCCTCGATCAGCGTCTGAACATCGTCGGCCGACGGAACATAATCAATGAATGATCCGTCCTGTACAAACGTACCCTCTTTGCCGATATAGTTATCAAATCCATACCGCGCACCGGTCATGAAGTTCAGCGACCGGATATTACTATCATTCGGAAGACCAAGATACTTTACGCGAAGATACGGAACAGACCATCCCCATCCTTCGCCTCGCAGATCAGAAAGCCAGCGTTGAAAACCGTCCATGTTCTTCTCTATAAAGTGATTTACGTCCTCCCGTGCAAACTGTGCCATGCGACCGGCAGCGTCATAGCTTCCATCGTCGCCATAAGAAGAAAGCCGAAACCCGAAACAGAA
>Ga0326513_10002011_pt1 | contig 15204 bp, 7 predicted proteins | sample 2_2465_0518_D_FD_203654 | JGI IMG/M metagenome (GOLD analysis project Ga0326513, IMG submission 203654) | Bovine rumen microbial communities from UC Davis, California, United States - 2_2465_0518 | ecosystem: Host-associated > Mammals > Digestive system > Stomach > Rumen | place: USA: California...
CGGAGCGCGAGAAGTCGACAGAAGCTTCCTGCGATGCGAGATAGGCTTCCGCTCGACCTTCCGCAGTTGTGGCATGTTTGCCATACTTGAACTCAGCAAAACGGCTTGCCTGCTCGACAACTTCATTCAACCGGCTCAGCGTGATTGCGTTCCACAGCTTCTTCCCGTAATACTTTGCCGTAAGACCGCTGTTGGACTTGTTATAGCCCTTAAACGCGCCGGAGTACAGCTCGTTTCGGGTTGCTGTACGGCTCGGGTCAATACGAGTCCAGCCGCCTCCGCCAAGAGCTTGATAGTCCTTATACAGTTCAGACTCGCCAAGCCCAAGCTTCTGCGCAATCGGGCTTCCCGTGCGCCACACATCATAAGCGGCGCTAAGCCACTTAAACAGGCCGTCTCCATAGCTTGCCGCCCAAGAACCGTAATTCACGGAGTTCTGGAAGTCACGCATGAAGTTCCGAATACTGAATATCGGGTTATTGCCGGTTGTGAGCGCCGACATACCGCGGGTAAGGAAACCGATGGCATCAAGGGCCGCGTTTGAAGATTTTTCATTCAGCCCGGCAAGGAGCTTAAACAGCTCCATGTCTTCAAACTGATATTCAGCCGTAGTTCCATCCGGGCGTACCACTTGCAGTACGTCATAGGAGGTTGACGGGTTGTGTTGGTCAAAGCCCTGCCGACCGACAATCGCCATAAGCTGACTCAGCGTGTCGGCATCTACCATATTCCCGACAAGCTCCTGTACCTGTTGCTGTTTTGTGGTAAGGTCAACAACGTTGTCCCCGGTCCTTCCGGTTTTCACCTCATGCGCAAAAGCCCCAAGGCCGTCGTATTTCTGGTACATCCGGTCAAAGGCCAGCACAGCGCGGTTAAGCGCGTTCTGGGTTACGATGGTGTTCACCATGCCAAACCAACTGTCGATGGGGTTGTAGATGTCCTCCGTGCTACCCGTTGCGCGTCTGATCTTAAAGGTCTTCGCCTTACCGGTCTTCTGCGCTACTCCGTCCGTGTGCTTCACGCGCATGGTCGGGACGTAATGCGGGTAGATTTCGTTCATCTGGTTAAAGGCTTCTTCGGACAGCCTGCCGGTCTTTACCAAGAACTCGTACATGAACTGCCGATGGAAGTTCCAATGGGCTTCCGCGGCTTTAGCAACTTCCGGGTGGTTCTTTTCCATGTTCTTGATAAAAGCAATGCGGTCTTCCGTCGTAATGTGGTTATCGAACACGGGTTTGCCCTGCGCATCACGGTCAAGGGAGTGCATAGCCAGCATATACTGGACGAGCCGGTCCATGTTTCCATTCTGGGCTGTAAATCCGGTGGCCGCAATCGCGTCCGCATAACTTGCGCCAATGCGCCGCCCCTGTGCGTCCGTAAGACCCGCACCCGTAAGGATAGACACAGCCTGCTTGCCTGCGGTATTTGCCCGGAGAGCCTGTGCGTGTACGCTGTCCAAGACCCCGACGTCCTCATCACCAGCCATCTCGCGTACCGCACGGTCAAAGTTGATCGCGCCCGTGGTGCTATCCACGATGCCAGCGAGGCTCTGGCGGAAGAAGTCACGCAGACTGATGTGCGAGCGCTCGTTCCTATTACGGATCACGGAGCCCATCTTCTCGCCCGCGTCGGCTTCCAGCCAAGCGCGAAGCTGGTCACGCGCTTCGGACAATGCGTTCCAGCGTTTACGCTGTTCGGTGTAATTGCGCAGGTCGTCGAGGTTGTTTACGTTATTCAGATCGGCGCCGCGAACGGTCCGCTCGAAAGCATCGTAGAACTCGGTACCCGCGAAGTCCCGTGCGCCCTGCTCGTCTGTCATCCAGAGCCGCAGGAACTCGGCAATCGCTTCGCCCGGCATCTCTTCGGCGCCCACGCCTTCCTTGAGCTCGCTTGGCATGTTCTTAATCATGGTCTGGAGTGCGTCCGGGTTCATCTTGCTGAGACCGTACATCCGCTCCAGAGCCTTACCGGCTTCGTGAAGGGCCTTTACGAAGTCACCAGCGTCCGCGTTACGGATGCCAATCGAATTGGACCACGCGTCATACCAGCTACGCACATCGGGGCTGTAAGAGCCAAACTTACTCGTGCCGATGTAATCACCGATACCCAGTGCCTTAACCAGCGTCTTGGCGATTCTCTGCGGGCTGTATTTCAGCTTCACTTTCTTCGCCTGCGCCTCGGTCGGGGTCTCTGTGGTTACAGGAGCCGTTGTAATCGGCTGGGGATTTACGGTCTGCCTCTGCTCAGTCCTTACACGATTCTCTGTAACAGACTGAGCCGCGGGAGCCGCTTTCGGCTGGACAGTTACAGGTTTCTCAGTAACCGGCTGGGTTTCCGGGGTCTGTTTCTGCTCAGTGCTTACAGTCTGCGGTGTAACCGGCTTGGTCTCCGGGGCCTGCTTCTGCTCGGTTTTTACGGTCTGCGGTGTAACCGGACGCGATGTACCGGTATAAACCGCACCATTACCGGTAGCCGTCGGATTCCACACCGGGGTCGTTACCAGACCACGGGTCGGATGCTGTGCCTGCTCTTCTGCAATGGTCGCAGGGCCGGGTGTACGTTCCCGGTTGGCCTGCTCCAGCATAGAGCCGGACCACTGACGCTCGGTTTCGGTCGTCGGAACCTCACCGGACCGGGGAGTATGCCACGTATGTTCATACTCGACGGGTTCCGCCTCAAAGGTTTCGGGCTGGGCGGCGCGTTCAGCCTCTCTCTGGGCTTCCCGGGCGGCGCGTTCAGCTTCCCGCCGTTCAGCTTCCTGCCGGTCCCACTCTTCGATCTCGGCCTGCCTGCGTTCCATCTGTTCTTTCAGCATATCGTCACGGAACTTCCAAGCCTCATCATAGTCGTTGCTGGCAGGCAGATTCGCGATTTCCTCATCGGTGTAGCTGTGGTATCCGCCGTTCTCTTCCGGCAGTCCGTACTTCTTCACCATATCCTCTACGGAATCGCCGCAGTACATCCACATGATAACGTCCGGTCTACCATCCCGTTCATAGTTCCACCCTTCGGGGGCGTACTCGTCATTGAACGGAACGCGGGCTACGGGGATCATACCTGACATTTCATAAATGATCCGAAGCCTACCATCATAGCAGTCCAGCTTATTACCGCCTTGTGCAACCGCGTACGCTATAGCGTTAACACCCCAATTTGAGGCTCTGCTGTGCGGGCTCTTAAATACCCCAAAGATGTTGCCTTCGTACTCACCTTTGGTGCCAATGGCTACACCCGCAGTTCCATTCGGGGTCATCAGCATAATTGCGCCTTTTTCTTTAAGCTCCTGCGGGCTCTGCGAGTCCACAAACAGCCCATAGGGGGAACTCTGTTTCGCGGCTTCAAGGGCATCAGAAAAGCGCCTCTTGTTGGTGTTTTTCTTAACATCCAGCTTCGAGACGCTTTTTGCTTTAAGTATGTTCCTTAAGCGGCTTTTCAGAAGTCGCGCATCAGTTCTGCTCGCATCCGGTCGGTTATATTCGGCTGGGCGCGTCTGAGCTCGTCCTGCTTCTGCTTCCCCTGTGTCCTGTCCAGCCACTCCGTTACTTCCTGATCCGTCAGGCTGTCCAGATTCCACAGCCAGTTCTCCGCCGTTATCTGCGGTTTCGACATTTACTTCACCCCCTGTAGCTTCTTCCGCATCATTCTCACTGACGTTACTCTCATTATCCACGGTTTCGGCGGAGGTGTCAACCCTAATGTTGTTCGGCCTCGACAGGTCCCACTCGGGGAGCTCTGTACCGTGGGCTTCCTCAAACATCTGATCGAGGTTGGCTTCGTCAGCTTCACCATTCTCGAAAGCGAGGTCTACGGCCTCGTAGACATTACCGTTCTGGTCTACAACGACAGGCCGTCCGTCGATCTGCCCTTCGATACCTACAACCTCTACGGCGGTACCGTCAGCGGTTGTAGCTCGCAGGCTCTGGGGGAGCCATACCTTCGGCTGGAATCCGGTATTGGGCTCCGTATCCCACACGGCGCTGTCAAAGGCCGCAAAGGTTTCACGGTCACCCTGTACGTCTTCAAGCGCACGGCTGGACACATACCGTCCGTCTGTGGTCATGAAGATCGTTTCGCTTTCTGTGCTGTTCGCCACATTGCTATGCGCCAGCACACCCGCGAGCTTCACGGTTCCGTCCTGCCCAGCAAGCTTTACCTCGAACGGGCGATCAAACATGGTCACGCGATTCTCGGGGTTATACTGCCCGGCGGCTTCGATCTCCTGCCGGTTGGCTTCTTCCCGTTCGCGCTCCTGCTGGGCTTCCTGCTCGACCTCGGCGGCGGCTTCCTGCCGGAGCTGAGTAAGGGCTTCCTGCCCAGCGTTATCCAGATCGGTTTCAGCTTTCTGCACCTGCTGTTCCGCGGTCTGTACGCCCTGCTCCGCCAGCACCTTCTGGGTCTGTAGGCCAGCCACCCTATTTGCCGCCTGCTCAAGAGGCGCGGCGGTGTCTTCATGACCGGGTGTCGGGTCGTAATTCGCTTCCGCGTTACGAAGGGTCTCAGCGGCAACATCGGCTTCGGCCTGTACGTTCTTCTGGTTCTCCTGTGCGCGTTTGAGGTTATCCTTGGCCTGCCGGACGGCTTTCTTCTGGGTTTCGGTTCCCTGCAAGCCGCCCTGCGCGATTTTCTGAGCCGTACGAATCGCTATAATCTGGTCTTTCGCGTTCGCGTAGAAAGCCCTAAGATTCTGTTGCTTAAGGTCTCCGGTTTTATCATCCTGCACCGCGGAGCGAAGCATCTCCAAGTCATAAGGCGTTACGGCCTGATGGTCAGCAACCTTCTGCGTGATGGTGCTAAGCACACCAGCCGCATTACCGGACGCCAGAGACGCCCAGATAATGTCGTCTTTTACAGTGCTCCCTGTAACTCCCATAGTTGCCTCGACTTTCAGCATCTGGCTGACAGTCTGGCTGGCAATATGGTTATCGTTATGCGCAAACAGCTTCACAAACCGGACACCGGCGGCAATCGCGTTTGTTTTGTTTGCACCGGAAGACGCCAGAACAGACGCTACTGCCGCGTTCGCTTTCCGAACGTCCGCGGTATTGGTCTGCGGGTCTACCTTTGCGGAATTGAACAGCACCGCGAGGTCCTTGGTAAGCTGTTCTGGGGCGCTGGAACGATTCGTTACGTACGTCTGCGCGAGCGGGCGAGCTAACTGCTGGCCTTGGTTTGGCTTCCATTCCTGCGTCCGAAGAACGAGAGGATTGTCCGGGGTGCTGTTATCGCTGAATCCACCGCCCTTTGCGTAAGCAACGGTAGAGCTGACACCAGAGCTGATAAAACCGGAGGCGGCGGACTTGAGTACGCCCTTCCACATATCCTGTTCAGCCAGCTTCTGCGCTACGCTCAGCGGGTAACCTTGGTCTTTATAAGCCTGTACGTTTTTACCGTACTCGCTGTATTCGCCCATGATAATCCGCTCGGCGTTGGACTCCCAATACTCGTTGATACCTTCGCCAAAGGCTTCACCGATCTGGTCTTTCAGCAGTTCTTTTACGAAAGCCTTAAGACTCTTTGTGCCCTCCGCCGCGCCACGGCTGAACATGCTGGACATATTCTCGACCGTGATTGCTTCGGTGGCGGTTTCAGCCCAGAACGTAACGTTAAACATCTGCTGGGCCTGCTCGGGGGTAGCACCGTTCATAACAGCTTCCCGATAGGCTTCGGTTGCGGCGTTAAGCCCCATCGGTACAGCGTGGGCAAAGTCACTACCAGCTTTTACAAGAAGCTGTGTGCCCTTTCCGAGCTTGCCGTCCGAAGCGAGCTGGAACACCTTGTCGATCAGCGCACTGTGCGGAAGCACCTCGGACAGCGCACCAAACGCGCCATGCACCAGCACAGCGTTAACTGCGCTGTCCGCCGCGCCGGAAATGATTGCATCATACAGGAAGTCGATGGCTTCCTGCGACACATTCGGCATCAGCTTGTGCAGAGAGTCCTTGGAACCTTCACGAAGAGACTGCGTTACGGTGCCATAGTTATACGCGGAAGCGTACGGGTTCACTTCTTTTCCAAGCGCCTGCTGTCCAAGCTGATAGATCAGCCCTTCGGGGCCGGAGATTACCTTGGTAATCAGAGAAGCTCCGGTAGCGGCGATACTCGTCAGCGCGTTCTGGGAGGCCCACTCCTGCGTATCTTTGGCAAGCTTCTGGCTCTTTCGGGTAGTCAGAATACCGTAATCCGGGTCAATAAGGTCGTTTATATAGGCGTTTGCCGCTTCTACCCCTTCTGTAGCCAGAAGGTAGTAGTACCGGTCCTTATCCGCGTCTTCAAGCGCTTCGTAGTAGGAATCCTTCTCCATCCGGGTTCTCCCTCGGAAAAGGAAGTCCTTAAACACATCACCGAAATCCTGATAGCCCTTGCCGGTCATCACCCATTCGGCGGTCTTATCCTTAAACGAGCCCTCTTTAATGTCCTTCTTCATCTGCGCAACTGTGCTCTTGAAGTCGGGCATATCGTCCAGCATGAAATACGCGGCCTGCCGTCCATCCCGGCGCATTTTGTCAATCCGGCGCTGAATGTTACTGCGCTCATCCTCGGTAATCTCAAGCCCCGGGATGCTATCAAGATAAGACAATACAGTCTCAAGCGCCTTAACTTCGTTACTCGCCGTTATTGCATCCTGCCGGGCTGTCGCGGACACTTCGGAACGCTGGTACTTGCCGGATGCCATAGCGCTGTCATACGTGGAGTAGGGCTGGTACTCGGTAGATTCGCGCTTCTGGCCCACGCCCAGCATGTAATCAATAGCCTCCAGCATGGTGTCGTCGATCACCATACCGCTCAGCTTATACATGTCAGCACCAGACTTCCATTGCTCTTTCAGCCGCGTCTGGGCTTCGGTCGCATCAGTATACTCCTGCTGATGCTTGGACATGTACTCCTGCGCCTCTGCGATCTGGCCCTGTAGGATTTCGTCGGTTTCTTCCAGATCGTGCATGTGCTGGATTTCATTGGCGGACAGATACGGAACATGGTCGAAATCAATGGTCTGGCTGTCCTGCCACATCTTGCTGGCCTTGTCTATGGCGGCTTCCGGGTCCGCGGTGTTAAACGCGTTCTCACCGGTCATGATGTAGTACAAACCAGCCAGAGCCTGCGGGTCATCGGGATTCGCAGTAAGCTGATCGCGCACCCACGTAACGTCATTTACACTGACGCCTGTAATCTCCTGACCATCCCGAAGGGCTTTCATGAGATTAAGGTCATACGCATCGTACTGGCTGGACATCTTGTACTGGGCCTGTAGAGTTTTCAGCTCATTCGCATAAGCATCCCGTTCGGCCTGCGCCGCATCCGCGGCTTCCTTATACTGATTATAGGCGTTAATCGTACGGGCATTACCTGCATACTCAGTCGCAGTCCGATCCATAAGGTCGCGGCCCGTGCGAATCAGCATACCGGCTTTATTCACCATCGTGTTGGTAATGGAATCAACAGATGCCTCAATCGTCGGGAAGCTCAACGCGCCTTTTTCCGCTTCTGTGCCGTGCTTAAACACGATCAGCCCCGCGTTAGAAGTGTTGTTCCACCACTGCTTCTCAATGGAGAAATCCACTTCGCTCTGCTTGGTGTTTTCACCGGTAAGGAAATCTACAGTGTCGGCTGTAATCATCTGCGGGGTGGGGTTATTCTTTGCCTGCTGGCACAGCCAGCGAATCTCATCTTTTTTACTCTCCCACTTGTAATTGACAGCCCGGGTCGTGGATTTCAGCTCGCCGCCGGGTTTCATGGAATCATCCAGCTCAAACAGGTGCCGATATGCGCTGTCTCCTTCGATCATGCTGATGATGTCTTCCGGGTTCTGCGTAGTCGCGAGCATATCCTTGATGGACTTATCCATCGCGGCAAGCTCCTGCTCCAGAGTCTGTGTATACGTCTCCGCTTTGGCAACGCTCTGGTACATCTTCCGCTCAGTCGCATCCGAGCTATTCATGAGGTTTTTATTCTCATTTACCCAGTTCTGGTCGAACATAAACCGACCAAAGTACAAACCTTCTTCTTCCAGCGTACTACCGACGAGGTAAGGATTGTACTTATCGCTGGTAGGGTTGAGCAATTCACGAAGTTCCGGGTCATCCTGCCACTGATTACCCACGCCCATAGCGCTGTAAACAGTGTCAATCTCAGACATCCCCGTACCGCCATTATTACGACCCGCCCAGATTACACCGCGCATAGCGTCCTTTGAATAGCTCGTACCGTTATTCAGCTCAAGGATCGTTCCGCCAGCTTCCAGACTTTCATTAAGGCGTTTTAGCGTAGGATATTTGGACCAGTTAATGTTCTCGATGATCTGGTCATCAGAAAAATTACGGTCCCTGCGCTGAGCCCAATAGTTCAGCTCCTGCCGGAGCGCCTCCCACTCTCTGTTCACCGCGGTAGTGTCCTTGTGGGCTTTCGCGATCTGGTAGTACTCGTAAGCGGCTTTCTGCTGAACGGTTGCCTTACTCCCCGGAGTACTCGGTGTATTGGTAACGCCGTTGTACGTATAATACTGTTCCAGAAACTTATACTGATTCAGCCAGTCATCATTGATGTTGCTGGTGTCAACACCAAGCTGGGCCAGATTCGCAATCGACTTGTTTGTAGCCTGCGTATACGGATTATAGTAAGGCGTTCCGGGGGCAGACTGAAACTGCTGATACTGCCGCAGGAAATTCGCCGCGGCGGTTTTATCGGTCTGCGCAATCTGCCCGATGCGCCCCATAATCTCGTAAGACGTAGGAATCGTACCGGAATACCACTTATCCGTATCTACGGGCTGTGAAAGATTCTGCTGATAGCTGGATTGCTTGGGTGCCTCAAATTTAATAGGTCTCGGGCTCATCCCACAACCACTCCTTTATCTTTGTACTGCCGTGGGCTTAAACTTGTTATTTTCCACGTACGGTCTGACAGTGCCTTTCGGGGCATCCTGCGACGTGTTTCCGCTATCGCCAAACGGCTTACTGAGGGCCGCGATAAACGCATCCACGTCAAAAGCGTTTGGCGTAAGACCTTTAGCGAGCATGGCGTTATACTGTGCCTCGGTCAAGCCAAGCTGATCCCAAGGCTTTTTAACTACTGTGCCACCACCGCTATAAGTCTTCTTCACCATGAGCTGTGCGTCCTCCCGGGTCAAACCGGCACGGGCCAGCAGGTCATCGCCCGGAATCTGCCCGTTCGCCAACGCGGTCTGGACATACCCCATCGCAATCTGCTGTTCCGTTGTCTTCTCAGTCTGCCCAAACTGACGCTCAAACTGATCTGCGGCTCTCTGGGCTTCACCCTCTTGGAACCCGCGTAGCCAAAGATTCTGCTCTTGCTCAGCCGCAAACTGCTGTTGCTGTAAATTCTTGTTAAACTCGGCGTCTTCACGGGAAGCACTGAACTGCCGCTCAAACTGATCCGCGGCCCTCTGGGCTTCGCTCTCTTGGAATCCGCGTTGCCAAAGCGTCTGGTCCTGATTTGCCGCGAACTGCTGTTCTTGCATGTTCTTGTTAAACTCAGCGTCTTCACGAGACGCGTTGAATTGAAGATTAAACTGTTCGGCGGCTCTCTGGGCTTCACTCTCTTGGAATGAACGGTTCCAAGCGTTCTGGGCCTGCGTCTCTGCAAACTGGCGCTCCCGGAATTGCTTATCGGCTTCCTGCTGTTCAAGCTGATTCAGCCCAGCGGCATAAGCCGCGTTCTGGGCGGCGTAAATCCGATTCAGTGCTTCCGCGCTCTGGTGCTCAAGATTCGCCTGTACCTGCTCATTAAGCAAGCTTCTCTGCATACCTCGGGACAGCGCTCTCCGGTCGGCCTCTGATTTCGCTCGGGCGTAGGTCTTCCGAGAGTCTTCCCGCTGTTCTCCGTAGCTGTAATCCAGCGAACTCCAAAGACGCTCCTGCGGGGTCATTTCGTCGATCTCTTTTTTCTGTACCGCCATACCAGTTCACTCCTTTACTCTTCTGTTATAACCGCATCTGGAAACTCTTTTTTGAGGGCTTCCACCCGAGCCTTGTCCAGATGAGGTATTGTTACCGTATACCGCTTCACAGGGGCTAAAACGGCCTTTTCCAGCGCATCCCACGTAAGCGGACCACACACTCCATCCTGCGAGATGCCGGTGTCTTTCTGGAAAGCTTTTACAGCCGCCTGTGTAGATTTACCGAAATCACCGTCAATCCCGTAGGAGCCAAGGTCATACCCCAGCCTCCACAGCATTGTCTGTAATTCGGTTACTTCCGTGCCTTTGTCCCCGCGCCGGATCGTCGGTCTCCAGCCGGGTGTTTCGGGGAACCCAAAGTTCTCTCCCTCGTAGCTTACCATTTTCAGCTCACCCCAATACTTCCATTTCGAGTCGGTGACTTTGCTCTTAATTACACCCTTGTTTGTAGATGCGGCTTCGATTACCCACCCATCACCGATGTACAGCCCAATGTGCGGGCGCTTTTTGGTTCCCGGGTTATAACAAAAAACCGCAGTTCCGGGTTTAAGCGCCTGCCCATCTGAACGCTTTCCGTTCGTAAGCGGCCCTTTGGAACTACAGTATCCGTCGTAAATCGTGTTGCTCCCGTGCGCGATCTTCCCGCCAAGCTTCTCAATCGCCCACCGGAATAGACCGGAACAATCGGCAACCTTATGCCCGATCCACTTCGCGCCATCCTTTGCCGCGTAATAATAATCGTCGCCCTTTCCTGTTGACTTCCAGTTATCGCCATACGTTTTCACCATGTACGCGACTTTCTGGTTCTGCCTTTCCCGCGTCCATAACTGTCCGTAACTACCCCAAATGTAACCCCAATTCTCGTCGAGTGCCTGCTGGAACAACGAAATGACCGCCGCCGAACTAATAGGCATACCATCACTCCTTACGTCGGTACCTTTTCAAAAGCCATCGACGGTTATAGACTTGACACATTGAAAAGGCAATGCTATGATAACTATGCTTCTTTACGCATTATCACTTCGATAGTGTGTGGGCGGAGGGTCTGGTACACCCTCCGCTTTTTTCTTACCTCCTTAAGTTTCCTTAAGCAGAGTGGTATGCTTCCATCTTGGTCTCCAAGGCCACAACCCGGGTTTCCAGACCGTTGTGCTGGCCTACCTTCTTTTCAAGCTGTTGCAGGCGATAGTCCATCAGCGCAGTCTGTTTATCGTTCGCTTTCTTTACGCCTTTATACGAAAACGTGCCGGTGACGATAGAAGCAAGTAATGAAAACAGCCCCGCAAGTAATGCAACCTGAAAATCGCTCATTAACCCTCGCCACCTTCTGCTTCAATTTCAGTAGCCACCAAACCGTCTTCGTCATCCACGGTAACCGCATATCTCTTGGTAGAATCATCCGTGCTGGAGTTGAGCATAATGGTCTTGTCGTCAAAGACCACCGTGTCCACTGCGGCTTTCGTCTCAGCGAGCCCGGACAGAATCGGGTGCATAATCATAACGACTTCCGCATAGGGCGTCCCCAGCTTCTGCCAATACATTGTGTCGTAGCACTCAGTTCCTACGGGGGCCGGTTTTTGAAGCCAATACGGAACGCCGTCCGTATAAACCGCGATGTCCCCCACTTCATAGCCTTTCTCACCCGAAAAAGCTCCTGTGTACCGCATGTGTCACTCCTCCATTTCATCCGTGTAGTCAACCCACGGTTCTTCATAACGCAATGCCCGCTGGCTGTCCCCAATACCCTCCGTAGTTGGGTCAACCACGATACCGAGGATCACCAGCACCGCAAATATCGAGTCAACAACCACAAGGACCTTACCGACCAGCGTCGAGAGATCGAGCGAGAACCCGAGCAGACCAGCAATGGCCTGCACGAGAAGCGCCAGCGCAGGAATCAAAGACTTCCAGAACTGTTTGTTTTTGAACCGTACTTTCCAGTTAAGCATGTAACCATCCTCCTTTTTTATTCACAAATCGTGCCTTACGGAACAGCGTATTTATCTGTGCCGTTAAACACGATGAATGACGGTACTGTTCGTGTCGTTCCTGTCATGTAATCCCAGACAGGTTTTTTGCCAAGGAACGTTGACACACTCGTTCCACCGTCCAGATTGTACGCAAATTTCAACCCGAGCTTTACGCACACAGTCTGCGCTTCCGCAAGAGTCCAGCCATCTGAGTTTTGGGTGCTTCGACCAGCGCAACTGATGATGGCGTAATCGCCGTTTCCGAACTGCCCTATAATCTGACGCTGTGCGTTATCGGTGAAATGCGTTACATTGCTTACCGTTGGGAAGCTCCCCACCGGCGCGTAGTCTGTAACAATCGCGCAAAATCCGCACGTTGCGGATACAATGCCGCTTGTAATCACACCGTTTTGTACGACGTTCGATGCGATCAGCTCGGACCCGGTTGCACTTGCAGAAGCCGTACCCAAATCGCCGTTTGCGTTAATCGTTAGCGGGATAGCGCCCGCATGGTGGTCCGCGATGCTACCGTTTATGACAACGCCATTCTGGATCGCCACGCCATCTATGCTTCCATCCCAGCCAAGACCGGCATTTATGACCAGCGCCCAATCTTCGTCCGATGCAAGTGCGGCTGTTTTTAGAAACCCGGGGCATCTGACAAACGGATACTGCTTTGTGCCGTCTCTGCGTGTTTTAAATACCCGGATAACTGAATAGTTAGCGCCGGTAGCCGAGTCATACGCATAATCCAGCTCCATGTTGTTGGCGAAATCCGCGGACTTGGTGTTGAAGAGTAAATTACCGTTTACATCGTAAATCATTTGCTTCCACCTCCACACCAATTACACAGCCGGGCCCGCAATGAACTGGTCATTAGTCGCGCTGGACAGGAACGTCTGCGTAACGGTATCGTACAGACCCGCGACGTTGCTTCCGTTAGTACACGGAATGTAATTCCTTAACAGGTTCCCTGTGATGCTGTATATCTTCATGTAGTAAAGCCGACCGTGGAACCGGTACCCGCCATCACTCGGAGCAACCTGCGTAGCGAACAGCAGATACGTAGACGAGTTACTGACCGAGTTACCCGCTGGCAGTGAAAACTTTTTGTTTCCATCCAGATAGACATCGTTGTCTTCGCCAACATAACCCTCTAACGTATAAATCGTGTTTGTGCTCCACGTATAACTGGAAGAGCCAGTCCCGACAGTCTCATTCCCTTTGAGCTTAGCCCGAATCTGGGAGTAATCACCGTTTGCGTTACTACCGCTCAAATACGGGAAAAATGTGTTTGTCGCGGAAAGAATGTGATTGCCCTTCGTATACCGAACAACCGAAACTGACACTTGGTATTCGGCTCTGGCTACTTCGGATTCAACCAGCCCTGTATCTGCGTAACCATCGCCAGAGTTTATATACACAAGCTGTGTATACCCAGAAGGAACCTGCGCCGCAATGGATACAGAGAATGTCGTACTCTGTCCGCCGTAGTTAACCGTAATTGTATTTGTTCCTATCGCTAACGATCCTGTCAGCGTATAGTTACTTACTACAGCGGTTGTACCATCAGAATACGTAACTGTTACTACCAGATAAGGCTTCAACTCGTTGACAGACGCGCCGGGCTCAAAGGTTCTGGACCCCGGGGTAAATACCGCGGAGATCGAAGACGGAACCGGGGCATCGCCATAGAACGCATCATACAAGTCTGTATAGTAAGACGCCCCGCCGGAGTCAATGTACGCAACCTTACTCGCCAACTGCAAAAGCGCAAGTTTTGCGTCTTCTGTAAGGCCATCAACCTCGCCGCTTTCGCCGCCTCCGCTTCCGCCTCCCTCGCTCTGGGTGCCATACGGAATACCGAAATGCAAATGCGTATTGCCGTTTGAATCTATGCTTACCGTGGCTACTGGTTCGCTTCCAACGGCAAGCATTTCGATAGAAACCGACAACCCGCGAATTGTGGGGGACGGCGCCGATTCACCGCTTAAAGCGAGCGACCCGTGAATAATCGTGGTTACTACAGCGCTCAAACCTACTTTCGCGCCCGTCACTCCGAACCACACTTGAAGCAGTCCGGTGCCCTCGAAAACCCCAAGGTCCGTGCTGGAGACCTCCCACGTAATAATGTTATCCGCGTAGGTAATGTCTACAGAGTATGGCACTGACTCCCCGGGGCGTGTGTGCATCAGAACCGGTTGCCCGTTTGGTATTTTCGCAACCCACGGGCTCATGTCGATCTCGACGGTGCGAAAATCGTTTTCACCGGTGTACCCGATGTCGATACTCTGCGGGAGCTTATCCACTTCGTACACCATACTTCATCACTCCTTATCAGCTAATATAGAACACCGAACACGCAGATACACCACTTACGCTCGTGTTCTTTGCCCTAAACAGAAGATTACCCGTTGTGCGGCACCTACCGTATGGGTAATTCGTTTCCAGCCACACTTCAAAGCCGCCGCCGTTCGTTGGGTTCATAACGTTAGCCGCAACTGTTGTCATCATGACGTCAAGCGTAATCAATGTGCCGTCCGTGTATACCCTTTCGGTAACTGACCCAATGTCTATCCAGCTACTACCGTTTTTCAGCCGGGCCTTAAACGTAATATTCTCGGCCTGCGGTAAAGTGTAGATGTATAGCTGGGCTGTAACTCCGTACATCAAGTCACCGGCGATGTAATCAGACGCTTCATACGAAACCACATAGGTTCTATAGTACCCAAGCGAACCACCAGAGCTGTTCAAAAAGCGCTCGCCGTCTACAATTACGCGTGTCCACTCTTTAGCGGTTACGCTACTTGGCTTAAACCAGAGAATCCCGTTCCCGCTCGGTTGTGCTTCGCTTACGGCTATCGTCGGTGCCTTATTACCGCCAACGTAAAGGGCTTGTGTGCTCACAGACTTCGCCATGACCTCGCCATTATCTCCTACCGCGAAATTCGCGTTAGACACGTCCGTTCCGAAGATAATGGAACTCCCTGTAGCATCCTGCGCGTGAATACGAACCTTCCCCGCGGTTTGCATGTCAATGCCGTTCGCGCTAAGCATCATTGCGGTAACATTGTTGCCGGTACTGAACTTGATGTATTTATTACCCACCATGTCAATACCGTTCGTGCTCATACCGAGCGCGGTAAGCACACCATTTACATCGCCGATTGTAACTGAGAAGCCATTTACGGTCTGGCTGAGACTACTAATGTTACCTTCGGCATCGCTTACACGAGTGCTTAACCCGCTGACGGTCTGTGATACGGTGCTGATGTTACCCTCTGCACTGCTTACACGAGTACTTAACCCGCTGACGTTCTG
>Ga0326513_10002012_pt1 | contig 15203 bp, 19 predicted proteins | sample 2_2465_0518_D_FD_203654 | JGI IMG/M metagenome (GOLD analysis project Ga0326513, IMG submission 203654) | Bovine rumen microbial communities from UC Davis, California, United States - 2_2465_0518 | ecosystem: Host-associated > Mammals > Digestive system > Stomach > Rumen | place: USA...
GAAGTGTCCATATTGTTGAGTATTTATTTGTTTAACATATTTTTACATTTCGCGCCGTGGGTACTTAGGGTACTTGGGTGCTTTGGGTACTTGTTTTCTTTGTGTCCTTTGGGTTCGCCTCTCCTACTGGAAAAAACAGAGGCGAGACCCGCCGCGGGCATAGCGAACAGAGGGAGCAAGGTGAGCATGAGCGCACAAAAGGCCGCAAGGCGCACCGCAGTGAGCCCCACCGCCGACGAGGAGGTTATGCACCTGATTCGGATTGGTTGTTGCGTCGTTCCACATATAATCGCAATATCGGGACGTGGATGAGCCGCCGCCCGCCATTGCGATAATGTCGCCGTCCGCACCAAAAAGGATGCTGCTGATGTAATCGTTGACGTTTGCAGGAGTACAGAGATAGCGGTAATCTTCCGTTATGGTGCTTGCGTACTTGGAAGGGGTGTCGCAAATGTAGTAAGATTTGTTGTCTGCGTCTCGCAAAATGGCGTCGAGATGATGCCAGATGTGCGAGAATGGCAACTCGACACCACGGTAGCGACATACGCCCGATACGCCCGTTTCGGATGTCAAAAATGACTTTACAACGTTGCCACTACCATCGTAGATGGTGAAATCCTTTACACCTGTGCGGTTGCCCAAATCGTCGGTATAGCCACAGGGAACGAAAGGATTGTAGCCATTGTATGAGTTCCAGTCTGTATCAACCCACGTGGAGATGCCATTGCCCAAACCACCTTTACGGTAGCCTTCTGAGGTGAGTTCGGATGTGTATGCCTTTTGCGAATTGAGGGTGGCATATTCTACGACGTACAGCCAATAGAGGTATTTTAATGCCGGGTATGCGAAACACGCTCCGTGGTCGTTTCCAAACCGGGCGCGGGCGTATGTGCGGAATTGCGTCAAATCCAAGTTTGTTACAGGCATACCAAGAAGGCTGCGGTACGTGGAATCCCAATCCGCATTGTTAGTGCCGCCTCGATACTGAGTAGTGGTATTGACGACGGACGAGAGTTTGAGGTTGGTACGGTCTAATGTAGCCTGATATGCAGAGATGTAGAAGTCGGGGACTTCTGTAAATCCTACAACCGGGTCTTTTGATACAAGTACACGGTTTATCGTGCCGTAGGTCTCAAAACGGATGTAGAATTTCGGGAACTTGACCATCACCTGTCCGATACTGCCGTCGCGGGTTTCTGAAGTCCAATCAGACTGATTGCTGAAAGGCGTGAAAACGCCGCCGTCGGTCATTGTACCGCCTACGATAGCATTGTGGACAGGCAGGTTGCTGGCGACGTGCAAATCGAGGTTGCCAATACGTGTGCAGTCGGGCGCGGGGAGCGAAGTGTCCCATTGTACGCCATAGACGCTGCCCGCATACTGGTAACTGCCCGCGAGCATATTGCCGAGGTAAAACTGGCCGTGCGTGTACAATATGCCCAACGGTTTCAAAAACGCGATGTCCAAGTAGTTGACATCAGGCGTTCCGAGTTGCGCGTTGAGATTGCCAGTGGTGATGAAGTATTCGTTGCGGAAATCGTATGAAAACTTCATCGCGGCGCATTGCTGAACGGTGTCGATATGAAGGAAACGGTTTATCATAGTGATTCGTTTTTGTGTCTTACGTAGTTACGATTAGTATTCGTTCCAAGTGAGTGTGCCGCCGATTGCATCAATGCCCTTCGCGAGTTTACCGATAGCGGTGTCCATGCTGTCGCCGACGGCGGGTTCGGTGTAGGCAGATGCTTTCTCGTAGGAGGGAGACAGGAGGAGGTTTGCGCCGTTGTAGATGTCCACGAGGTCTTTGACAGATACGCGGATAGTTTCGTGAGCGGCGGCGTTTTCACCTGTGCGGGTATTGAACACAAATTTGAGATATGGGGTCTGTGTGCTTATGTCCTGCTCCGCCGTGGTGTGCAGCGTAACACTGTCGAGCATACCGTCCTTGATGAAGGGCGTGGCATCCAAATCGGCGACAACAGTGTTGCCGTGCTTTAATTGAATTTTCGTGGTCGCACTGTTGTATGCAAGGGTAAGGGCGTTGAAGCCGAAGAATGTGCCGTGGGTGAAAATTTCCTTCGTGTCGGCGATAAACACGATGCTATTGGCGTGCAGTGTCTGCATTGCAGATGTGAACGCCGATTTTAGCGCGAAATACGCGAAATCTACTATATTTGTTGTCTGTGCCATGATGTGTGTGATGTATTACGGGTTAACGGAATTAGTAGTATTCTTTCCAGTAGGAGCGTTGGTCAGGAGTGGGCTGCGTGTCGTGCTGCCGCCAGGCATAGATTGTCTTGATAGGCAGTCCGTCTTCGTCGTAACGCCTTATCCTGCGACGGACGATGACATCTTCCGTGGTGGTGGAGATTTCTGATGTATAGTCGAAAGCGGCGGATATGTCTATCATGTCTGCACAAGAGAACTTAGTGTTGACAGGACGGTTTTCAAAGAGACTACTGCTATCCCAAGTCCCCGACCAGTTAACATTGTAAGGGACGTAGAAAGTGTCGCCCGCTTCGGAGATAATTTCAGAAATCTTGTTGCACCCAATGCCAGTTGTACCTCCGGAATTGATGCAGTAGATATTGCCGTCGTTGGCGGCTACATAGTTATATTGAAGGAGGAAATGAAAACGAAGGTTTGAAATTTCATAAGCATCGTTGAAATATGTCCTCACGTTTAGGATATTTTCAATGACGGCCTCCTCGTTGAAGTTGTGGCCGCTCAACTCCGAATAAGACGATTTGCAAGTGTAGTCGGTATATTGGAGATTGTCCTCTTTACGTTTGGCATCAAAGGTAATATTAACCTGCATATCAACGATTTTGCCGTATATACATGGCGCGTCGTTAGAGGTTTTGAATCCTGACTGATAGTTGTGAGACAATATGTATTCGTAGCACTCCTTCGCCCCTTGTATAGACATAGAACTGGCTTCTTCAATAGCGTAGAGACGGCTGCATAATGATTCGAGGTGCGTCCATATCGAGACAATATCTGAAATTCGTGTCCGTGTGCCGTCGTTGTTAATGGCCCATACACCACCATTGCCATCTGACTTCTGTGATGTGGCGAGCGTGAAAGTGTCCACGGTGATAGGATTGCCAACTGCGTAACAATGCTTGATACTGTTGTCGAACTTGTTGGTGTATGTAATCATCGCCGAGCCTGACGGGATGGTAACGTTTTCGTATTCGGCGTGAGATTCCTCGTAGGCTGCTGATTCTTCCTCAGTGAGTAGCGTGTATTTGTAGAAATGTCCGTTGGTGTAGTCGTTGTCGGATAAGCCGTCAAACTGCACGATGTCGCCGACATTGCCGTCTTGGAGTTTGGCAAAGTCTTTTATCTGCTTGACATACCGCCAACGAGCGAGGCGGTCTATCTGGTCTTGGATGTTTTCGGTAGCACCTCGCAGGGTGATGAACTCGTTTTTAGTAACCACGCCGCCTGTGAGACGCTCGATGTCAAAAGCAAGTTCGCCTTTGTCGTTGATGAATAGGGATTCGGGGTCGTACTTGACGTTGATTTTGTTTTGAGCGTCGATGTTGATTGCTGTGCCTGATGCGAGTTTTACAAGGGATTCGAGTTTGTCGCGCTCCGCTTGCTGCATCACAACACCGACAGCGACGACAATGTTGCCCTGCGCGTCGGTGACAAGTATCTTTTGCTTGTTGTCTTTACCAAGGAAGATGTTGAGTTTCCCCCTCATTTGCTCCGCGAGGGAGAGGTTGAGATCTATAAGGTCGATGTCCTCTCCGTTTTCGCCCTTGATGGTGAGCAATTCTTTTGCGGAATATTTCCTCTGAAATCCGCTTTTTAGCAATGGGTAATATTGCGCTGGCATAATGCACCTCCTTTTTTATGGGTTCTGTTGGTTCTGCGGGTCTTGCTGATTGGGGTCGGATTCCTGCTCCGTAACGTCGTCCTCCTTGTGTTCCTCCTCTTGGTTGGAATTGGTGAGGGTGCGGTACAGGGTCTCTGTGATGATGTTGTCGTTGGCGTCCCATGTGTAGGTGCGGTAATAACACACTGTGTTTTTGTCGTCGATGTAGTTTTGCCGCTGCAAGTTGTCCTTGCCGGATGGATTGCCCGCCTCTATACCTGTATAGTATATGCGCTCTATGTGGTAGCCGGGTATCGAATCCCAACGCGCAATAAGGTCTGCATCGACATTCTCGACCGTCGATTGCTGTTTGAAGTAGGTCTTGCCGTCGATTTTAACAGTCTTGTTAGTCCAGTCGTACTCTATGCCTTCCTGCTCGTATATAAAATCGGGAAAATTGACGCTGCGTGTCTCGTAGCCTACGACCAAGCCGGTTAGCGGGTCTTTGATTTCCGCACCTTTTTCGTATAATGTAATCATAGCCGATGCTTGTTATTGAGTGTTAGGATAATATTTTCCACCCTGTAGCCTTGTCGGTGTCCTTGCCGTACTTGCCGTCGATGCCCGACGCGCCGATGGAGATGCCGAGGGATTTGAGGAATGTCTGTAATGCGCTCACAGCCTTTTTTGTGGCCGTGCCGTATTTGCCGTCCACAGCGACAGTACCGCCCATGGTGTTTTTGAACGCCTTGAAAGCGGTTGTAACGCTTGTGGTGTTTGTTGCGTTTTGGAGACCCGGCATCATCGTATTGTCTATTGCGGTCGCCTGATAGAGGGCGTTGAGTTTTTTCTGTATCGCTGTGGTCTCGGAGGCAGTGCGGGTAGTCCAAAGAGAGCCGCCTGTTGTGGTGGTTGTGGTGGTTGTGGTGGTTGTGGACTTGCCGCCGCCGTCGATGATGGTGGTGGTGTTTTGGTGGTTTTTGCGCCACCATCTGTACCCGGCGAATCCCGCGCCGAATACCGCTATGATAATTGCGGCGGTGGTGATTATTTTTTTGTCTTTTTGTTTCATTGTGTTGGGTGTTTTTTGTGGGTTACGGATTAACGGGTAACGTTATTTGGATTTGTACCAAACGACGCCCGCGATAATGACGAGAGTGCCGATGCCGACAGCCAATCCGATTTTGCGGAGGCGCGGGTTGGTGCGTCGGTATGAGCCAAATTGCAAGAGGATTGCGGAGAGTTGCGCAGCGGAGATGTTTTTTGTGTCGTTCTGCGCAGGGCCTCCGTTGCTGGCTCTTGTGAACACATCTACCGTCAAAGTGCCGTCCTTGATACTTTTAACTATCATCTCCACATTCTCGCCGAGCGCGGTCATTGTAATCTCGTCTCCTACACGGAATTTCAAAGGCTTGATTTTTTTCAACTTCCATTTTGAAATAGTGTCGGTGTAGATGTTGAAATTGCCAAACTGCTTCGCGTAGTAGGCGTTGATGTGGTCGGCAGCAACTGTCTTGACGGCGATGTAGTCGCTGCCGTCAATCAGGTAAAGGTTGCCTTGCTGTATGTCTTTGATGTTTGCCATGTCTTTTTCGGTATTACGGTTTAACGGAATTAGCCCAAGGGCTTGATTTGCTTGTCGGACGGAACGCCCTTAGATGCGAGAATCGCGTTGTATGCGTTGATGTCCGATTCGTCATCATAGCCAAGCCAAACGCGCAGAGTGCGGGGTTCGGATTCGCCCATGTACGTTTTCCCTGACCTTGCGCCAAATTTTTCGCACAGCCGCATCCAATCGTGCTCGTTGCCGCACTCGTTGAGGATGTTTTTGATTGTAGTCTCGTTGTAATCCCTTGTAGAATCTGACATACAGCGAGTATTGAGTTCCATCGCCCGTTCCAAGTCTGTTACCGCGCTCGAAAACCAAGCCTCTTTTTTGGTGAGGAGGTTTTTGTCCAAGCCTTCTGCATCTTGATTAGCCTCTTTTTCCGCCTTGCGGCGTTCCTTGATTTTCTTGACAATCTTTGTGGTGGCGACGGCAAGGATGGTGATGCCAATGCCGATGCCGACGACTTTGAGCGTAGTGCCGACGACGGAGAATCCTGTGCGTACACCTCTCTTGACGTCGCTGCGGATGTCCTTGTCCCGGAGCATTTCGGATGCTACAATCGCCGTGGCTGGCGAACCGAGACGGTAGTATTTCTTGCTGTTTTTCATTGTGCGTTGTAGATTGGGGTTATACGTATAAATTCGAGGCGGTATGGTACGAAAGTGCCGCCTTCGGTGTCGTCGTACTGCGAGGTGATTACTGACAATTCGCCTTCAAAAAACTGGTACATCCCTACGTTAGCCTTGTCGAGCGACCGCTGGGTGAAGGAGTAGTAGTTGGAATAGCAATACAACTCCACGCGCTGCTCCAAATCCTTTGTGTCGAGTTCCTGCCCTACAAAGAGGTAGATGTACTTGTTTAGTTTGACAAGTACGTCCTTCTTTGACACGTCGATATGCTCCTGCGTGGTCTTGTAATGGTCGATGCCACGCGCCTTCATTTCGCGGTCTATTATGCTGTAAACGTCTATCATAATGCTATTCCTCCTCGTAAGTGATTAAAAGGTGCAGGTAACAGTTTTTTTTGACATCGGTCTCCACGAGGCGCAGGACGTACCGGACGTTGTTGTGCAGCGTCTCGATGTCGGTCTCGATGTTTTTGCGCTCGAATGGCTGCACCTTGTCGTTGGCAAGGTACTCGGAGACGATTGGGAACTCGTCAATCTCACGGATTACAGATATAAATCCTTTGCCGTTAATCAGGTGAGGGCATATACCTACAATGCGCTTAGCACGCGACGGCAGAGCCACGAAGTCCTTGTCGCAGGTCTTGCGGTTGTCAATAGTCTTTGAAAAATTGTATATACGCCGTGTTGCCATGATGTTAGGATTTTTTCTGTGATTTGCTCTCGCAATAGAGATTGATTTTGAAAGAGTACGGGACGAATGGGGTCTGCTGAGTAACCTCAGCATCGGGAGTGCGGTCGTAGTAGTTGCCCGTAATCTGCGAACCGTCGGCGCGGAAGTCGCAAGCGAGCATACACTGCTTCAAAGTACATTCGTCGAGTTTGAGGATTAACTGGGTGTCGAAGTCCTGTGGGAAAACCTCCTGCTGGTCGATGGTCAAGTCCATGTAGCCGCGTTTGAGGTTTTTGTATGCGACTTCGGTGGCGGTGGTGAGGACGATGCCCCTGATACGGGTGTTGGTAACTGCGGCAAGGTCGTTGATTTTGATGTGTTCGCCCTGACGGTTGACAGTAACAGTGATAACCTGCCACTTCATGTTTTTTTCGGCGGCGAGGCGGTCAACGTTGACGGTGGGCGATACGGGCGCGTCGTTGCCCTCTATCTGTAATTGTGTAGCCATGGTGTGTTATAACATTTTGATTAATGGATTGTTGGCGACTTTTTCAAAGAAAGCCGGGTTTTTCTGTATCTTTGGGTAAAGGACGTTGCAGAAGGCGTTTTCGCTGATGTTTTCGGTAACGTTGAGCAACACTTCCTTTATCTTTTCTGCGTTTTGTTCGTTGGAGGCCTCGATAGTGAGGACTACGCGGGTCTTAATCTTACTCATCGTCGCCGTCCTCCTCGCCGGAAAAGTCGTCGTTGTCACCGTCTATGTCAAGCGAGGCGTTAGAGCCTTTGAGCGATTTGTAGAGCCTCTTTGAGAAACCGAATATGTCTGCAAGGTTTTTAGGACTTTTTGCACAAAGTTCCACGATGGCGAGTATGCGGGTGAGACTGTCGGCTGTGTCAACGTCGTACAGTTTGTTGACGATTTTGTTGATGATGCGGTCTTCCTCGGATTCGGATTTTTTTGAGGGCGCAGAGCCGACGTTGGCGGGTTCGGGATCGTCGTCGGTGTCGGTGTCCGGGACTATGCCAAGCAAGCCTTGCAGTTGCTCTGATGTGATGCCCGCCTTAGTGCCGAGGTAATTGAGAACGCCGTTGATTGCAAGTGTGCCGAAGGCGTTTTTTGATTCGGCGTCTCGCTGTATGCTTTTGTTTTCATACTGCAAGTCCCGGTTGTCGTATTTGAGTTTTTCGTTTTCGTTTTTGAGGCCTTTGAGTTCAGATTCAAGGGATTCTATTTTGTTGTTGGCGGAATTGAGTTGGTTGGTGAGTTCCGTTACGCGGAAACCGAGCAACTGGCTGCCCGCCTTTTCCTCAATGAACGCACCAAGGTCGCTATATCCGAGGTCTCCCAAGGCGGTGTTTCCTGGAAGTTTCTTTGCAGGAGAATAACTACGTTTGCCTTTTGTAGTAGAAATTTGGATGGTGGCCTCTGATGTAACCTCGCCGTTGATGCGCGAATACTCCTTGATTTGCAGAGCGTCGTATTTGCGAGAAGTCGCCTTTTCAGCGTTACGCTTGAATACGTCCGCGCCCGATGCGTTTTTGCCCGCGTTGGCGACTGTAACAAGCGGCGTGGCGATTATGTTGCCGCCGTTGTTGGAGATGGCGTAGAGGTCAAAATAGACCCTCTGCCCGTCGTTTTCGCGGTCTTGGAGCGTTTCGTAATATCTTGTAAGTTCCTCGTTCATATTGTTGCGCTGTTTTGATTAGGGGTTGCGGATAACGGGTTGACGTTATTCGTTATAAAAAAGAAAGGGGACGGGCAATGTTCCGCCGCGCCCCCGTAATTTGCATTATAAATAATGCGTGGAAAAAACTGTTATTAGTTCTTGGCGTTCTTAGAGCCGATGAGTTCGAGCCTCAGCGCGTACTTCTTGCCTGTGGTCGCGCAGGTGGGGGGAGTAGCGAAGAAGAGGTTGAACGTGATTTTCTCGTTTGCTTTGAGCATCTTCGGGCAGTCGAAGTAGTACTCGCCGACCTTCTTGTCTGTGCCACGGGTGTCGGTAACACTGATAGGCATCTTCTCAAAGAAGTTGACGTTGCCGATGCCGAAAGTCATTTCGCCGTTGAGTACAGGTGCAGGAGCAACGGAGTTGAAGTCTGCGGCCTTGATTTCGTTGAGGGTGGGAGCCGTACCCGCTGTGGTAACTTCTGATGCGACGAGGCGGATGCCGCGAACGCTGAAGTACTCGCTAGCCGGAACCTTGCCGTTAGGCGTGTTGGAGATACCCTCAACGGTGTCGTTGTCGCCGAGGTCGAACATACGGACGTAAGATTCGCCGTCGATGGGCTTAGCCGCGTAGTATCGGTAGTCAACCAGTTGCAAGTCCTTGCTTGAGAATCCCTTCTGAATGTCAGCGGGAAGTTGCTTCAGTTGCTGAGCATATACAGCCTTGGTGTAGTTCATAGGAGAAGGTGTGTTTGTGATGGTTAAACTGCCTTTGCCGGCAGCCTTGTTGTTGTTTCGTTTGACAGCCTTGTTGACACGTGCTTGGCGCACGTTCTTTTTAGCGTTGGCTTTGCGCTGTTTTTTTGCGGCTGCACCAAGACCCTCAACGCCATCGGTGAGGTCGTCGATGATGCCTTCGAGGTCGTCGAGGTTGTTGTCTGAGAGTCTTTCCAAACCCTCGATTTCTACGCCTTCGATGAGGTCGCTTGCGACTGTTGTCAAGTCGTCGTAGTTTTCAATCTGATTCATTTTCTGAAATGTTTGATGGTTAAATAATATCGTCTTCGTCAAAGCCGAAATCACCTTCGATTCCGCCTTCGAGTTCCAAATCATCGTTTCCACTGCCTATTGCAAGGAGCGATGGCCTTGCAGGGAGTTCGCCGATGCCGTGTACGCCGTCGTCGTCGTCATCGTCGTCGTCGTCGCCGTCGAGGTCGTCGTCATCGTCGTCGCCGTCGAGGTCGTCGTCGTCGTCGTCGCCGTCGAGGTCGTCGTACTCGTCGTCGTCGCCCTCAAAGCCGTCGATGTCCTCGTCTGCGCCAAAAATAGAGCCTAAGAAGGAATCTTCGTCGTCAGAGCCGGAGAATCCGGTAGTTAACGACTTACCTTGGAACGCCTGCAAAGTGAGGTCGCACACGCCCGCTGCGCCAATACCAAGGGCGACATCCTTTATGGTCTCCTCGTTGGTGGAGATGTAGAGAGCCGCGCCCGACACAGCGACAATGGCAGGTGCAAGGAAACGTTTGCTGTTTTTGGTGCTTTCGCCTGAGAGACCGAGCATCCCGGCAATGCCGGACGCTGTACCCGAATCCTCTGACTTGCCGATAATTTTCTGCGCCAAAAAGCGGTCGGCGATTGCGCCGATAATGATACCGCCCGCAATCTTTGCCGGACGTTTGAGTCCGCCGCCCACATTTTTGAGTGTCAATGCTTGTTTTGCCATGTTTTCGTTGTTTTTAATTATTATCTTATTTTAATTTTTTTCAGTTTGCCCAACTTGCCGCTACGTGCAGCGGGCCGTTTGCGAGACTTGACGATAGCGCGTATTCCTAAGAATAAGCCCATTGCGCCGAGAGTTCCTATGCCGCCCCAAACGAGGGCTTTTTTGAGGGATGATTTTTTGTTGTCGTCCTCGTCGTCGCCACTTTTAGCATAGCGGCTGCTGGTATCGTCGTCGTCGTCGTCATCGTCGTCGTCATCGTCAGCCTTGGAACGCTTCTTTTTGCTGAACACACTAACCACGTCCATTGCCTTCTTTGCTTTGTCGGTGGTAAATTTGTCCTTGAACCAATCGATGATGCCGCCTTTCTTCTTCTTTTTCTTAGAAGAAGTGTCGTCTGCATCGTCTGCATCGTCTTCATCGTCTGCATCAGAGTCGTCTGCATCGTCAGCATCCTTTTTTGCCTTCTTTTTCTTCTTCTTTTTCTTTTTCTTAGAAGAAGTGTCGTCTGCATCAGTTTCGGGAGATTCTTCTGCGGCAGAATCCTCTTCTGTGGCATCGGTATCTTCGTCTATCGGAGTAGTTGTCTCCTCCTCCTCTTCGTCCAATTCTTTTGCAGCCTTTTTAGAGGCTTTTTTGGCTTTCTTATCCGCCTTCTTCTTTTTCTTCTTTTCTTTTTTGGCGGTTTTCTTGGCGGCTTTTTTGGCTTTCTTGTCCGCCTTCTTATCCGCCTTTTTCTTTTTCTTCTTCTTCTTTTCCTTGTCCTCCTTTTCCTCCTTCTTCTTCTTTTTCTTGGCGGCTTTTTTCTCTTTTTTCTTCTTTTTCTTGGCGGCCTTTTCCTCCTTTTTCTTGGATTTCTTCTTGGACTTCTTCTTGGACTTTTTCTTTGCCTTCTTTGCCGCCTTCTTAGCCTTTTTCTTGGCTTTTTTCTTGGCTTTCTTAGCCTTTTTGTCCTTTTTCTTTTTCTTTTTCTTTTTGCCTGAGAGGTTGCCTAAGATGGTGATGTTTCCGAGGCCGTCCATGTCGCACAGTTCGCCGTCGTCGCTGATGAAATATGCGCCTTCGAGGTCTTCATCGTCCTCGTCGTCTTCTTCTTCCTCCTCATCATCGTCTTCTTCCTCCTCTTCTTCTTCGTCGTCTTCCTCTTCTTCTTCGTCGTCTTCCTCTTCTTCCTCGTCGTCCTCCTCTTCTTCCTCGTCGTCGTCCATATCAGGGAGGTCGGGTTCAGGTTTGCCGTCGCCAACTTCGTCCATCTCGAACTCTATCTCTTCGTCCTCGTCTGCCTCCTCGACATCTTCGCCGTCTGCGCGTGCTTCGTCAGCCGTTTCCGGGACTTTGACACCGCAAGACTTCATTATAGAGAGAACCTTCGTAATGATAGCCAATGCTGAGGTTATTGCTGCACCTACGGCGGCGGAGGTTGGTTCGCCGAAAGAACCGAGGTAACGCTCCATGTCGATAACGCCGTGGTTTTCGAGTACGAGGCCGAGTTCTGCCAACTGACCTTCCAAGTCGCCTTTGAGTTTCTTAGAGCCAAAGAGAGCCTTCTTTTTCTTTCCTTTTTCGATAGCCTTGTTGAGTTTAGACGTTTTGCCGCCAAGGTTTTTCCACACCTTAGCGAACTTGTCGTGGGCTTTCTGATTGGTGGCTAAGCGTTTGGCAATGCCACGGAAATTGAGACGCATTAGGAGGAGGAAAGTTGCACGGGGAATCAGGAGTGTGGTTTTCATAGTAAGTTTCTTGACCGCATTGCCTACCTTCTTTGCCGCCTTAGCAATGCCCTTGCCTACTTTGGTTGCAGCCTTGGCGATGCCTGTGCGGTTGGCTTGAATCTTCTTTTTGGCCTCCTTTTTCTTAGCCTTAGCCTCTTTTTTCTTTGCTTGTGCAGCCGCCTTCTGAGCCTTTGCTTTTTCCAAAGCCTCTTTGTTGCCGCTCTTTTTGGCCTTCCTGATTGCTTTTTTGGCCTTCCTGATTTCCTTCTTGGCTTTCCTCTTGGCTTTCTTGGCGGCCTTTTTCTCCTTTTTAGCGGCTTTCCTGGCTTTTTTCTTAGCCTTCCTTGCTGCTTTTTTTGCCTTTCTCTTAGCCTTTCTCTTGGCTCTTCTTTCCTTGCGTTTCTTGCGTCCGGCGAGGAGACCAACAGAGCCGTCCTCGTTTTCCTCATAGATACGGCCGATGTCGCCGTCTATGCCGGAGAGCATGATAATATCGTTACCGTTGAGTGTCATAGGAAATGTTTTTTCTTTGCCCGTGGGCTTTTCGTAATCAAATTTGTGCGTTACTGGGTCGCACGTAATATTTTCGCCGTCGCCATAGACAATCACGTAAACGTGCTGCCAAGAGCCGACGATGCCGTTGTCCTTTTTGTAGCCCGCAATGCGCAAAGCAAAGGGGATTTTCATTTCGTAGAATAGAGAGCCGCAGAAGATAGCCATGCAGTCGCAATCGGCTGAGTTTTCGCGGTCGAACTGGTTGCCTTGACGTGCGCGAACCTGTGCGCAGTACCAAGTGTAGGCGGGTGTGCGAAGTTGCTCGCCTTTTTCGACATTGTACTTGATGTACTTGAAAACGAAGTCGAACACATTTTTGGCGGATTCGCGGATCGTTTTGCCTCTGAGGATTTTGGCAAGGTCGCGCACTTGGTAGGAGTAATCCTTGATGATGCGCTTCATGAGTTGCACTGTGTCCTCGACAGAGCCGTCTTTTTTGAGGACAGTCTTTTTGAGTTCAGGTTCGGGGAAAAGATGGTCGAACCGGGAACCGTCCTCAATGGTGCGGAACTTAGCCGACAGTGGGGAGTAGCCTATATGTGTGAGATACGTTTCCATTTCGTCAGTTGCTTAGTTTGGTTTCAAACGATACAGGCATATTTTTGCCCGCGAAATATATAAGCACACTAAGTGTGAGTTGCGGCATTATCTTGGTGAGTATCGCGTCGGATAGCGACGATATAAAATCGTTGATAGACGTGAATGATAGCGACAATCCAATTTTCTTAGCCACGTCGATAAGGATAGTGGCGGTGGAGAGGTCGATGGGGATTTTGAGGGTGTAATTGCGGATTACGGTGGTGGATTGCGGGTCGATGGTGATTATGTCAGATGACGCTGTGCTTTGTGTGAGCGTCTTGCGTCCATAAAGGAGTTTGAGGTGCGGTTTCTCAAAAGATATGGAAGTCTTGGTCGGGTTTGATATTTCGACGTTGAGTTTAACGAGAATGTCGCTCCCGTCCTTGCCAATCTTATTGACCTTGAATTTGAACGTCGCCTGTTTTGCAAACGCATCGATATTAGCCGCCGATGCCGTCAGTTTGTATGCTGCGACACCTACGACAGCGATTGCCGCCGTCCATAATCCTATTTTTGCCCATTTTTTCATAATGCCGATTGAGTTTTGATGCCGCAAATATATGAAGGGGGCGGGACGGGAAAACGGATAAAAACGGATTGGTACGGATAAGAGCGGAAAAAAACGGATAAATTTTTATTTTTTTTGTTTGATGTTCTTTATACGTATTCTGCGGCGGTATTGCTCGATACGGGGCATGGCGTTGTCCACTTCAAAGCGAGAAATAGAGCCAAACTCCTTGAAAATAATCTGTACTTCGTATTTGTCGTAGTATTTTTTTGCGGTTTTGTCGATGAAGGGGTCTATCTCACGGCAAAAATAGTCGGGGGTGCGTCCGTAAAAGAACGCCAAATCTGACTTGCGGATGCGCTGCGGCAATAGGATGCCTTCTTGCGTGTCGTCTGAAAATGCGTAGTTGGTGGTCATGGCGGCGGTTTTTGGCGGGCGGCGGATATAATCCGCCTTTAATTGACAGAACTGTTGTCCATAAGGGCATTGATTACTTCTTGCATTGGGATTTTTTGGGATAGGGTACGGATTTGACGCTTGATAGCGGCGGAGTCTTGGTCGGGATAGTCCACTTGCCGTTTTATCCATGTGAATATTTTGATGCGGTTCTCAAAGTCGAGGGTTTCAAAGAGAGCCTTGATGTCGTCGATAGTTGTTTCTGTTTTCATGGGCATAAGATTTAGGGTGTTGTAATTGGCGTAAAGATAGGGAGTTTTGCGGAATGATGGACGAAATGCGCACAAAGTCGGGATTTTTTGGCAGGTGGCGGATGGAATCCGCCGGAAGGGACGGGACAGATTGGGTGGAAAAGGGGCGTTATTTGGAATTTGTAAAAACTTCATTTTTTTGAAAGTGGGTGTCGGGAGGCGGCTGCGACCTACATAGGGGGTGTATGTGGCTATTTTTCAAAGATTTAGGGCAATTTTGGGCGACCTACATAGAAACAACACGTTTTGTAAGTGTTTCAAAATAAGATAGTTATAAATGGGGGTATGTAGGTTTTATGTAGGTCGGGTTTTTCGGCGACCTACATGAAACCTACAAACCTACATAGAACCTACACGAAACCTACATAAAACCTACATATATAATATATTATAAATCAATAAGTTAAGTATCAAAAAAGGGGGTATGTAGGTCGGAAACAGGGTGGCGAGTGGATTTTAAAAAAAAATATTATGTTAAATAGAAATTGTAAGTGTTTGAAAATGAGGGCAAATGTGATTTGCTCGAAATGGACGGGGCGGGGGATTGTTAAGAAGTGTAAAAAAAACAGCGAGTTTTGAGGCTCGCTGTTTGAATGATTGGATGGTGGGGGAGTGCGCCGGGTCAACGTCGGTAGGCGAGGCGTTGGAAGGCGGATATTAGGGTCTGCATCTCCGCCTGTGTGATGGTGATTTCGGCGGATGCCGCGCCGCTGTGGATGTTGATGCGGAATACGCGCCACTCCTCATCGTCGGTGATGCGCTTGAATGTGATGCCACGGGTGTCGGAGAAGTCCATCTCCTGCTCGATTACGATGGTCTCGCGAAGTGCGAGCGCAGACGCGGCTGTGGCTGTACGGTTGCTTGTTGTTTTTCTTAGTTTTTTTGACATAGTACCTTAAAAATAAAAAGAACGCCTCTCCCTACCCTCTGTCAAATGGCCTAAGAGAACCACGCCGCTACCATTACAGCAACGGCAAGGGGGGAAAAGCGTACAATATCCTTCTGATTAAACGCTCTTAGTTT
>Ga0326513_10002013_pt1 | contig 15188 bp, 24 predicted proteins | sample 2_2465_0518_D_FD_203654 | JGI IMG/M metagenome (GOLD analysis project Ga0326513, IMG submission 203654) | Bovine rumen microbial communities from UC Davis, California, United States - 2_2465_0518 | ecosystem: Host-associated > Mammals > Digestive system > Stomach > Rumen | place: USA...
TTGGTTCATCAGGACTTGATATAGATAGTGATGTGTCTGGTACTGGTAAAGATAGAATTTTCCAATACTTACAGGAAAAGTATGGTAAAGAATGCGTATGTTATATTGGAACATATACAGAAGAAGGAATAAAACCAGCTGTAAAGGATATTCTTAGAACTTATGAAGTTTCTTTTAAGGATAGTAATAACCTATGTGCTGCTTTCCCAGAAGATGAGACAGACTGGAATAAAATTATAGAGCATATAAGAACAACTTCTCCTGCACAATATGAACTTTATAACAGATATAAAGCCTATTTGGATTTCGTACCAAAGCTTCAACACTTTATTCGTTCTCAGGGATGCCATGCTGGTGGAAATATTATATTTAATAAACCTGTTTATGAATATGTTCCAGTTGTAAGAAATAAAGGAGAAATTGCAACTGCTTGGGTAGAAAATGGTGCAGAAACAGTTTTGGATGAATTTGCAGGAGTTATAAAATATGATATCCTTGGATTAAACACATTGGATATTATTGATAAGTGTATTGATAACATTGAAGAGGAATTGGTAGAAATAGAAGATGATGATGGATTAATTAAAATAGTACCGGTCTCTTATATAAAACAATAAATTCCAGATAAAGCATCTAAAAATAAAGATAAAAATATGGGTAAAAAATTAACAACAGAACAAGTAAAGCAAAAATGTTTAGAAATTAGAGGGGATTATTATAATTATGATAAAATTGACTATATTAATAGTGAAACAAATATTATAATAATCTGCCCAAAGCATGGTGAATTTTCTGTAAGATATCATGATTTTTTAAAAGGTGTTAATTGTCCAATATGTGCTAAAAAAATAGCATCTGAAAAAATTTCCATAGCAAAAAAAAAGAACCCACCTAAATCTAATATTACAACAGAAGAGTTTATAAATAAAATAAAAACATATCATCCAGATTTAAATATACAATTTGATAAAACAGAATATGTTAATAATCATACAACTGTTATTCTAACTGTAGATGGAAAAGACTATAATTGTTATCCAAAAGTTTTATGGAACGGTGGATTACCAAGAGAATTATCTTTTAAAAGTAGAGGAATAAAAAAAGCTCAGAATCGTTGGAAAAATATAGATGAAGAATTAAAAAATATTCATGATAATAAATATGAATATTTACAAGAAGAAATTGATTTAATAAAATCTGGGAAAATTGATAGAAATTTTATTATGCATATTAAATGTAAAAAGCATGGCATATTTGAACAAACTTTTTTTGATCATAGATGTGGACATGGATGTAAAAAATGTGCACTAGAAAATAGACCAGTAATAAACGTTTCTAAACCTGAACAAGAAATATTAAATTTTATTAAAACGTTCTATAATGGAGAAATAATAACTAATGATAGAAAAGTTCTCGAAGGTAAAGAATTAGATTTATATTTTCCAAAAGAAAATCTTGCTATTGAATATGATGGATTATTTTGGCACAATAATATTGATAATTCTTATAAATTTGAAGAATGTAGAAAAAAAGGAATTAGGCTTATAAGAATAACAGAACCAGAATGGATTAGACAAAAATATAAAATAAAATATTTTTTGCAATCTACATTTGGAATTTTTGAAAAGAAAATTTTTGCTCGTAAATGTGAAATAAAAGAAATTAATAACGAAATTTATAAAAGTTTTTGTAATGAAAATCATTTACAAGGATATTCGCTTGCTTCTGTAAAAATAGGGTTATTTTTTGAAGGACAGTTGATTCAAATAATGTCTTTTGGAAAACCAAGATTTAATAAAAAAATAGATTGGGAATTAATAAGAGAATGTTCTAGATTAGGATATAGCATTATTGGTGGAAAAGAAAAACTTGAAAAATATTTTGAAAGAAAATATAATCCTAAAAATATTTTAAGTTATTGTGAAAAAGATAAATTTTCTGGTAAGTCATATTATAGAAATAGGTTTAAACTTATAAATGAAAGTAAACCTGGATATACTTATTATTATGGAAAAGAATATATTCCGTTATCAAGAATTGCGTTTCAAAAATATAAATTAAAAAATAAATTAGAAAAGTTTGATGAAAAATTAACAGAATGGGAAAATATGTCAAACAATGGATATAAAAGGCTATTTGATTATGGAAATTATATTTTTTTAAAGGAGTTATAAAAGATGGAAAAAACGGCTAATGAAGAAGAGTATGTTATAAAAGATGAAAGTGAAATGAAAAAACTTTGTAATTTTGGTTTTCACGAAAAAGATGGTAGTCCTCATGTTTGTAAAGTAAATTGTGAATGTGAATTTGCAACATTTGGTATTTGTAATGAAGATGGCTCTTATGGATATGGATTATGGATTATAGAATAAGAAATAATAAAGGAAACTTAAATGAAAATATTAAGAAGAAATGTAAGTAAAGATGAATTTAAAGATTTTCTAAATAAAATTAATTTAGAGGATAAAAATCTTTATAAAGAAGTATCAGATAATCAGTGTTTTATATTTCAGTTTTCTGGTGGAACTGCATCAAGAATGGTAGCAGATGCAAAACCAGAAAATTTTGATGATATGATTTGTTTAAATGCATATTCTCGTCCAGGTGCTTCATTTGGTTTTGGAAACTTTTGTCTTATAAAAAATGAAGGACAAAAATCAGTATATCCAGAACAAATCCAGCAGTTTCTTAAAGATGGTCGTGGAACTATTTGTTTTCAGGAACAATGTATGGCGATAGGAAACTATCTTACTGATGGAAAATATAATGGTGATACTTGGAGACGCTTATTAAAGAAATTAGGAAAAGCAAAAAAAGCACCAGAAGATCTGGAAAAATGGAAAAAAATGGTTGCTTGTGCAAAAGAAACTGGATTAAAGAAAGGAATTTCTGATAAAGATATTGATTTGCTTTGTGATGACCTATTGACGCTTTCTGCTTATTCATTTAATAAGTCTCATGCTGCTGCTTATAGTTATTTGGCAATGGAAGAAATTTATTTGGCTAAATATTTTAAACCGTATTTTTATGCAATAAACCTTTCTAATGAAGCTGGAAAAAAAGATGCAATTAAGGAAGCTATTGAATCTTGTAAAAGGTCTGGTTTTGAAGTAGAACCTCCAAATATAAATAATGGTAGAGAAAATTTCTTTCCAGTTGGTAATAAATTATATTTTGGCTTTAATGATATAAAAGGTGTAGGAGAAGAGCCAGCTAAAGATATTGTAAGAAATCAGCCTTATACTTCTATTATTGATTTTATATGTAAAAATATAGGAACCAAAATTAATAAGAGAATTACCTCTGCTTTGATTGGTGGAGGAGCTTTTGATGAGTTGATAGATGGTAATAGAAAATATTATCAACAAGTAGCAAATAGATTTTATGAAAAAAAGAAATCTATAAAAACAATTCCTTTACTTGAAGAGAAATGGGAAGATAGTTTAAGTGAAATAGAAAAATGCGAAACTACTGCAACTGATTATATTGATTTTGAAGAAACATATTTAGGTGGACAATTTTTTCATAATAAATTTAGTGCAATAGCAGATAAAATAGAAACTCTTTATTCAAAAGGATATTGTTTAAGAGATTTTGATGAATTAAGAAGAAAGAATTTACCAAAACAATATGTATTTGTTTATGTAAATTCTTATAGATATCATACAGACAAAAATGGAAACGAAATGATATTTTGTGAAATAGAAGATAGAAATGGTGAAAAACAAAGTATTCCTATTTTCGCTTCGTTCTGGCAACATTGTAAACTTAAATTTTATGGAGAGAATTTTTATTTAATGGATTTATACCCTACTGAAGATGGTAAAGTAATGTTTGGAAGTAGAAATTGGGTAAAAGATCCTAATACAATAAAAAATTTTATGGCCAGAGTTCCGCTTTAATGATATTTAATTTCTATATCAAACTCTTTAGAACCTTTTAATTTAGTTTTGTTTGTGCAGGGAATATAACCAAAATCAAGTGCTATATTTCCTGCTTCATCAGAATCTAACCAATGTTTATCATTATCGTTATTGGTATCAAAAGAATATTCTTTAGGCTCTTCTTTTTTTTCTTCCTCTTCTTTTATTTCCTCTTTTTCTTCCTCTTCTACTACAAAAGATCTTTCTTCTACTGTTTTATCAAAATCAAATTCCTCAAAATCTTTAATTATCTCTTTACCATTTGAATCTAAGCAAATTATTTTACCATTTTCTTTTTTTAGAGGTATAACTAATTCACCAGTAAGAAGATCTGAAAATTCATTATATGCAAACATAAAATATTCCTTTTGAATTAACTTTTGATAAGTTAATTAATATGAAAAAGACATTAAAGAATTTAGTAGATGAAATATTAGGAGAATCTCCAGAAGAGATAGCAGCAATAGACGAAATTATAAAAGCTAAACAAGCAGAAATAATAGGATTACAAAAACAAAAAGCAGCTATCCAGAGAGCAGATCAAATGGGACAAAAGTCGGTTACTCCTACACCAGCTCCAAATGCTCCTACAGCACCAGCTGAAGGACAAGGAGGTCAATAATGACATTAAAAGAAGTAATAGATAATACATTGGCTATACCAGACGAAAAAACTGTAAAACAAAATATAGATTTTTTACAGAATGTGGCAAAAAATTTACAAAAGCCAGATCAACAAAAAATGCAAGCTGTAATTGATGGTATGCAAAAATCAGATTTAGCAGCTAAACAAAATAAACAAAATAAAGAAAATGCAGAAGAACAAAAGAAACAACAAGTTCAACAACCACAAGCAAATTTGCAAACACCAGCACAAATGGATAATAATGCTGAAACGGCTCAGATAAAAAAAACAAGTTCAACTGCACAGCCTTCTAATACTTGATTAAAAATAAAAAATAAATAAAATTATAAACATGAACATTGAAGAAAAAATACAATCCGAAAGTAGAAAACTTTCGGATTTTTATTATCCACATTATATGGAAGAAAGATACCCAGGGGCTATGGCAGAATTCAGTCCTGTAAATACAAAATATTGGCAAAATAAAGTTTTTTATGCTTATAAAAAATGGTTTGAAAGAGCTGCTAGAATGTTTTGTGTTAGGAAAGAATATAACGCAGAAAAATTAATACAAGCTTTTTTATTAGATGGATTTAAATATCCTCAGCAACTAGGTGTAGAGAAAGTATGGGAAACTTATTTAAAATATCTTCCAGGATTATCTACTAAAAAGAGTGCTGAAGTGGAAGTTGTAGAAGATATAGTTAATGCTTCTTTAGAAATTAAAAGAAAAACTTCTGTTCAAAAATGGTTAAGTTTAAAAATCAATCAAATAGCAACTATTAGTCAAGCAATAAAATTTAATCCAACCTTACTTGCTTTTTCTAAATCTTTTATTGATTTTTGTAATAATAATTGTGAAGATAAATATAATTTTGAAAAAATGAGAAAAAGAGTTTATGATTTAAATTGTTGTGATAAGGTGTTGGATAAAATAAAAAATTTATTAGGTGAAGATTATTATAATATTTGACAAAAATAAAAAAATATTTAAAATAGATATTGGAGAATAAAAATGATTGAGATGATTGATAATTTCTCATACAATTATGAATTGGATGTATTCATGGATGAGAATAATATACTATTAGATGTAGATTATAATGATAACAAAAAAGTTTTTAATGTTCGTTTTGAACGTTATTATGGTGAAGGAACAGATCCTTGCGAAGAAGACATTTTGAGAAAGAATTTTCAAGCTAAAGATTATTCTGAACTTGAAGAAAAATTAAAAGCTTTCTTTTTAACTGAAGAATATACTTCTTGGAGAATAAAACAATTAGGTTGGCCAGAACCACCAAAAATACCAAATGAACAGAAAATAAAAGAACTTATAGCAAATAGTAATTCGGTTGAATTAAAATATTTAGAAAACAAAACTTCTGCATTAGAAGAAGAACAAAAAAAAATGAAAGAAAGAATTGATGTTTTGGAAGATAGTGTAGAAGATTTACAGAAATGGAGGCATGGATGCTAGGAATTATTTTAATAGCTTTATTATTTGGAGCTAGTTTTTTGCAAGATTATTTTTTTGCTAAAGAGGCCGTAAAAGATGAAAACAATTGAAAATGAATTTGGTGAAACATGGATAGAAATAGAAGATGATAATCTTAAAAAAACAATAATAGATTCAATTCCCGTTCATAAAGAAAAGTTTCAAACAGTAATAAATTATTTAGCAAAAGTAGATACAGATACTCATTATATTGTGTCACTTTATATGGGAGAAAATGGCAGTGGAAAATGGGAAAATTATTTTGCTGAAATGCTTGGTTTTGTAAAAAATATGAAATCAAAAGGGTATAATATTTGGCTTATCGATTGGAAAAATGATTGTCTAGATGATGTGTCAACAGTGTGTTTTGGATTAAGGGAGAATAAATGATTTGTTGTGTAGATACAAGTAATATATTTTTTATTACTTGGAGTATGTTTAAAAAAGATTGCCTCCAGAAAAATGGAGATGATTATGTAATTAGAGAAGAAGATTTAGGTCTTTTTTATCACATGTTTCTTAGAAAAATTATGCCGTTTATAACTTCTTATAAAGATTGTATTTTTTGTTTTGAAGGAGTATATTCTACAAAATGGCGTAAAGAAGTTTTTCCTCCTTATAAAGAAAATAGAAAAGATACCAAAGAAGATCCAAACTATAAATGGGTTGGCCCAATGATGGAAAAAATGCTTGAATATCTTTCATATTTTCATTGTAAAACTTTGAAGGTGGATTATTGCGAAGGAGATGACTGCATTTATCAAGTTTGTAAATATTATGCAGAAAAAGGTGAACACATAAGAATTATTTCTAGTGATAAAGATTTAAGTCAAATTATTAATTTTTATCCAGAGCAAGTAACCCAGTATAATCCAATAAAACAGATTAATATAGAAAAGAATGAAAATATTCTTTTAGAGAAAGCATTAATTGGAGATGCTTCAGATAATATTAAAGCATTTAAAGGAATAGGGCCAAAAACATTTGAAAAAATGTTGGAAGATAAAGAAGTTTGGAATAAAAAAATGACCCCTGCTAATCAACAAATGCTTGAAACAGTAATGAGTATCATTGATTTAAGAAAATATCCACAAAAATATCAGGATGCTATTAAGGCGGAAATAGAAAAACCTTGGAATGAATTTGATGAAACTTCAATTGAAAAATTTTTACTTGACAATGGTTTAAAAGTTTGTTACAATGAATGGACAACCTCTTGGATAAATGATATACGAGCACAAGATTATGAACAAAAAGAAGATGCTATGGAAGAAATAATGGATATTTTAAAAGGAGTTTAAGTATGGATGATATGGATGAAGTAAGAACAGCAACAGGAACTGCTGCTGATTTCTCTGGATTTAATAATCCTTTTGGGACTATGAAAAGAGCAAAAGTTTCCTCTTCAGAAAGAGTTATAGAACCAGAACCAGAGGTAATGAGACCAGATGGCTCTATAAATAAAACTTTGCAGAGAGAAGAATACCAAGAAGCTATTAAACAAGCAGAAGAATTGGAAGTAGAGACGGAAAATAATAAACCATCTCCAAATCCAATGTTTGCTAGAGAACAAACTGAACAACAAACAAAAGTCGAACAGCCGCAGGAAAAAAATCAACAAACAGAAACTGCTCAATATAGGATTAATGTAAAAACTTTACCACAGGTAAAAGAAATGGCTAAAAGATTACTACCAACAGTTGGTCAAATAAAACCAGAAGATTATGCTTTGGCTTGTGATTTAGCTATAGAGTATGCTTTAACTTTTGAAGGAGTTTGGGCACAAAGAATAGGAGATAGAGATAGAAATGAACAAGAAGGGTAAACAAAATACAAAAAATATGACTATAAACTCTAGAAAGCTTATTAAGCAGCTTATTAGAGAAAGTAAACCAGAACCATTTATTATTAATGGAAAGACTGTTTATTTTAATCCATTGAAAAAATTGCTTGAATGTGAAGCTTACAAATCTATGGAAGGAATAGCAGTAACTCAGGAAATGGTTAAAAAATATGAGCAGTTTTTAAAGACAAGATTTCAGCAAGAACAACTTGCTAAAGCGAATGGTGTAGATATTAATGAATTAGATAAAAAGGAGGAAAATAATGGCAGCAAGTAATTGGAATTTAAATTTGACAGAGGATCAGATTTCTAAGATTAAAGTATTTTTTGATAAGTGGCAGGAAGTACAAGAAAGAAAGAAGGAATTAGCTGCTGAAAATAAAGATATTTGTTTAGATGCCGCAAAAGTTTTTGATGGAAAACAGACAGATGCTTCTAAACTTTTTAAAAATATGGCTCAGCTTTATGAAGGTGAAGATGCTGAAGCAAATAATATTTCTTTACTACTTGAAAAAATTCAAAGTAGATAATTAAAAGAGAATGCATATGGATGAGCAATTAAAATTATTATTATCTCAGATAATAGATAATCAAATGATTTTGAATAAAAAGATGGAGGCTGTTAATGAACAGCTTGCACGATTAACAAATACAATTATTAAATATGATGAAGAGTATCAGCAAAAAATTGTTGAAGAAGCAAAATTAAGGAGGTAATATGATAGGATATTTTGCAACATTAGATGGTTATAATCTTAAAGGAAAGAAAGTTTTTATTTCTCAACCAATGAAAGGCAAAACAGAAGAACAAATTAGAAAAGAAAGAGAAGAACTTGTTAAGCAAATTGAAAGAAATGGTGGAGAAGTTATAGATAGTATTATACCAGATTTTGATGAAACTGTATATAAAACAACACCATTAGTTTACCTTTCTAGATCTATAGATATGCTTGCAAAAGCTGATGTTTGTATTTTTATGTATGGTTGGGAAGATGCTAGAGGATGTTGTATAGAACAAAAATGTTGTGAAGAATATAATATAGATTTTGTTATTCTATAATTAAAATTCCTATATTTATAAAGATAATAAATATAGGAGAACATTATGATTATAGCACAGGCAAAAGAAGCAAAAGCTGAATTTGAAAAAATAATTAAATTAATAGAAAAATCTGATTACTTAGAAGCTGGAAATGTATTAGTAACTTTTAAGCATTCAACTCTTGAAAAGCTTGAAAGAGAAATTAATAGATTGGAAAAAGAAGATAAAAAAGGTGTAGCTTCTGCAGTAACAGAAAAAAAAGCAAAAAAAAATAGTTGCTTTGATTATTAAACATTGACAAAAAAGAAAGGAGAGAGTATATTAAGCGTAAGAAGAAAATTCTTACGCTTTTTCTTTTTTAAGGAATTAAGATGAAAAAAATAAAAGAAGAAAAGAATGTTGAAATTTTAGTAAATATTCGTTATGAAAATAAAGATGATCAGTTAATACAAACATATGAATTTTCATCATCTAATAAAAAAAATCTTAATTATTTATTTGATGCCAGATTTCTCTTTAAAAGAAAAATAGATAGAATGATAAATAACTTTCTTTTAGATGGGTATATATCAAGAATTGATGAAGAAAACAAAATTACAATTAAATATAAGAAACAAGAAAAACCTAAAAATTGTATGAGAAAATTACAGGCATATATTCCTCCATTTTTTGGATGCATGTATTGTGAAAAAGCTAAAATTGAAGGAAATTTCATTTATTGTCCAGAGAAGAATAAGCATTATACAGCTGTTTCTCAAGGAGTAAAAAGATGTCCAGTATTCAGAACTAAAGAAAAAATTTTAACATAGGAGTAAGAATGAAAATACCTTCAGCATTGATACAGAATTTTATGACAACTGAATTTTCTCCAAAATTAACATCTTCAGGGGAATACGTTATACGTTCTCCATTTGTTGATGATAAAAAAGGAAAACTTTATGTTAATAAAGAAACTGGACAATGGATAGATTTTAAAGCTTCTGGACAAAGAACTACTGAAAATACTCAAGGTTCTTTTTTGTTGTTTGTAAAAGAATATTTTGGATTTAATAATAATAATGAAGCTGTTAAATATTTAGTTGATAATTATAATTTTGAAATAGAAGAAGCAAAAGATGAAGTAAAAGATGAAAGTGAAAATAAAAAAATTCTAAAAGATTTTATAATTAAAGATAAGTTTAGAATGTTCAAGGATGGTTCTGATTTGGGGATATTTGGAAAGGTGGCATATAAATATGTTTTAGATAGAAAATTAGATTCATCTTATTATCCAAATCTTGGATATGTTTTTAATCCAAAATCAAGATACGATAGAAGAGTAATAGTTCCTTGGTTTGAAAATGAAAAAATAGTATATTTTACAGCAAGGGCTGTAGATCCAAAAAATACTTTTAGATATATGAATCCAGAAAAATTAAATTCAAAAGAGTATGTATTTAATATTGATAAAATTAATGAAGAAGTAGTTTTATGTGAAGGCCCATTTGATGCAATGTCTATTACAAAAGATCAAGCAGCTACTTGTCTTATGTCTGCTGATATAGGCGTAAATCAGCTAAGTAAAATTTATGAAAAGAAACCAAATACAATTATTTATGTACCAGATCAAGATGAAACTGGTATGAAAAAGATGTACAGAAATATAAATAAAATAATTACTTATTGTCCATATCAAGGACTTAATATATATATATTTAATGTTCCTAAAGGTTGTAAAGATTTAAATGATATGAAAATTAAAACTGGTAAGGATTATATTTTAAAAAAGGAATGTATAAAATATGGAGACATAACTACAAGAAAAATTATTTGACAAAAATTTAAAAATACTTAAAATAAAAAATATAGGAATAAAAAATGACTAAAGAATTATTTAATAGAGCAAAAGAAATTTTGGAAGAAATTGCTAATAAAGAACAAGAACTTACTTTATTAGAAAAAAGAGCTGAGAGATTTGGTGTTTATATAGAGTGGATGGATGGAAGGCATCAACCTATTAAAGCAAATGGTAAAATTTATAAAAAGGTAGATATTAAATTTAATATGTCTGAAAGACCTACTGATGTAAGTGTTGATGATTTATTTGATATAACCGAAGAAAATAAAAAGGAATTTGTTGAGTTTTTGCAAAAATGTCAAAAGGGTTATTTAAAAAAGATTAAGGATAATAGGCAACAGGTAGAAGAATTACAAAGAGAATTTGATGAATTATCCGAAGATAATCCAGAGGCTAAGTCGGCATAAACATTGTAGAGAAAGGCATGAAAAGAACACTTGAACAATTTATAGAAAAAGCTAAACAAATTCATGGAGATAAATATGATTATTCTTTAGTAGAATATGATGGGTGTAAGAAGAAAATAAAAATACTTTGTAAAAAGTGTGGAAATATATTTGAACAAACACCTGATAAACATATAAACGCAAAAGAGGGTTGTAAATATTGTTCTCAACGTGTTTTAAAAAATGAATTCTTAAATAGAGCAAATTATATTCATAATAACAAATATGAGTATGATTTGAATAATTATAATGGTGTCGATAGTGTTTTAAATATAAAATGTTTAAACCATGGTTGGTTCAAACAAAAGGCAAGAAAACATTTAGAAGGTCAAGGATGTCCACATTGTGGTAATGCTAAAGATAATAATGCATTTAAAGAAGAAGTAAAAAGATATTATAATAACAAGATAGAAGTAATAGATGATTATAAAGATGTTTTTACAAAAATTAAAATAAAATGTAACATATGTGGACATGTTTCAGAAAGAAAGCCAGTTGATATTTTAAAAGGTTACTCTTGTTATTATTGTAAAAGTTCTCTTTTAGAAAGAATAACAGAAAATTTTTTGATAAATAATAATATTTTGTTTGAAAGAGAAAAAACATTTGATGATTTAAAAGATGTTGGAAAATTGTCTTATGATTTTTTTATAAAAGATAAAAAAATTTTAGTAGAATGTAATGGAATTCAGCATTATGTTTGGCAAAAAAATTTACAAAAAACGGAGCATGATTTTTATAAACAATTGCATCATGATTGGTTAAAAAGAGAATATGCTAATAAAAATGGATATAAATTAATTGTAATCCCATATTGGGAAGCATCTTCATTTAAAAAAAATAATATAAATAAAATTTTGGAGGTAGTATTAAAATAAAATGAAAACAGATATAGAAAAAGAATTCCTTTCTCAGGTTGTTCCAGATAAACAACGTTCCATTGGTACAAAACGTATCAATGGAAAAAAAAAAAAAGGAAATCGTGGTGAACTAGATTGTGTTAATATTTTAAAAGAAAGATTTCCTGGCAAGATATTTAGTAGAACTATGGGTTCTGGAAATTATACTGGTGGTAAAAATGCTCATAATGCAGAATTACTTAGCGAAGAACAAAAACTTATGTTTGTATCTGATATTAGATGTCCAAAAGAATTTAAATTTTCTATAGAACATAAATTTTATGCAAAAATAGATTTTTATGATTTATTTAACAAATCTTCTGATTTATATAAATGGTATGAACAATCTGAAACAGATGCAAAACTTTTAAATAAATTTCCTTTATTGATAGTAAAAACAAACCAACATAAAAGAATAGTTTTTGTAAAATTAGAACACGCTTCAAAAAAGTTAAAACCAGTATTTATACATGAAGGAAGATGTTGTTATTGGTTGGAAGACTTTTTAAAGCTTCCAGATGAATATTTTTTTGAGGGGTAAATGAAAAAAAATTTTAGAATATTTAAAAGAAAATTTAATTTATTATATAGCAGTTATAATAGTAATAGTGGAAATTTATGACTATTTATCATCAAATGGTATAAATGTTTTTAAAATTTTTAAAGTTTTTTTGGAATTTGACAATAAGTAAAAAAAAGATTAGAATAAATGTATGACTGACAATATAAAGTTTGAGAGTGCAACTTTAGAGAGAATTATTTTAACATATTTGATTAAAGATAGAGCCTTTTTTCTAAAGATTGCTAATTATTTAAGAACAAGTGATTATAAAAAGAAAACATATTTTATAGATTCAAAACTTCAATGGCTTTTAAATTTTTGTTGTAAATATTATGATAATTATGAAAGAATTCCTTCTTTTGAAACAACAAAAATAGCAATAGAAAAATCCACACAAAATGGAATTTTTGATCCATTATTAGCAAAAGCAATGAGAACTTCTATAGAAGAAATTTATAATAGAAGTATAGAAGATATAGAAGCAGATTATATAAAAGATGAAACTATAAAGTTTGTTAAAACAATGAAAGCTTATGAAGCTACGACATTAAATCAGTTAGATATAGCAAATGGAAAATTTGATAATTTAGCTGAGCGTATGCAAAAAGCTTTAAATATAAATCTTGATAAAGACTTTGGTATTTCTCTTTCTAATATTGGTGATACACTTAGTTTAATTCAGCAAGTAGAAGCAGATTCTGGTTTGACTTTTGGAAGTTCTGCCCTTGATAGAATTTTAGGCTCTCCAAAGTCTGGAGAAATTACAGTATTTTGTGGAACTCCAGGAATTGGTAAAACTATTTGGTTAGGAAACGTTGCTACTGAAAATATGAAAAATGGAAAGAAAGGAGTTTTCTTTTCTTTGGAAGTAGATAAAAGAAGATTAGCAAAACGTCTTTATTCTTCATTATTACTTAAATCTGGTGTAGATTTAATGAGTACTACTAAAGAACAAGCAGAAGCAATTTTTGCTGGGTATGAAGGCGGAGATATAAAAATAAAGAATTTTCCAGCTAATGTAGCTAGTTGTAATGATTTTGCCAATTATCTAATGGATTTATATACTATAGAAGGGTATAAACCAGATTATATAGTTATAGATTATATTCTTATCACAGCTCCAAATAGTAGAATATTAGCTCAAGGTGATAATAGTTATAGTAAATATAAAACTGTTACTGAAGAAATGAGAAACTTAGCAGCTCAGTTTGAATGTCCAGTATTTACAGCAGCTCAGATTAACCGTAATGGTATGGGCGAAAAAGGTGGAACAAAAGGACTTGTAACTAGTAAAGATTTGTCAGAGTCACGTGGCATTTTGGACACCGCCGACTATCTTTTGATTATTAATCAAAATGAAATGGAAAAATCAAAAGGAAAAGATGATGGCATTTCAGAACAACGTATATTTATAGATAAAAACAGAAATGGTTCTAATGGTGAAATTTTAAACTTTACTTTGAATTATAATACAATGACAATTACAGATGGAAAAAAGAGATAATGAATTATAAGAAGAATTACTATGATTATATTGAATATTTAAAAAAGCTTGGAAAAAGAAATTTGGAATATTCTGAAAATCATCATATTCTTCCTAAATGTTTGGGTGGCACAAATAATAAAGACAATTTAATAGAATTAACCGCTAGAGAACATTTTCTTGCTCATTATTTATTAACAAAAATGTATCCAGACAATTATAAATTAGCAGACGCTTTTAGAATGATGGGAGTTATTAATAAAAAAGATCAAAAAAGATATTTTAACTCAAAATTGTATGAAAGTCAAAAAAAGAAATTTGCCGAAGCAAGAAGTAAAAAAGTAATTTGTTTAGAAACAGGAGAAATTTATTCTTCTGCAAGTTATGTAGAAAAAAATATAGTTAATGGTGTTAGAGATGTTATTAATGGAAGACAAATAACAGCAGGTGGTTTTCATTGGGCATATGTTGGTGAAGAGCCTAAGAAAAAAAATCCTAAAGAAAGAAAAAAAGTAATATGTGCTAATACTGGAGAAATTTTTGATAATACAGATGAAGCAGCTGTTTTTGCTAAGGTTATTCCAGGACTTATAAGAAGAGTATGTAATAGTAATAAAGGAACTGCTGGTGGTTATACTTTTTATTATTATGAAGGAGAAAAAGAATATCCAATAAGAGAATATAAACCAAGAAAAGAATGTAAAATTATATGTATAGAAACTGGAGAAGTATTTGAAAGTATCAAACAAGCTTCAAAAACTAAAAGTGATGAAGTGAATATTTGTAAATGTTGTAAAGGTTTGAAAAAAAGTCATAAAGGCTTACATTGGAAGTACGCCAATGATTTATAATTGACTTTTATAGGTAAATATTATATAATAAGGAGAAAATAATGGGACATTATTGTAGAGAAGGAGTAGAGGTAATTGCTCCTAGAAATTTTGAAGAAATGTGGAAAACAACAACAGCTTATAAAAGAGATGGCTGTTCTAAAATTAAAGTGATTAGATATATTTCTGATAAAAACAACACTG
>Ga0326513_10002017_pt1 | contig 15173 bp, 18 predicted proteins | sample 2_2465_0518_D_FD_203654 | JGI IMG/M metagenome (GOLD analysis project Ga0326513, IMG submission 203654) | Bovine rumen microbial communities from UC Davis, California, United States - 2_2465_0518 | ecosystem: Host-associated > Mammals > Digestive system > Stomach > Rumen | place: USA...
CGGCCTGGAATGACGCCTGCCAGTTTGCCTGGGTCTGCGCATCCTGCTGCTGCTGATAGGCGAACTGCTGATTGAATTGGTCCAGTTTCGCCTGGTATTCTTTCTCCCACTGGGCGTCGGAAACACCGGCGCGTTCCTTCTGGTACGCCATCTGTGCCTCGAATTGTTCCCGCTGGGCGTTGTAGTTCTTCTCCCAGTTCTGCTGTGCGAGAGCATCCTGCTGCTGCTGGTATCCAAACTGTTCCCGCCGGAAAGCGGCGTCCTCCGCTCCCTGCTGCTTCTGCCAGTCAAACTGCCCCTGCTGGAAGTTCTGCTGCCATGCGGTATCCTCTCGGCCTGCGTTGTACTGCTTTTCAGACATCTGCCGCTGCCATGCGTTCTGCGCTTCCTGCGCGGCAAACTGTTTCTCCCAGCGCTCGTCCTCTTTGGCCTGCTGGTCGTACTGGGCCATCCGGCTCTGGTAATCAGCGATCAGCTCACTCTGGATGTCGTTCTGTGCGTCGATCTTCTGCTTGTTGATGTTCGCCAGGTTGGCGTTGTTGTAGGAAGACCGGCCCATGCCACGGCTCGTCGCCTGCCGGTCCGCTTCCGCCCGGGCCTTGTCATAGGCCTCGTCGCTCTTCCGCTGCTTGTTCCCGTAGGAGTAGTCAAGGCTCTGCCAGGTCTTGGTAGCGTAGTCCTGCCGGTCTACATCCGCCTTGTTCTGTGCCTGTTTCTGCTTGGTGTAGTCCTGCTGCCAGTCCGTCTGCCTCTCCTGTACCGGAGGCGGAGCCGTTTCGGTAACGACTTTGTTCTTCAGACCGCCCCGGTCATCCGGGTTCGTTCCGAGGTTCTTCGTGGAAGTTGTGGTTTTCTTCGCCGTTGTGGTTTTCTTTGTGGCCGTTTTCGTGGTTGCTGCCTTTTTCTCTGCCATGTTCTGCCCACCTTTCTGTATTAAAAAGTCCCGGGACTGGTTTGTCCCGGGATGTCTATGTCAAAGCGATTACTCGCTGAAAACTCGCATTCATTTTAAGGCATCAAATTACGTTAATTTAAGCCGTTCAGTTTTAAGAAGCACAATCGTCTATAGTCACGCCACGCATGGGTAGAATTGCCGATTTTGCCCGTTTATATTTAAATAGGAAGAAAGCCTGCCGACAGACAAGCCAGCAGGCCGTTTTGTTACCCGTTCCCTTCCGCTCCCTCGGGAGGTTTGACTTCAGGCAATCCCGCCAGCGCCAGCAGGACTGCGCTCACAAAACCGAAGGCCCCGGCGGACAGAGCCGCCAGCCAGTTCACGTCTCCCAGAACCACTGCCCCGGTGCCGATGTAAGCCAGCGCCGCTTCAGCGAAAGTCCGGATCGCCCGGATCAACGCAGCCTTTGCCCATGCTTTCCAATCCATATTATTCCTCCTTTATCTCTGCGGCGGGGTACGTCTTCTTCAGCGCCTCCGCCTGTTCTTTGGTCAGGTGCGGAATGCTCACCGCGTAATACTTCACCGGTTCCGGTTCTGCCCTTTCCAGCGCGTCCCAGGTCAGCGGACCGACCACGCCGTCCGCAGCAAGTCCCTTCGATTTCTGGAAGGCTTTCACCGCCGCTTCCGTCTTCGCTCCGAATTTCCCGTCCGCGCCGTAGCTTCCCAGGTCGTATCCAAGGCTGATCAGGATCGACTGGCAGTACTTCACGTCCTCGCCGGAAGATCCCCTGCGGATGGTAGGCCGCCAGTCCGGCACCGGGATCGCACCGTTCAGTCCCTTCGGGATCGCGTAGTGCGTCCACCCCTTGTCCGTGGACCTGGCCGTCTTCACTTCTCCGCTGCAATGAATAATCAGTCCGCCGCCGACGCCCATGCCGGTATGCTCCATGACAGTGGAATTGGGATTCTTCTGAAACACGCAGCACACGACGTCCTCCGGCATATCCCGGATCAGTCCTTTCGCCAGCCAGTTGCTCTCGTTGTTCCATTGGCTCGTCGCCCCGGCTCCCTGCAGGCTGATGCCCACCTGGGCCAGCAGCCAGCGGGTGAAGCCGCGACAGTCAAAAAAGCGAACGTTCGTGTTTGGAAAATACTTGCACCCAGCGCAGCTCCCCTTCGTCCCGTTCAGCACCTGGCATTTCTTCTGGATCTGCTGCCGCTCTCCTTCCGGGCAGCTGGACCGCTGCGCGTAGCTCTGCCGGTTTCCAGGTGTGCAGTACTGCCCGTACCCGCCCCAGACATACGGCCATCCCATGCAGGCTTCCGCAGCCTTCACGACGATCTCCGCTTTGGTCAGTCCCTGTTTCTGCCAGCTGGCAATGAGATCCGCCACAGTTGCAGCACTGTTCATTCAATCACCCCGCGTGCAGGTCGGTCATCTGGGTCTCCAGCTTGATGACCCTTCCCTCCAGATTGTTGTGCGCTCCCACTTTTTTTTCGAGCTGCTGCAGCCGGTAGTCCATCAGCGCCGTCTGCTTCCGATTGCTCACGTAAACCCCGAGGAAGGAAAGAAGCGCCGTGACCGCCGACGCTGCGAATGCGATCCATTCCATTTAGGTTTCCTCCTCAACAAGCGTAACTGCCAGCTCCGGCGTGTCACCGCTTTCGTCAATTGTGATAACGTAATCCGCCGGTGTTTCACCGGTGCCTCTCAGAGCGATTGCGTCCTCGCTGATCCTGCTGTTCAGAATGTCCAGCACGTCCAGTCCAAACTTCGCCGAGATGGCGACAAGCTTCGGCGCTCTCTCCCAATAAAGTGTGTTCGTCGGATTCGCTCCCGTGGGCGGATCATCGAAAGCGCACCACACGTCACCCTGGTAACCGACTACGTCCCCCGCAAGGTACTGCGTATTTGGGTCGTAGTTTCCTTTAAGAGTCATAAGTCCACCTTCTTTCTTTTAATAGAAAAAGACCAACCTCCCGGTCAGTCTTCCCACCATCTTTTTGTTTCCTTCTTGTGATGGTCCAGCAGGGCCACCGCCGTAACCAGTGATCCCGCAATGGCTCCGATAATAATGCAGATCACAAACGTCCATTCCCAGATCATCCCGGTTTCCTCCTGTCATCGTCGTTTGCGGAAACGAGTGCCACCAGCACCACTCCGACGCATCCGCCGAAGATCATGGCGAAAACAAGGCTCCACCATGGCACCATAAAACCGCCTCCCTTCAAGACGTCAATTGGTCACTTTACACGGGAATCATGTAAGTGACGGAATATCCTTAAATGATATGAAGTCAATCCCTTTGCTAACTCCATACGAAACAAGGTAATCCAACAATGCAATGTTCGCCGTAGCATCTGCCCCTGCCAACGCATTGTCATGGAACCACGGCATCAGCAAGAGATTGTTATCATACGCATAGTCCACAACGGTCTTGATCGTATTTTCTGTCTGCGATGATACAAACAGCGACCACCTGTGCAATTCATACATATTCGACCTCGGACCGTTGCATTGTGAGTACACAACACCTTGCGAATACCCGGCAGCACACACTCCATAATACGATCCTGCAATAACCGATTTTTCCAGATCATACGCATGGTTTGGATAGATAATGCCAACCGGATTCCGTCCACATTTCCCGTAGATAAATGCTTCCTGCTCGTCAAGGAAAGTACGCAAGCCCTTGTTTGTATAGCCTGTGTAAGAACTTCCACCGTGTGTAGCAATCTCGCAACCATAGTCTTCCAGCATTTCGTTAACGAGTGCTGTCTGCGATGCAACTCCAAGCACATAACTTGTTGACATCAAACCCATTGTCAAAGGAATATTCTTGTTATAGGTTTCCTTGTATCCCTTGAAAATCGGAATCGTTGTGTTTGCCAGATCAGAAGCACCATCATCGCATGAAATAGCAATATACGGTTTTTTCAGTACACCAAGGGGACGCTTTGCGACAAGATTAAATATATTTCTATCCGGCAAATAATTGAACAGTTTGGATTCCAATGCATCAATCTTATTTGGTGTAGTATCATGCCATTCTGTTCCGTAGAAGATTTTTACTTTTGAATAATCGCATGAGCTGCTGGATGTTGCCATATAGCAGATCAGATATACGTCTGTAGCACCTGTTGTGATCGTCACAGTAAGTCCCGTATTTCCACCCGGTGACATTACATTCTGAACCCAATAGTCATTTTTCTGCGGAACAGATGTAAACGTACAAATCTGACATCTGTTGCCGTCTTCCTTTTTCATGGTAACAACACTATTGGGTTCCACTTGCATTATAATTGAATACACACCATTGGATGTTGTTATCTGACCGGAACCGTCCGTCTTTGGAATCAGATTCGTTGTGTTTGGATTGCTTGCATCGAATAGATTAACTGTCCCCGGTTCAGTAATGGCAAGGACTTCTTTTACATCGTCTACCTCGCCACTAATCCCACCGATTTGTTCCTGCAAATCTGCTGTTTTTTTGTACAAAATTACATCCATCTTTTACGCCACCTCCTGCACCGCACTGATCGTCTGTGCAAGCGTAGTCAGGTTAGTTGTGATCGTTATATACTTGCCGTTTGCAAGCGTTCTTGTTTCCGTCACAGTATCTGTTCCCCACACGAACGTATCCGTCCTTACCGTTTCGCTATTAGCAGTATGAACAATACTTGTAGGGTTCCCGTTGCTGTCCATTGTGACCATTGTGCTTGTCCCCGGCATCTCGCTTCGGAGCAGATTTTCTTCCAGCACATTGGCGTTTATTGCTCCATTTAACGTAGAAACCTCTTCCGCCGATTTGTCCGCGCTCCACACCTTATCGGTGTCTCCATCGCCGGCTGTATCGTCGATGATGTCGGTGCCTTCGCCGTCCAGGATCTGCGCGGAAGTCGTGCCGGCAGCGTCGGTCACCGTCAGCGTGGTCACGTTGCCGCTCTTGCTGACGGTCGCCCTGGGAGAGAATCCGTCAGCGCCCGGGGCACCATCCTGGCCCGGGGCTCCGTCGCTACCCGCTGGCCCCGCCGGACCCGTTTCGCCAGCGGGACCGCGCTCCCCGCGCTCCCCGGTTTCGCCTTTCTCGCCCGCCGGGATTCCGAAGGAAACTTTCATCGTCTGGCTGTCGAACTCCGCCGTCGCGCTGGATCCGGCCGGCAGCGTCTCCGCTTCCGCGCTGATCTCGCCGAACGTGTCCTGGATCGTCTGCGGGATCGCCGTCAGCGCCTCACCGGCCCGCGTCAGGAAATCGTCCAGCGGCTCCGGCACTTCGCCTGTCGGCACAATGCTCCGGTCAATCACGGTCTTGAACACGAACGACCGGACCGCCTTGCCGTTCTCGCTGAAGGCCAGCTGGCCCTCGCCCCGGCCGTCATAGACCAGGTCGCTGTCGTAGATGTCCCAGTACACCAGGTCACCGTCCCGGACTACCACAGCCGGATACGCCGCGCCCTCCGGCGGCTGCACCGTCAGCGCCGCCAGTGCTGAAGGATATTCGTCGAATACCTTCTTGCAGTCGAAAATGACCCGGGTGTGTTCGTTCTCACCGACGAACCCGATCCGGACCACCGCGGACTGCAGGTCCCCCAACCGATACGTCACGGTTCTCAAAGTCTCTCACCTCTCTATTTTATTTGTCGATCAGGTACTCGTTCAGGTCGTTCATCGCCTTCTGCAGCTTGTCGGTCGAATTGCCGTTGATCTCGTGGCTCATGATCGCCAGGAGCGCCTTGCAGATCACCTTGTTCCCCGCCTCCAGCGTGTCGATCCTCTCCGTGTTGTCTTTCAGGCTCGCGTCAACGCCCCTGCGCCATTCTGCCTCACTCATTGCCGGACTGCTCCAATCTCTGAAAACCTTGATCGTGTTGCCTAACAGGACGATAAACGCCATGATCGCCAGCAGGACGATCACGAAGTCCCGGACCTGTGTCAGCGTCAGTTTGTCCACTGCCATCAATCCTCCTCCGCGGTCATCACGCCGCCGTACTGCTTTATGATCCCATCAGCAACGCCTTTTCCGACGTGCCGGATGGTAACTGTATAAAACGTCTGCTTCCCGTCGTTCAGGGCGGCCCAGGATGCCGGCCCGACGATGCCGTCGACCTTCAGGCCATGATCCGCCTGGAACGCCCGCACGGCCCCTTCTGTGCCAGATCCGAAGATCCCGTCCGCGCCGCTCCTTCCGACGTCATATCCCTGCTGGATCAGCTTTGTCTGCGCCAGGGTGACGTATTGTCCGCGGCTCCCCTTCCGGATCGTCGGGAAGGAAGGCACCGGCACCGGCGCCGTCCCGTCAATGCCCTTCGGAACGGCGTAGTGCGTCCATCCGCGGTCATATGTGTGCCCGCGTTTGACCTCGACGCTGCAGTGGATAATCTCGTCCCCAAGGGCCAGCCCGGTGTGCTCCATTGTCTTATGGTCATCCGGGTTTTGCTGGAACACGCAGCAGATTTTATCCTTCGGCATATCGCGGATCAGACCGCGCTCCGTCCAGTTGCTCGCTGTGTTGTACTGGCTCGTTGCCCCGCCGCCCTGGATCGTTATCCCGACGCGCTGAATGGTTGACCGCGTGAACCATCTGCAATCGTTCAGCTTTGTGCCTTTGTATTTGCATCCGTCGCAGTTCGTCTGCGATCCGTTCAGGATGAGGCAGCGCTTTCGGATCAGTTCCCTGTCTCCGTCTGAGATCTTGGCCCTGCCCATGCACGTTTTTCTTGCGCTGACTGTGCAGTCCTGGCCGGACGATCCCCACGCATAAGGCCATCCCATGCAAGCCTCCGCCGAAAGCCAGACGATTTCCGCTTTGCTCTTCCCTTCAGCTTTCCAGCGGTCCACCATTTCGTCGACCTGTTTCGCGCTGTTCATTCCTCCCACCACCTTTTGTGATGTTCTCCGGGTTCATGATCCAGAAACCACACAGCGGTCACCAGGGCGCCAACTATGGCCCCGATGACCGCCGCGATGATAAAAGTCCATTCAGGCATGATCAGCCCTCCGCGTCCGCCTTCAGCACCCGCGCCAGGCTGGTTCCGTTGTTCAGGTTCCGCGCCAGGTGCATGCCCATCATCCGGAGCGTCGCGTCGTTGTTCGGGTGTACGTTCCCGTCATCGCAGAAGTCCGGATAATAGTAGGAAATGTTCAGATCTTCCCAGTCCACGAAAATGAAGTGCTCCCGCACCGCCAGCCTGTGCAGCATCAGGTCACAGTCCGCGATGGAATAGCCGTCTTCCTGGCTGTCTTCCCCGCCGTAATACTTGACGGTGAACACGTCCTGATAGGACCATCCCTCCCGCTGATCCGAAGGCGGAGCGCCCACCAGGATCAGCGTCGCGTTCGGGTTGCTGGTCTTCATGTAGGCCAGCAGCTCCAGAACCGCGCCGACGATGGATCCGTCTCCGGCCGTGCTGGTCAGGTCGCCCAGCGGATACCCCGGCTTGGTGGTATTGTTCTGCCCCATGTCCGGCCGGTTCACTTCCGTCAGGATGTAGTCGTACGGCGCCAGGTCGATGCTCTTGATCTTGTTCAGGATGTTGCCCTCGCCGTTGTCGTAGAGCAGGCCCGTACCGCCCAGCAGGATGTGCAGGACGTTCTTTTCCTCAATGCCAAGCTCAATCGCAACGTTGCCGTACGGGGAGTTCGGGAAGGATGCCCTGTGGTCCTGTTTCGCCACGCCGGTTCCGTCATCAATGTACACCAGGCCCGTCATGAACGAACTGCCGACGGACAGCATGTGCGATTCAGGGTTGACCGATCCGGAGGAAATGTCCGTCAGTCCCTCTTCCTGCGGAGGCAGGAGGATGAACTGGAACTCGACCTTGACGTTGTCCACGGGATTGTAGTGCCGCACCTGCAGGCCCACCGTGATGCCGACGATGTCTTCCGGGACTTCAATAAACGCGTCCTCCTGGAAGTAATGCCGGACGACGTCATCGCTTTCCAGTTTCCAGTGAATGATCACGTTAATACCGCTGTTCGCGCCCTGGATGAAGTGCACCATGTATTTCCGTCCAGGAACGATTTCCGCCGGCGTCGGATCCTCATAGCTGCACAGGAAGTTGTACCCGGTGCCGCTCTCCCGCTGGCCGTTCACGGTGCAGACGTTTCCGTCCCAGGTGAACGTGAACCCCGTCGGGCTTGTGTTCCTGTGCGGCAGCGGCTTCGATACGTCCGTTGCCGTCAGGTCGAGATCCTGCACCCGGCTCTGGCCCCTGAAGGAAACGCCGTCCTGATCCGTGTGGACGATCAGCCACGCGGCGTCCTCCGGTGCGGTGATCAGCTTGTTGTTGCCGGTCGCGCCGGACCCGGACCGATCCAGGATGTTTCCTTCATCGTCAATGAAACCCCACAGCCGCGCCTGGCTTCCGCCGTGCCCGTTGATGGTGAACACGTCGCCCTCAACGCACGGAATCCGGCCGCAGCCGTAGGAATATCCGACAGCCGTATCACCGGTGTACTGCGGCACGCCGTCCACCATCGTCACCGGGATTGTCAGATCGTCCAGCTTGATGTACTTCATCGGCTCGATCGTGATCGGTTCCGTCCCCGTCAGCTGGCCGGTGTATTTCCTCGCCAGCTTGTCCATGTTGTCATACGCCACGCCGTTGACAACCTGCCTGGAATTTGTAGGCATCTCTTCCACCTCCGTCAATCTTTCGGCGGGTATTCCCCGTCATATGCCGCCGTCCATACCATTTCATAATCGTTCCCGGAGATCTGCTGCATCTCCATCGTGACGGCGCCCGCGTATTCCGTCGCCTCCTGCGCGGTGATATATCCTGTGACGATCCTGTTCACGTCCGAAGCAACGCTCATGCTCACTCCTCCTCCGGCCATGTGACCACGATCTCGTAGTCATCCCCGTCAATCAGGTTTGCGTATACGCTGTATCCGGCGATCTCCTCCGCTGCGGCCTCCGCGTCCGCGATGACCGCGTTCAGCGCCGCCACGTCCGGCACCGTTCCGCCCGGATCCACCACGGAATCGCTCGTGACGTTCACAACCGTCCCGTCAATGATCCGCACCGTGCTGGACACGCCGCCGCCCGTCAGTTTGATCGCCAGCGTGAAGTTCCCTTCCACCGCGTAGCATCCCTGCGGCAGCGTGACGTACGCTGTGTTCCCGCTGGCCGTGCCGGTGATGGTGATGGTCACGCCGTCCGCCCGGATGAAATACCCCGTCACGGTGTAACTGCCCAGGTTCTCCGGTTTCCCGTCGCGGAAGGCCCGCACGCCGAACCGGTTCGCGCTCTTGTCGCCCTCGCCGATCTGATGGTTCATGAACGACCGGAACACCGTCCCGCCCGTCAGCTCCACATCCACAAAATCCCCGTGGTAAATTGCCATTCAGCTCACCCCGCTCATGTGCTTGTCGTTATCTTGTACCAGCTGCTGAAGTTGCTCCCGCCGTCGCTGGACAGCCGGTAATACAGCCTGCCGCTTGATCCCATGCCGATCTGGAAAATATTGTTGGACGTCGCCGTGATCCGCAGGACCATCAGCCCGTATACCGTTTCCGGCGGCGTGTGGCTGTACGTTCTGCCGGTGTAAAGCCCGTAGAACCCGATGCCAACGACGCTGTTCAGATCCGTGTTGTCCGCCAGCCATCCGCGCCGCATCAGGCCCGTTTCATTCAGCACCCGCCCCTGGTTCGCCGCCAGCGCAAGCACCGTGCTCGTGCTGTCCAGGCTGTCCACGCATTCCGTCGGCCGTTTCGCCTCCGGGTCCGCGTATTCCGGGATGATGTCCCGCACTTGGTTGACGATCCCGATCTGGACGTCGTCCGCCAATTTGTCCGCTCCGATGCTCTTCGCCTGGACGCTGTAGCCGGTGACCGTCCCGCGCCCCTTGTCCTGGACGTTGCTCAGCTTCAGGGACACGACCTTCTTCCGGATCGCGTCAAACTCCAGCTCCGTGACCTCCAGGGAGACGTTCAGGCCGATCTCATCGTTCTCCGCCTTCACCTTGTCGTACAGGATGACCTGCTCAAGCCCCTTCAGCTCCGCGTATTCCGCGGTATCCCCGATCATCTCGAAGTCCACCGTCACCTCGTTGGCCACCTGGTCCGCGTGGTCGACGCTGTACCGCTCGCCGGCCTTCGTCCGCATCTCCGTGTACAGGTCCGCCAGCGTCCAGACCGCCGTGCCTTCGTCGTCCTTCGGCTTTCCGACCTGTCCGGAGACCGTCAGCCGTTCCATCCGGATGATCGGGTAGCTGCTGATCAGCGGGCTGTCCACGTAGACCTCCGGCAGCAGCAGCTCCGCGCCGCTTTCGTCCTTTGCCACCGGGATCACCCGGTTCACCAGGCTGTCGCTCTTCCGGGCCCAGTTCGCGCCCAGCATGTTTTTCCGGTATTTCAGCCGGAACCCCCTGTCCGTCTCCGTCTTCTGCATGACGAACAGATCCCAGTTATCCCGCCGGAACGCCGCGTTGAACTTGCTGACAACGCCCTTGTCCGGATCCAGCAGGCAGTAGATGCCCGTTTTCCCCTTGATGCTGTCCGTGTATGTCCCGTTCCCGTCCGCCGCCAGGTTGGTGGCGATCGTCCCGGGGTACGGAATCATCAGCGCCTCCGTGATCTTGCCGATGGCCATCGCCGGCGTCGCCTGGGTGATCACAACGTCCTTCACCAGGATCCCGTTCAGGTCGTAGCTGATGTGCTGCGCCGTGACGCTGACGGTGTGCCCTTTCGTGTCCACCGTGGCGTTCGTGATCCGCATCAGCTGCGTGGTGATGTGCCGCGGCTGCGTCTCGCTGGGGCTCAGGTGCCTGCTGTAGGTCAGATAGGTCGCCTTCACGTATCCGATGACGCCGTACGGTGTCGACATCTTGTACCAGCCGCTCCCCGCGTCCTCCATGAAGTACAGTTCCGTCCCCGCCGGCAGCGTCGCCACCACGGCGGATCCGCTCGTCATGTTCGGGATCTCCTTCCACCAGGCGCACATGTTCGGGCTCATGTACAGGAAAGCGCTCGTCGGATCCATGTACGTGCACTGATAGTTGTGCCCCAGGAAGGAGCACTTCCCGCCGACCGCGAAGCTCGTCCCGGGTGTCCACTGGGTGTAGCTGATGGCCGTCGGCTCGCTGGTGCCCTCCCGCATCTCAACCTTGGTGTTTGTAACGTAGACGTCCGCCTCGTACCCGCTGAAGGCGTTTTCAATGATTTCCTCCGGAACCGGCGTGCGGATCACCGCCCCTGGCACCAGGTGCTGCCATTTCCCGTCAGGATCGATCGGGTGCGTCATTGTGAATTCGTAGCTGCCCCCGGCGACCTGCTTCACCCGCGCCTCTGTCGGCGTCAGCACGGCGTTCCCGTTGCTGTCGAAGTTCGTGTTCGTCGGATCGTATACGCAAATCACAGGAACCGCTCCCTCTTCTCTATCTCAATCTTTGACGCCCCGGTGAATGTCACCGCGTTGTCCCCGGGCACAAGCACCGGGAACTCGCCGCTGCTCTTCTGGGTGACCGTTGCCGTCCTGTCATCGTTCCAGACTTCCATCGTCTCGCTGTCGATCCAGATCACGCTGCCGCCCGTCAGCCCGGTGACAGTGATCGTCCCGAGCGTGACGGTCTTGTTGCTTCCGCTGCCGGCCACCGTGACCTTCCACATCGGCCTGGCGTCCACGTCGCCACGGTTCCGGACGACAGTACCCGTCGTGGTGACAGTCACCGGCGTGTCAAAAAGCAGTTCCTTCAGCGGCTGGCAGTAGAACTGCACCTCCCCGGACCATACGTCCAGGTGGTTGCTGATCCGGTTCAGCGTGACCGCCCCGATGATCCTGGCCTTCTGCTTCCGGTCCGGCTCCCCGTGGAAGGTGACGTATCCGGCGCCCCGCAGCCACTGGTAGATCTCCCGCACCCGGAACCCGCCGATCACCTGGATCGTCGCCGTCTGGATGTAACTGTTGAAGATGTTTTCTCCCTCAATCTCCGTCACGTCGCCGGCCCGCCCGGGGATCTCAATGTGCCGCACGCGCTCCTGCGCCCGCACGATCGGGACAGGTCTCCGCAGCGTGACGCCCTTGCTCCGGCAGTCCGCGCCGTTCCAGATGAAATAACTCTCCCGCATGTTTTCACCTCAGTTTACGGGCTTCCGAACCCGCTCGCCTTGCGCTTCCGTATTTTTTCGATGGCCGCCTCCAGCGCCCCCGCGTCGTACGCGCCGTTCCCGCCCAGGTTCTCGATGTACAGGTTGCTGGAAAGCGTCAGTCCGCCGACAGCCTCCGCGACCGCCGCGGCAACCTCTCCGGGCATCTTTTCCGCCGCGGATACGAAGGCTTCCGTGCTTTCCTTGTTGCTTTCCTTGTTGTCCTTTGTCGTTTCGTCCTGGGTTGTCAGCATCTTTTCGTACGCGTTCGTGACGGTTTCCATCAGCGCGACCATCCGCCCGACGTCCATGTTCTCGTCGCCGTTCCACAGCCGGTTCAGTTCGTCCCACGCGTTGTATCCGGACGAATACTGCCCGTTCAGCATGTTCGCCAGTTTCGCCTTTTCCAGGTCGCTCCGGCTGTTCATGCCCATCAGCATGCTTTGAATCCCGCCGAAGTCCTGGTTCTGCCCCCAGCCGATCTCCAGCGCTTCCGCTGCCTGCCGGAGCCACATGGCTTCCATGCTCTCGCTGGTTCCGGCAGCCTGAAGCCTCCGCGCCTTCTCCTGTGCAGACTGCCCGTAGATGTGGTTCTGTGCCAGGATCGGAACCCCGAGCCCGAGCCCGACCGTCGCAGCAAACGGAACCCCGCCTGCGCCGATCGCGTTCACAAGCCATTTCCCGGCCCCTGCCGCTCCTGACGCCGTGCTGCCTCCAGCGCTCGCGCCTGCCGCGGATGCTGCCCCGCCGGCGCCGCCCAGCAGTCCGAGTTTCTTGAACCCATCCAGCATCTGCCCGAAGCTGGCGGCGATCTCGACGATCTTCAGCCCGGCAAACGCCGTACCGATCACGCCGAGCGCCGTGACCACGGTGTCCTTGTTATCGACAAGCCACTCAAGTAGGCTCTTGATGTTGTCCGCGTTGTCCGACCAGAACTGGTTTTTCAGCTGCTGGATCTCGTTCTCCATCTCCTTGATGGCGTCGTCTCCCTTTGCCAGGTTGTCGACCTGTTCGTCCGTCAGGACGGTCTGCTCATCGAGCATCTTTTCGTACGCGTCCCGGCCGGTCTTGAACAGCGGGATCAGCTCGTGCCAGCTCCTGCCGAAGATCTTCGTGGCAGCCGCTTCCTTGTCGAACTCGTCGCCCAGGTTCAGCAGCGCCTCGCCGACCTCCCAGAAGAGATCGTCCGCGCTCTTCCCGTTCAGGCTGAGCCCCAGCATCTCCTCGATGGACTTGACGCCGCCTTCCGTGGTCGCGGCCTTCTTCATCCGGTTCATCGCCCCGGCGATGGTCTCCGCGTCCGCCTCAACCCGGTGCGCGACCTTGTCCATCTGCTGTAGCTGAGCCAAGCTGTATCCGGTCTTGTCGCTGAGGGTCTTCAGGTCATCCGCCCATTCCGCGCTGTCCTTGAAACTTCCAAGGATCCGCTTGCCGAAGTTGATCGCCGCCCTGGCGCCGGCTTCCAGTTTGCTTGTGACTTTGCCGACGCCGTCCGCGAAGTTCTGCCAGGCTTCCGACTTGCTGATCTTCTCGACGTTCGTGTTCAGGGCTTCGGTCTGCCCCGCCGCGCCCGCTGCGCCGTTCTCGACCTCCTGCAGGTTGGCCTTCATGTCCATCAGCTTTGTCGCCGCGGTGTAGACCTTCCCCTGCATGTCCTGGAACTGTTTGGAGGCTTCGGAAACGCCGTTGTCCTTCATGGCCTTCAGCGCGTTCTCCGCCTGTTTGACAACCTCTGCCTGCGCCTTGATCTGTTCCTTCAGCAGCTCGACCCTGTTCTTCAGGACAAGCTCCTCGTTCCCGTTCAGCTGCAGCTGCGATTCGTTCAGTTCCAGCGCCGCGGTCAGCGTTTTGACGGACGCTTCCGCGTCGCTCATGCTCCGCTTGAAGTCTGAAAGCCCGGAAACGCCCATCTTGACGTTTACGCCGGTCGCCATCGGTCCTTACCCCCTCCGGATGCCATGCTGCTGGTCATCGTAATTCCGTTTATAGATAAACAGGTCCATGACCGCTCCCGGCCGCATCCGGTTGATTTCATCAAGCCGCAGCCCGGCGATCAGTCCCCAGCTGACCACCGCCAGGTATGTCAGCTTTCCCTCTCTTTTTTTTTGTTCATCTGCTCAAGGGTGACGTCCACCGGCGCTCCGCTCTCTTCCTTTGTGTCCGGGATCTCCGATGCCATGCCCTCGTTCATCGCCTCAATGCAGGCGCCCATGCCCTCCGTGATCTGCCAGGGCTTCAGGGCCCGCATAACCCACTTGTCCGTCAGGTTCGCCTCCTGGCCGGCTTCCTCCAGCCCGCCGTTCCCCAGGATCCGGATCAGCCTGGCAACTGCCTGCAGGTGCTCCGGCGTCCCGTAGAGGCTCGTGTCGTCGTCCTTTTCCCTGTTCCGTCCGAACAGGATGTACTGCAGGTCGCCCAGGGGAGCGATCTCCTCCTGCAGCAGCTTCATCTCGTAAACCGTGTACACGAGCGGGATCTCCCGCCCCTTCAGCGTGATACTCGCCATTATCAAGCACTCCTTTTCAACGCAAAAAGCAGGAGGCGCCCCGCGCAGGAGCGCCCCCGTCTGTCATCAGGTGGAAGAGGTGGAAGAGATTCCGGCCTTGCCGTTGACGTACGCGATCGCGTCCGCCATCGTGGCGAAAGTCTTGTGGGTCGCGAAATCCAGTTTGCCAGTGCTGCCCAGCTTGACGCCGGCGCCGATGCCGTTCAGGGTGGGAGTCCGCCACTCGATGGACTCTTCCTTCGTCCGGGTCTCTTCGTTGTTCAGGCCGAATTTCAGCTTGTAGAACCACCAGCCCTCGTAGGAGTCTCCGACGACGCCGTCGGTGCCGGTCGTCCGCATCACGCGCACGTAGCCGAAGCCGACGTCCGGGCTCGCGTTGTCGCTGATGGTGTATTCGCCGGTCTGCGCGGTCTCGCCCAGCACATAGGCGCGTACATCGTCCTTCAGGCCCGTGGCCTCAAAGTCCAGCGTGTAGCCAAGGATCCCGTTGTCGCTGTCCAGTTCCACGTCGTCGCCGTAGAACCTGCCGCTGGCACGGTTCCACGCAAGCGCGGCCGCCCTGGCTTCGCAGAGCACCTTGCCGGTATCGTAGCTGATGGAAGTGCCCGGGGTGTAGGTCTGCACCGTGGCAGCCACCGGGTGAACCATTCCGACATTCGCATTCATGTTTAAGTTCCTCCGTTT
>Ga0326513_10002018_pt1 | contig 15168 bp, 24 predicted proteins | sample 2_2465_0518_D_FD_203654 | JGI IMG/M metagenome (GOLD analysis project Ga0326513, IMG submission 203654) | Bovine rumen microbial communities from UC Davis, California, United States - 2_2465_0518 | ecosystem: Host-associated > Mammals > Digestive system > Stomach > Rumen | place: USA...
TTATACCTTTTCAAAGAAAAATGCTTCTAAATGTCTAAAAAAGGCAAATAAGAGCATTCTTTTTTTATTGGAATAAAATTCAATTGAAAATCCTATCAAATACAATGTTTTTGTGAAGATTTATGGAATAATATCTTAATATGAAAATATCGAAATATGTAAATATGAAAAAATTTTAAAATATAGATATTGACTTTTGGTATATAAAGGCATAAAATAGAAAATGAAAAGAGAAAAGAAAAGAGGCACAAATTATGAATGAAGCACTCAAAACAATCAATCTTGCTTCAGGTATAGTGAAGCTTAATTCGAAAGAAGAATTTTATCAAAGTTATTTTCAAAGATTCATCAATGATTCGAGAATAACAGAAAAGACTTCAAAGAATTATGTCACTTACTTGAAACACTTTGCAAAATGGATCAAGGAAGAAGCAATCACAAATCCTCAAAGAGATGACATTCGAAACTATCAAAGACACCTTGATTCTTATATTTCAAACAGAACAGGGAAGAAGCTTGAAGAAACTTCAAAGCAACAATATTTTCAAGTTGTGAAGACATTCTTCCAATTCCTAGAGAATGAAAACTTATATCAAGATATTACAAAAGGAATAAAGGGATTCAAAGTTGACAAGGAAGAAAGAAAAAGACCATTCACAGAAGAAGAAATCAAGACAATTATTGATTCCATAGATACAACTACACCAAAAGGAAAAAGGGACAAAGCAATGATTCTTCTTTCAGTAGAAAACGGACTTCGAATCATAGAAATTCAAAGAGCAAACATTGAAGACCTTGAAACAATAGACAATCAATCAAGACTATACATACAAGGCAAAGGAAAAGTTGAAAAGAATGATTTTGTGAATTTATCAAATGAATTGTTTGAAATGATTCAAGATTATCTTTCTACAAGACCGAATGCAAAGGGAAATGATCCTTTGTTTATTACAACAGGAAACAAAGCACCAAATCGAAGAATTGAAGAAACCTCAATTTCAAGACTATTCAAAACAATCTTCAAACAATCGGGATTCAATTCAAAGAAATTGACCGCCCATTCTTTGAGACATACTTCGGGGACAATCTACTATGAAATGACAGGAGATATTTACAAAGTGAAGAATCATCAAAGACATTCAGAGATTACTTCAACAACAATATACATTCACAACAACGAAAGAAAGAATGACACTTCAGGACAAATGATACACAACAAAATCTTTTCAAATAATTCTTCCAATCTTAAAGAAAACCTATTCAAAACAATCAATTCTTTAAATGAAGAAGAACTTTTGAAAGTAGAAAGCATTCTTTCAACCTTGAAGGGAAGTGATATTCAATCATAATACTTCAGGCATAAACAGGGGAGGAACAGGACAAAAACAATCAAAAAAATAATAAATAGGAGGCACAAGAAATGAAAAAAATTAAATATGAACTTATAAAGGGAACAAGAAAAGCTTTACTTATAAAATGGGAAAATACAATGCTTGTCTTTTTGATTCCCGAACTTATCAATCAAATAATAAAGGCACAAGGAGGATTCAAGATTGCTTCTGTATTGATGATTTTATCTTTATTCTTTGCGGTATGGTATGGAATAAAAGAAACACGAAGAGAAGCATTCTTTGAAGTCAAACAGATTGAAAAAGAATTGAAAAAGGAACTTGAATTTTCTTGCAACAAAAAAAGAAGTTATTCAAGCAAACGAAAGATTTTCATCGACCAAAACTACAATCATTCATTCCTTTTTTCAAGATAACTTCTACATTGAATTATAAAATATTTACTTAAAAAAAACAAGGGAGGAACGAGAATGACTTCAACAATGGGAAGACCTAGAATCAACTTAAAAGAGAAATCACAAGAACTTGAAGACAAAGAATACTATTCAATCGATGAACTTGCAAAAATAATGAAAGTAGAAAGAAGAACAATCAAAAGAGCAATCGAAAGAGGAGAAATCAAAGCAATCAAAATCGGTAAACAATACCGAATCAAAAAAGAAAATTTCATTTAAAAAATAAGGAGGCACAAAGACAAATGAAAGAACAAAACAATCGATTTTCGAGAAGACTTGAAGAAAGAGAAGGATTCTTGAAAGCTTTAATTGAAGACTATCAAATGACAAACAAAAACTTTTTCAAAGACATAAACTTGAAAGAAGAAACATTCTTCAAACAATACAGGGAAGGAAGACTTACAATCACAAAAATTCAAAAAATAAGTGAATTATTGAATATCAATTCAAAGGAACTTACATTCATATTTTTTGCGGAGACAGACACAGACAAGAAAATCTTTACAATCATAAACTATCTACAATCAATTATTGAAAAGATTGATCCTGAAGACAAACAATACTTCCTTGAAACATTACAAGATAGAATTGAAGATTTAAAGGAGGAACAATGATGAACAATTTTGAAAAACAAAGAGAAATCTATTCGAAGAAATATGATGAAGAACTAATGAAAACAGGAATCTTCTTTGCATTCTCAAATGAACAATTTGAAGAAAATAAAATCCCAAAAGAAGCAAAAGACAATGAATTTATTTCTTGCGGAATGGGAATGTTTATTCACAAATCAAACAAGAAGAAGCTTGATGACTTTTTCAATACAACAGAAAAGGAACTGAAGAAAGAACTCAAAGAAAAGACAACAATTGAAGAAATGATTCAATATGAACTTATCAATCACGAATGCTACTACACACAAGAACCGCTTGAAATCCTTGATTTAATACAAAGCTATTATCAAGAAACACCTGAAGAGGAAATCAAACAAAAAATTGAAAGTATTTATTCAAAAAATTATGAAAAAAATCAAGAAATATGGGGAACTTAAAATGAAAGAAGAATACTTGAAACTATTGAGAAAACTCAAAAAACAAATCAAAGCAACAAATGATTGCAAAGAGAAAGAACAATTCATTCTTGCAATTGATAACTATATCAAGACAATCAAAAGTGATGAAATCACAGAAGAAGAATTGATTGAATATTTAAAATTGAAAATAAAAGAAAATAGAAAGATATTGGAGGACTAAAAAATGAAGTTAACAGATAAAAGAAGACAAGAGATTGTCGAAGAAACACAAAGAACAGGAAAGATGAACCTATTTCCAAAAGAACTTGAAGAAATGATGAAGGAATTTCCTTTGTATTCTCAAGACGGAAAAAGAGAAAAAGCAAAAGTGCTTGTAAAATTCTTCAATGCTTCAGGATCGGGAACTTGGATTGCACTTGAAGGAGACAAAGAAGGAGAAGACATTGAATTTTTCGGGTATTGTTGCATTACAGATTGGGAATACGGGTATTTTACTTTGAAAGAGCTTCAAGACTTACAAGACAAAGGATTTATGATTGAAATTGACCTATATTCAACAGGAGAAACCCTTGAAGATTTCTTGAAGCAAGAAGGACAATGGGAAGAATACAAAGCAACCTTCTTGAAAGATGATGAAGAGGAGGAGGAAGAATGATTCACAACAGAAAGAAAATTGAAGTTTACAAAGATTTTTCTATATTGCAAGAACTAAACTACAAGAACGAAGGAACAATCTATTCAATCATTCAAGGAGATATTGATCCAAAACTTATCAATTCAATAAATATCAAATATACATATTTTGAAACCATAGAAGAAGCAAGAAGCTTCATTGATAACTTAAAGGAGGAAGAACAATGATTCAATTAAATAATGGAAGAACAATGAAGATTGAAATTGTCGAAGATACAGGAGAACAAGAAATTCTTGTGACAATATTCGATGAAAAAGGCAATCCCGATTCAAGAAGAAGAATATCTTCAGGGGACATTGTTCTTTTATATGATTACTACATAAACAAAAAGGAAAATGGAGAAGAATTGCTATAAAGGAGGAAATCAAATGAAAACAATCACGATTGCAAATGAAAAAGGAGGAGTCGGGAAAACAACCACCGCCCAACACTTAACAATAGGACTTGCAAACAAGGGATTTAAAGTATTATTGATTGACCTTGATTCACAAAGAAATTCATCATCTTGCTTCGGGGACACAGGACAAGAAGGAATCAAGAGAATTTTTGATTTATTGAATGGAGAACCCGTTGAACATTGCATTTATAAATATAAAGGGAATCAAAATGTTTTTGTGATTTATGGAGATGACAGAATGTCGAGAGCGGACAAAATCTTTGTTGAAGTTGACTATCAATACATATTGAATGAAGCAATTGAAAGAATAAAACCTCTTTTCGATTATATTGTTATTGATACACCTCCAAAGTCAAAATCCGTTGCGGTCGAGAATGCTTTTACAACTTCAAATGAAGTTATAATTCCAATGCAAGCAAATTCCTTCTCAATTGAAGGACTTCAAAAAATCCTTGATACATTCGAGAAGATAAAGAGAAAATCAAATCCAAATCTTGAAGCTTTAGGAATTGTCTTCACAATGTATGAAGATAGAACTATCTTTCGAAGGGGAATGACAAAGCAAATGGAAGCAATATCACAGAAGATTCAAATCCCATTATTTAAAACGACTATTCGAAGAGCAATTGCAATGGAAGAAGCACAATATCAAAAACAAAGTATTTTTGAATACGATCCAAAGTCGAAGCTTGCAAAAGATTATTCAAATTTTGTTGATGAAGTATTGAAAAAAGAGAAAGAACTTGATTCAAGGAAGAATGAATCAATCCAACAATAAAGAAGTAAATATTTTAATAATATATTGAGGAAATAGAAGGAGAATTGAAAATGAAAAAGAATTTTTTTGAAGAAGGAAAAGGAATGGAATCAATGTTTGAAAATATAGGGACAATTGATGAACCTGAAAAACCACAAAAAGAAGCCGAAATGAAGGCAAATGAACCTGAAGAGATAGAAACAATCAAGGAAGACACAAACGAGCCAAAAACACCGAAAAAAACCACTAAAAAAGGACAAGAAAAGGACAAGGAAGAGGAAACAAAAAAGAAATATCAAATCTTTTCTGAAGTCAATCAATTTGTTTGTGATTATCTTCAATTGAAGTCTATTGTCACAGGACAATCAAAAAAAGATATTTTAAATGAAATGTTTGAAAAGGAAATCAAAGAGAAATTCCTATTGAATGACAATGCAACAGAAGAAGAGATTCAAAGAGCTATTGAAAAAAGAATGAAACAAATCGAGCAAATGAAGACATTATTCAAATAATAATGTATAATAAAAAACTAATTAAGGAGGCACAACCCTTATGACAAAGAAAAAAGAAGATACAATTGAAATCACAAAGAATGAATTTGAAGGAGAAAATCTTGAAACAATCCTTCGTGATCCACTAACAGAAGAAGAATTGATTGAAGCTATTAAGAAAAACAAAGAAATCATAAAATTTTTGATGATTATTCAAATGTTTATTGATGACTTTGGAGAAGATGATTTCATCGTTTATGAAGATTACAAGCAAATCGAATCTACTATTGAAGCAAAGGGAAGAACAAAGCAAATCAAGGACTTAAAACAAAGAGTCATTGACAACCTATCAAAAGAATACTTGAAGAAGCTTCTTGCTTACTATGTCAAAATGCTTGATACAGAAACAAAATCTTTAATCAATGAAATAATTCGAGGATTTTCTTTGCTTGATACAAACGACATTCACGAAGAAAACCTTCAAGAACTTAAAAAGCAATTGAATGAAGACAAAGAATATTCAAAAAAATACATTCTACTTGCTTTTAAATTAAGAAGAATGACTCTTGATTCAATCAATGAAGAAAGACTACAACACACAATCGACACAATATCAAGTGAAGATGAAATCGAGAAACAACTTGTCAAACCATTGAAAATGAAAAACTTTTATTCAAATATATTCTCAAATTATCACACTATTATTTCATACAAACTTTTTGAAATGACAGACACAACAACCCCTGAAGAATGGGAAGCAATAACACAACAACTTGAAGAACAATGGGAATCACTTGAAGAAGAACAAAAAGAAAGAGAAAATCTTTCAAAGCTTGCTACCGAATATCAAGAAGAAAGACAAAAATTGATTTCAAAGGAACAGGATCAACAAATCGAAGAGCAAATTCAATTGTTTGAAACAGAAGACTTCGAAGAAGACATTCCCTTTGTGATTGATGAAGACACCAAAGAAGCACAACTCAAAAGACAACGACTTTTTTATAAAGCAATGGAAAAGGACTTCGAAGAAAATCACGATTTCTACCCTGAAGAACAACAACAATTCGAAGATAAATTGAAAAAGAAATTTGAAAAGATAGAAGCATTCATATTATCATATGAAGATATTTCCAAATTAAGATATAATGATATTTTGAAATTATTATTCAAAGAAAATTCAAGAGCTTATGAAATACTAAAAGACAAAGAGATTGAAGAAAGCTATCAAGAAATTGTTGAAAGTGAAAAAGGACTCAAAGAACTTGAAGAAGACATTTTCACAAAATATGAACCAATATCAAAGAAGGACAAACAGAACAAACTTATCACAACGGAAAAAATTGTCCCTCAATTATTCTTGCAAGGAAACAAAATCACAGAACAATTCAAAGCATTCGAAGAAGGGAAGATTCAAAAAGTTGCTTTCGACTTGTCGGGAGATAGTGAAGACAATTTCATTGTTGAAGTCATAATGAATCAATACCCGATTGAATTTACAACAGGAACTTTTCAAACTTTGGAATCATTGATGACAATTCAAAACTACTTTGAAAATATACAAGGAAAAGTCACAAATATTCCTTTTTCAACGAAAGACATTATTTTCTTAAATAAGGGAGGAAAAGTCTCAAAATACACACCAAAGGAAATTGAAGAAACCAATCAAGAAATCTTGTCTTTAATGTCGGCAATCGGTCAAATTGATATTACAGAATATATGAAGAAATACAATGAACAAAGAACCGATGAAGAAAAGATTTCAAATGAAGCAATTAAGAAAATAAGTGCATTGCAAAATTTTGTATATTTAAAAGGAATCAATGTTGAATACAAGGACAACAAAATCCCAAATGATACAATATGGTATTTCACAGATAAAGAACCGATTGCAATCTTTTCATTCATTAAATTGACAAAGAGATTCACTTTGCTTCCATTGAAAATGGATTCATACTTGACCGACAATCAAATCAATAATGAAATTACAAGAGCAATGAAGGGAATTGTTGCAAATCTTCGATACTACAAATCACAAACAAAGAAGAAACAAAAAATTTATCAATCTTACTACTACGAAGGATCAATCATCAAAGATGAAAACGGAAAAGACATTCCAAATCCAAAAACTGAAATCTTCAAACCTGAAGAAGCAATGATTCATATTAAGAAAAAAGATATTGTCGGCAAATGGAAATTTCAAGCTATAAGGACAATTGATTCCCTTGCTTATGAAATGAAATTCGACAACGAAAGACCAATCAACACCGAAAAGCAATGGAAAAACAAAATGGAGAAGCCACGATTTATTGATTCAATTGTTGAATACTTGAGACAGGCAAAAGAAGACAATATCATTGAAGATTTTCAACTATATACAGAAAAAGAAGAAGTTATCAAAGAAGAAAGCTATATCACAGAAGGACAACAAAGAAAGAAAAAACAAAGAGAGAAAATCAAAGGAACTTCTACAAAACCAAAAAAACAGAAGAAAAATCCTCCAATATATAAAATTGGAATAATTATCAATCAAGATCAATAATAAAAAAGTCACAAAAAATTCCAATGGAAAAAGTTGTGACTTCATATGGAAAAAGTTGTGACTTTGTATGGAAAAAGTTGTGACTTCGTATTTTGAGAAAACCCTTATCAAATAAGGGAAAAACAGGCATTTTTTCTTCAGTTAAATATATTATAAAATATATTATAAATAAGTAAAAGGGAAATGCTTGATTGCATTCCCTTTTTTCTTTAGTATATTTCTTGTGAAGAAGGAACAGGATTCACAGAACCAAAACAATCGAAAGGAGATGAACAAATGAAAGAAACTTTGTATTCTGTATTCGAAGAAGATTCAAGATTCGACTATGGAGGAATTGTTTTCGATACATTCCAAAAAGGAAAACACTTCTTTGTTGAAGTCACTTCAAACTATCAAAGAATGAATATTCCTGAAATCAACGACAAAACAATGTCTTTATACAAATTCAATCAAAAAGGAGAACTTGAACTTGTTTATCAAATCAAAGTGAAAGATTTCTCAAGAATGAAAGTCGAAACAGACTTGAAAGACTACACAGAAGAAAAATGATCCATTCTTTGTGAATTTGAATGATAAAAAAATAGTGGAAAAAACAATCAAAATCCTATGTCAACTTTTACTTTTAAATTGACATAGAAGAAAATTATTCACAAAAAACTATGAACTTAAAGACACCAAACGAGGAGGAAACCAAAATGAAAAAAACAAATCTTGAAGAAGTTATTCAGGGAAGGAATGAAGATTTTCTCATTCAACTTGATGAAAGAAACTTGCAAGAAATGAAAGAAGAAGAAATCGAAGCTTTACTTCAACAACTAGCAAAGGAAGGATTTTTGAAGAAGGAAGGCAACGGGTATTCACTAACAACAAAAGGAAAAATTCGAGGAAGAATTGCACAAGCAAAAGACTTTTTCCAATAGATAAAAGGAGGAATTGCAATGAATAAATTGAAAGAAATGTTTTACAATGCAATATCAAAAGACATTATTCAAAAGAACTTCAAAGCAACAGGAAACAAGCTTGAAAAAGGAAGTCTTGATCCAATTGAAGAGAAAATGATTGTCACAATTGCAAAGGACAAACAATCAAAAATGATATTCTTATCAATTGAAAATGAAGAAGGGACAAGCTATTCCCTACCACTTAACGAAGAATTTATTCGAACTTTGAATGACTTATTCAAAAAATAAAGTATAATAGCAAGCACTGAATTTGTATGACATTTTGAATTTTACTACTTACAAGCAAGCACTGAAAAAATGTCCAATTCTTTTCAATGGGAAGCAATCCCAATCCCACAAAAAAAGGAAGCACGAAGCTTCCATTCGAACCACTCAAAACAATCAAAAGTGATTCAAGTCTAAAAGAGGCACAAGATTGAAAATAAATTCAATCAATTTCCTTCAGACAATTCAATTATACTACAAAACAAATAAAAGAGAAACAAAAGAAAAATATTTTTATAAATAGAGGAGGCACAAACAATGACAGAAGAAACGAAAACAAAATTCAATGACCTTCAGGAGAAAATCAATTCAAAATATCTTGAAACTTATCTTCAAGAAACAGGAAGACCAACAGGGAAGGGAGAAACATTCCTTTGTATAATGCACGAAGACCACAACCCTTCAATGTTTTATTTTAGGGAATCAAAACCCTTTGTGAAAGCATATTGTCGAAGTTGTCGAAAGAAAGCAAGTATTTTTGATTTTGTGAAGTATGATGAAGGACTACAAACAAGGAAGGAACAATTGCAATTCTTAAAAGATAGATATTCAATTGATATTCCTGAAATAGAAAATCAACCAATCACAAAACAAGATGATCCTGAAGAAGAAGAAATCAAACTTCAAGAAGAATTATTTCAAGAAGATTATTCTCAAAACCTAGACAAAGCAAGAGAAAATTCTTATCTACACAAACAACTTGCAATGAAACATTTTACAGAAAGAGGATTGACCGAAAAAACAATCAATGAATATAAACTTACAATGACAATGAAATTCAATGACATAATGACAGGAGAACAGAAGAAAGCAAATGAAAGTCTTTCAAACTTCGTGGGAAGTGGATTCATTTTTCCTTTTATTGATACAAAGGGAAGATATTCCTACATAATAGAAGAACCAATCAAACGAGGAATGAAGATTGAAGGAGACAATCCCAAATCAAAACAATTTGAAAAATACTACAAACCAACAGGAAAAGGGATTTTATTCAATGAAAGATACCTTCAGGAGAAGGAAGAAGGATTCATCTTTGTTTGTGAAGGAATATTCGATTCACTATCTATTGAAGAAATGGGATTCAAGTCAATTGCACTACTTACAACAAATCAATCAAGATTTCACAAGCTACTTGAAAAACTACAACCAAAACAGAAGACATTTATTCTTATATTAGATAATGACACACAAGGCAAAAAAGGAGAAGAAGACCTTCAAAAATTATTCAAAAAAATGAATATTAAATGTTTGAAACATAGTGATTTTGTAAAAGAGCAAACAGAATGGAAGGATTCAAACGAATTTCTTATCAAAGACAAGGATCAATTCAAGAAATATCTTGATTCTTTAGTAAAGGAGGCAATCAAAATGAATGAAGAACAAATGACACCTGAAGAAAAAGCAAGAAAAGTCTTATCTTCGGGAAGTGCAATGCAACAAATCAATCCATTCTTCGAAACCATAGACAAAGGAACATTCAAACCTATTTCAACAGGATTTCAAATTCTTGATTCCAAATTGAATGGAGGATTTTCAATGCAATCAATTGTCATACTTAATGGAGGAACTTCAACAGGAAAAACGACAATGACTTTGAATTTATGTCTCAATCTAGCAAAAGAAAGACCGATTTTGTATTTCACACTTGAAATGTCAAAGGAACAAATTCTTTCGAAAATATATTCAAATCTAGCATACACAGGAGGAGGAATGACAATTTCAAACACTTCAATTCTTCAATCCTATGACACAAACAAAATGACAGAATATCAAAGAAGCAAATTGATTGAGGAGATACAGAAGCACGATGAATTGAACAATTTCTTTGTGATTTTTCCTGAATCATCAAACATTGACTTTATACAACAACAAATCCTTTTATTTACTGAAGAACTAAAAAGACAAGGAAAAGGAATCCCGATTGTTGTCATTGATTATCTTCAATTTATTCAAGGAGGAGAAAGAGAAGACACTCAAAACCTAATCAAGAGAACACAACGAATTTTGAAGAAATTTGCAATCGAAAATGAAACACTTATCTTTCTATTAAGTGCAAATTCAAGAGAAGCAAACAGGCAAAAGGAATCTTCAATTGATAGTGGAAGAGATACTTCAGACATTGAATACACGGCGGACTATTTACTTTCAATCAATTTCACAGAATTTGAAAACAATCCAAAGACCGACAAAACAAGGAAACAACTTCAAAAAGAAGCTACAACAAACAAGAAACCACTTAAAATGTCATTGACTATTCACAAGCAAAGATTCGGGGGAACAGGAGAACAAATCGATTTTGACTTCTACGGAATAGCAAACACTTTCAAAGAGATTGATCCTGAAGAAGACATTCAACCTGAAAGAAGAAAATTGAACAAATTAAATGACTTATAAAAGGAAGACTTCAAATCTTCTTTTTTTATGTCTTTTTTTATAGGTATTCTTCGAAATATACAATCAAACCTATTCAAAGAGTATTATTCCCCTACTGAAAGAAAAAACCCGTTAAAATGCAAATAAACCACTAAAAAAACCATATATGAAAAAACACCCTATTTTCAGGAACTATGATGAAGAAAGATATTCAAATATTATTATTTTTTTATATCAAAAAATGTCGAAATCTTTATATTTTGAAATAAATATTTTACAAAATGATAATATCTTGATATTTTCATATGAAAAAATGAAAAAATAGTGATATTAAAATATGAAAATATTAAAAAATATGATATAATGATTTTGAGGAAGTGCAAAGGTAAAATCACAGGAAGGAGGATTCAAGCAAAAGAGATGACCAAAACTACAATCAAATTCAAAACAACTACAACAGAAGAGAAAGAGATTATCATTCTTTGTGACTATGTAGAAGAGAAAATCACGATTTATTCTACAAATCAAAGTGCTTCAAAGAAATTATTGAAGAAACTTGGAGAACCAAAGAAAACAGACTACATTCAAGGAGAAGTTGCTTCTATGGAATGGGAAATCCCTTTTTCAAATAGGGAAGCAATTCGAAAAGGACTTTCGATTTCAAATTTTGTGACAAGTTATATTTCAAAAAAAGGAGAATAAAAGATGAAGAATCAAAGAGAAGAAGAAGGATCACTTGCAATGATGATTCTTCAGGATTTAAAGAAAACAAATAAAAAACTTATTATTGCAAACATTATTGAAGGAATTGCAATTGTTCTTTTAATAATAGGACAAATCATCAAATAAAGGAGGCACGATTTATGAAGACAACAAACAAAAAATATTCGATAGCTTTATACAATGACAGATTGAAACAACTTATCATTGCAATTGCAAAGAAAAAGAAGACTACTACAACAAAATACATTGAAGAAGCACTTCAAATTCAAGTTGAAAAAGACAAGAACCTACTTGAAAAAGAAGAATATTTCAAAATTATGATGAAATAAAAAGGAGGAATGAACCTTGACAGAAGAAGCAAAGGAAAAAAGAAGGGAATATTTAAAACAATATAGACTTTCAAACAAAGACAAAATCAAAGAATATCAAAGAAACTATATTTCAAACAATAAAGAAAAAATCAATGTCTATCAAAAGGAATGGAGAAGACAAAACCCCGAGAAAGTGAAACAATACAATGAAAACTATTGGAACAGAAAAGCAAAAGTCGAAGCTTAATTCAAGGGAAAAGAACTATTTCAATTCAATTATTCTTGAAGCATTATTCAAGAAGAAAGAACTTGTGATTCAGGAGATACAACAAATCAATACAGAAAAAAAGAAAGTTGCAAATCCTAGAATGTCACAATTGAAGGAAGAAAGAAGACTTTTGAATGCTATTATTGAAAAAATAATTGTTTTATAAAAAAGGGGAAGGAGGAATGCAAATGACAGACAAGGAAAAAGAGCTTGCTTGCATTTATTATTCACTATATCAAGAAGAAATCGACAATTTCTATTCTTTAGATGAACAGGAACAGAAAGAAATCATTGAAACCGCAAGGAAACAAATTGAAGCACTTGAAGAACCTGAAAAGAAGCTTGCAAAATATATGGGAATTGAAATGCTTGCTATTTTTTATTATCTTGACTTGAGAGAAGATCCAATCAATGAAAAGAATGTCAATGACTTATATCTTGACCGCAAACAATGGATTGATGAAGCAAAAAGATTTTTTGAGAAACCCGAAGCCGAAGAAATTTACAAAAAATATGGAATACAACAAACTTATCAATCAGGAGACTACAAGCAAGAAAATGATTTCATTGAAAATGTTTTTGAAGAAGAAGGATTCAAGATTGATGATCCTGAAAAATTCAAAGATATACTTCGTAAATTATGGAAGAATGAAAAGCAATTTCCAACCGAAAAAATACTTGATGAAGAGTCAAAGAAAGAGAATGGAATTGGGATCAAGGAATTTCTATTTTGTGAAGAATATATCAAAACAGGTAAAATCACAAAGACTTGTGAATCTTTAGGAATAGGAAGGACAACTTGCTATGATTATTTAAAGAAAGAAGGAGTCAAAAAATATCTTGAAGAACGAAGAAAAGAAATCAAGAATGAAAGTGATGATTTATTGAAGACAGGATTCTTTGATTGCTTTCAGGAACTTCACAAACTAGCAACAAAAGACACTTACATTCAAGACCACGACAGAATCAAGGCAATTGATTGCTACTTGAGGCACTATGAACAAAGCATTTATAAACAGAACAACAACGAAATACCACAATAAAAAGACCACAATCAATGGAATCACTTTCGATTCAAAGCTTGAAGCAAAAAGATTTTGTGAATTGAAACTACTTGAGAAAGCAAACAAGATTGAAGACTTGCAATTGCAACCTTCTTTCGAATTACAACCTACATTCAAGAAAAATGGGAAAACCATTCGAGCAATCACTTACAAAGCGGACTTTTCATACTACGACAAAGAAAAACAAGAAAAAGTGATTGAAGATACAAAAGGAATGAAGACAAAAGACTACATTTTGAAAAAGAAATTGTTTGAATATAAATTCCCAAATCTTACAATTAAGGAGATAAAAAGATGACAAAACAAAGCTTGAATCTTATCAAACAAATGACAAAAGACTATGAACCAAAAGGACAACCAAATCCAACAACTAAAAAAAGAAATAGTCTTCGTGATTCAATGATACAAATTTGTTATGAACTAGCACACACAGAAGAACAAATGCAAATATTACAAAGAACAAATCCTCAAATGTATGAATACATAAGAGAAAAATTTCCAAAAGAACAAATTGATCCTGAAAGAGAAAATTTTGTTTATTTTCCAAAGAAAGAAAAAGAAAGAGGAGGGAAGATGAATGCAAGAAGAAGAAATGATTGAATGCTATAATATTTTAAAAGACAGAGAAGAAGATTTTGAAACAAAACTTGATGAACTATTGAAGGGACTTCCTGAAGATATTCAAGAAGATTTCATCAATCTATCTTTAAAAAATAATAGCAAAGATATTGAAAATCTATATTCACAAAGAAAGATATTCCAATCAATAGAAAGAAAGCTACATTCTACAAATGAAATAAACTAAAAGGGAAGAGCAATCTTCTTTTTTTTATTCCTGAATATATTCGAACCGATTGCAAGACCTACGAAAGAAAAACAAGTCTTTGCTATATAAGGGGGACTACCATTCAAAAATAATTCAATAGTTGAGACCGATTGCAAGACCTTTGAAAAATGCACAGGACTTCTACACGATCCCCACCCTTTTTGAATGAAGATGAATCAATTTGTCGAATTTTGTCGAATTATGTCTATAAAAAAAGAATTATGATGAAATATAAGAAACTTTGAAAGACAATGATTCATTCATTAAAAGATAAATGCTTCAAAATGCACTTCACAGAACTTCAAGACACCAAAAGAAGACAGATGACCTCCCCCCACACCTTCAACCTGAAAAAATGAATCAATCCAACACCCACGGCACACCTACAAACACAAAAAATATTTTTTTCATAAGTTTTTTTGGAAAATTGTTCGAAATTGTTCGGGAATGAACACTTGAAGAAACAAATCTTGACTACTTCGAAAAATGACCTCAAGAAACACCCCAAATTCAAACGAGAAGCACTTGTCTTGATACTTTATACCTTTTCAAAGAAAAATGCTTCTAAATGTCTAAAAAAGGCAAATAAGAGCATTCTTTTTTTATTGGAATAAAATTCAATTGAAAATCCTATCAAATACAATGTTTTTGTGAAGATTTATGGA
>Ga0326513_10002019_pt1 | contig 15167 bp, 18 predicted proteins | sample 2_2465_0518_D_FD_203654 | JGI IMG/M metagenome (GOLD analysis project Ga0326513, IMG submission 203654) | Bovine rumen microbial communities from UC Davis, California, United States - 2_2465_0518 | ecosystem: Host-associated > Mammals > Digestive system > Stomach > Rumen | place: USA...
ACCTGGTTCTGGCAAGTCTTACTTTGCGCAGAAGATGCGGGAGCATATAGATCTGTTGTATGTCTCTCGCGATGCAGTTCGACTGTCCATCATCAAGGATGATGAACATTACTTTTCCCATGAGAAGCAGGTTTTCAATCGTTTCGCGCAGTTGGTGTATAACGGACTGACCAACGATCAGGATGTGATTGCAGACGCCACTCACTTGAACTTTCCCTCTCGCCGCAAGCTGGTAACTGCACTGGAGAAGCTTGGTCTGTTTACTAAGGACTATTATATAGTCTATGTGGTAATGAAGACCCCGATGGCCACTTGCGTCGAGCGCGATGCCAAGCGGACTGGCCGAGCGCATGTAACCGAAGAGGTTATCCGTGATTTTGGACGGAACTTCCGCGTACCTACGCGTGCAGAGTTTGACAATGTGATAGGAGTGTGTACTGTAAAATGAGTGAGATTTTCTTCACCAGTGATACTCACTTCAATCACAATCAAGAGTTTGTCTACGGGGCTCGTGGATTCGACAGCCCCGTAGAGATGGGAGAAGCTATTGTTGAACGTTGGAATGCTATTGTTTCCCCCGAAGATACCATTTATCATCTTGGTGATTTTGCTTTTGGCAGGGTTAATAGTCCTGAGTTCGAGTCTACTCTTAGACTGATCCGCCAACTAAATGGCAATATCATTTGGATTACTGGTAATCATGACTCTAATCATAAAATTAGAGCTTTGTGGGATGTGTGCCCTACTGAAAAGACAAATAACCATATTTACTTTCCTATATGGGCGCACCAAGTTAAGATAGGTAAATTCACTTTTTATCTGTCTCATTATCCTACGCTGACTGCCAACTTTGATGATAAGCATTTTAGTCAGCACGTAATTGCCCTTCATGGGCATACTCATCAAACTAAGAACTTCCTCTTTCCTGATAACCCTTTTTGTTATCATGTTGGAGTTGACAGTCATAATTGCACACCAGTACATGTCGATGAAGTTTTGTCTGATGTGCGCAACCGTTGGAATGAGTTGGGGATGAACACCCCGCTCTTGAACACCGCAATGCGGTAAGAGGAAAAGGAGAAAATTGAATATGTTTGGAACGATTGTTGGAATTGCTGTTCCGGTTATCGTCGTCATCGCACTCATTATACTCGCCTTTACGAGTTATGTGAAGGCGCCGCCTGATCAAGCGTTCTTAATCAGTGGACCTCGAAAAGACATCAAGGTCATTTCTGGTCGTGCTGGTTTCAAGGTTCCTTTCGTCGATCGTCTCGATAAGCTATATCTTGGCATTATCGGAGTTGATGTAAAGACCAAGAGCGCCGTTCCTACAGCAGAGTACATCAATGTATTCGTTGATGCTAATGTCAATGTAGCTGTTGGCAAGAGTGATGCAATGGTACGCATTGCCGCAAAGAACTTCTTGAATCAAAAGGCTGATGTAATTAGTAAAAAGGCCCAGGAAGTTCTGGAAGGTAATATGCGTGAAATCGTCGGTCAGATGCGACTGACTGAAATGGTTTCTGACCGTAAGCAGTTTGCTGAGAAGGTTCTTGAAAACGCTGTTCCTGATATGGAGAAGCTGGGCTTGGAGATTATCTCTTTCAATGTTCAGAACTTCAAAGATGAAAATGGCGTAATTGATGACCTTGGTATTGACAACGTTGAGCAGATCAAGAAGGCTGCGGCGATCGCTAAGTCCGATGCCAAGCGCGACGTTGCCAAGGTCGAAGCTGAGAACCAGCGCATCGCCAATGAAGCTCAGGTTGAAGCTGCTACGAAGATCGCTGAGCAGAATACTGCTCTTGATATCAAGACTGCTGAACTGAAGAGTCAATCTCAGGTAAAGCAGGCTGCTGCTGACATGGCATATGACATTCAAAAGGCTGACCAGCAGAAGGAACTGGATGTCGCTCAGACGAATGCAAAGATCGCTCAGGCTGAGAGAGAAACCGCTCTAAAGGCCCAAGAGATCGAGCTGAAGGAGAAGGAACTGGATGCGATCGTACGCAAGAAGGCAGATGCCGATCTATACGCGACGCAAAAGGCTGCTGAAGCAGACCTTGCGAAGCGTCAGCGTGAAGCAGAAGCCAAGGCATATGAGCAAGTTAAGAAGTCCGAAGCTGCGAAGCAGGCTGCTCTTCTTGAAGCTGAAGCGCGTAAGGCTATGGCTGACGCTGAAAAGTACGCTGCTGAAGCTGAAGCAGCAGGTATCGCTGCAAAATATGCAGCAGAGGCAGAAGGTATCCGTGCCAAGGGGTTGGCTGAAGCTGAAGGTATCGACAAGAAGGCCGAAGCTCAGAAGAAGATGGGTGAAGCTTCAGTCCTCGAAATGTATTTCGACATGCTGCCCAGTGCTATCCGCGCCGCGGCGGAGCCCATGCTGAATGTTGATAAGGTTGTTCTGTACGGCGATGGCGCTCAAACCAAGCTGATTCAGGATACCATGAACACCACCACGCAGGTAATTGACGCCATTAAGGAGAGCACTGGCATTGACCTGGCTCAGGTTATCGGCTCTTACATTGGCGCCAAAGCTGCCGATAAAGAATAAATCTCAAAACTCTGACAGGCTGACTTGATTTTCAAGTCAGCCTTTTTATTGTACAATTTTTTTCCAGCGTAAGCGGTCGTTGCTCGCCAAAAAATCGCCCAGGGTAATTTTTTGAGCAAAAGGGTCTAAGTTGACTTTTCGTAAAAATTATTCTATAATATGTATATAGTGAAGCAAAGGAGAAGAATTATGCTGACAGATACACATGTAAAGTTTAGTTATGATACCGATAAGCACATGACAACCTGCACACGAAGCGTCCATAACAAGATTTATATTGGACATTCACAGTGCCATCCTCATGATTATGATTTTGAATCTAAATTAGTTGGACAGCATTATGCTTATACACGTAGTATGATCCGCGAAATGTGCGCTCTACGTGATGAGTATAAAGTTCAGCTTAAAACTCTAAAGCATGTATATAATATTTTTGAGCAGAACCCATCAGTCGATAAGAACTCTATCGAGTGCATGACAATGCGGCGCCAAATGAGATTACTTGAGCGAGACATTGACGAAATGAAAGATCTAATTTCTGCTACAAGAAAAGACCTTCGAACCACTATGCTAGAGAAAGATAAGCTGTATGATAAGTTGCGCGCCAAAAGGGCATCAAGTAGCGCTAACAGCTAACGCACTTATTTATCTCTGTAAATTGCCAGAACGAGAATTTGTCAATCTGGCATCAATGTTTGATAAAGTATGGGTTCATTGGCCCACAGTAGTAGAAATGCTAAAAGAAAAATACATAGAGGGTAATACTGAAGTGCGCACTATCCTAAATTTATGGGATGGTGGTGCTATTTTAGAATTACCCGGCGATGCTGAACTCCCAGCTATTGCCGCACTAAATAATACGCCAGGATATGAAGATAATGTTTCTGTCTATTGTGCGACTTTTGGTGAATATGTAGAATTACGAAAAACATATGGGCAAGAAGATATAACTTATTTCAGGAGGACTTAATATATGCTTGAAGACTTAGTTGCTCTACTTGATACTTCATCTATTGATCCTGCAACATATTAGTATTTTGATAAATTACTAAATGAACGCACTATTATTTTTAATCAAGAGGTTGATGAAAAGATTGTAGAGCGTGTGGTAATTCCACTTTTAGATTTTGAAAAGGACAATAGTAATGATCCAGTAACTCTAATATTTGCTACTGTTGGCGGTAGTGTAAGTGATGGATTTGTATTGTGTAATATTATAGACCAATATAAAAAACCACTCAATATTATTGTACTTGGATACGCAGCCAGTATGGGAACCATTATGTTAGCTGCTGGTGCAAAAAACCCTAACGTCACTCGTAAGTGTTATCCATTTACATATGCTCTGTTACATGCTGGGAGTACTGCTTTTAGCGGTGAGTCTCTTACTGTACAGGACACATTGGAGTTTAACAAACGAGTAGATGAAAAGGTAAAGAAATTCATTTGCTCCCACACCAATGTTTCCGAAGAAGAATATGCTCAACATGAACGCAAGCAATGGTTTTTAGATGCGGATGATATGTTGAAGTATGGCTTCATAGATGAAATTATTGGCAAGGAAGAAGATGAGTCTATTGTTAATGAATAATCCTTGTTTCTATGATACCTCCGCACTTCTTGCTGGTAAAGAATTGGAACCAGATAGTTTCATTTCTCTTGTTATATTTGAAGAGTTAGAATAGATAAAAACATCTGCTACAAAAGATGCGACAATTAAATATAAAGCCAGAGCGTTAGTGCGTTATCTTATGGCACACCAGTGGAGCAATTCAGAATGTCCTGGATGGTCCACTACTGGTGTTTCAGATTATAGTATACGAACCTTCTTGAGAATGAGAAGACAAGAGGTAACCAATGATAATAAGTTGATTGCCGAAGCAGTATTATATGCGCGCAAGATAAAGGATCAAGTAAATTTCTTTACCGCAGATGCATGTCAATATTTAGCTGCATGTCAATATCAAAAAGAATTAGTAGTTACCTATTACAATGAAACAAATAAATAGGAAAACCTATGGAAAGGTTATCAAGATATTTTCCTCACAGATGATGATGTAAATACTTTTTATTAGCATCCAGAGATTAATACTTTTAGTTTGGCAATAAATGAATATGCTATTTTGTATCATAATAATGAATAGATAGATATAATAAAATGGAACGGAGAGAAGTATCAATCTCTAAAATATAAAGACTTAAATACTGATTATTTTGGTAAAGTAAAACCACTAAATATTCAACAAAAAATGTTTTTTGATTTACTCCAAGATAATAATATTCCATACAAACTTGTGCGAGGTTAGTATGGATCCGGTAAAACATTTCTCGCTCTTGCACATGCCTTACATTTTATAAAAAGTCATAAATATGACAAAATCATATTCATAAGAAATAATGTGGATGTCGCTGGTTCAAAAGACTTAGGCGCTTTACCAGGTGAATAGTTTGATAAGTTATTACCTTTCATCATGCCTCTTGCTGACCATCTGGGCTCGGTGGATATGCTAAGAGACTACGTCATGCAAGACATTATCGAACCTGTTCATTTAGGATATTTGCGCGGACGCAATTTTGAAAACTCTATTATCTTAGTTGATGAAGCCGAGAATTTAACTACAGATAATATTAAGCTTATTACAGGTCGTGTAGGTAAAAACAGTACATTGTGGGTCTTGGGTGATGAAAGTCAGACTGATTCTGATATTTTTCGCAAGAACAGTGGTATCGCTTCACTATTACATAGTTTGCGCGATGAACCTTTATTTGGTACTATTGAATTATAGAAATCAGAACGTAGCTCTGTAGCACAGCTTGCGGCTAAAATAAAATAAGAGGTATAATATGAACTGGAAAGATTTAGTTCCAAATTGTATTTTACTTACTGGTAGTGCTGAATATAAATTATTACCTGATGGTATTAGATTAACTGAAGATGGCGTTATATTTTTAGTTATGGATCAAAACAATTTTGTCCAAGAAATTAACGCAAATGAAGTTATTATGATTCGACCACCAGTTGTAGAATCTCCTTATTCTATTGATGATGAGGAGGTATAAAAAGAGGAAGGTTATACCTTCCTCTTTTGTTGCTAATTGTAGAGTTGAAAATTAAAAAAATATATGTTATAATATATATGAAAATAAAGAAAGGATAGATATTATGCAGATAAAAGCTGGACAACGGGTTTGTTGGAAACATAAAGATGACACATATCATTACGGTGACTTGTTGCCTGGTGGTGCCAATCTTACAGAAGATGGACTTAAATTCTGTATTGATGACAAAGTTTCACATTTATGTGATTTTGTTCCTTGGGATTTAATTTATTTTAATAGCCATAAACGTGATATACATGGTGATTTTTTCTCATTTAAACATTGGATTGAAGCACTTGAATCTGGATATATTACTGATTATGATGGAAGTGCTTCGTTTACTGATGGAAAATATACTTATGCGCAACATGAATTAGATCCTTTTAATATAAGTAGAGATACTGTAAATATTTACAAGAATTTTACAGGAGTTTTGTTTTATGGTAAATGATTATGGCGTAAAAGATATAAGAACCCTTGAAGGAATGGAAGCTATACGTACTCGTCCAGGTATGTATATTGGTTCTATTGGTACAGAAGGTATTTGGCAGATAACTTTAGAGATTATATCTAATGCAATAGATGAATATTTAGTAGGTGCCTGTGATAAAATATCTATTACTCTTGATGGGCCTCGTGTTATCGTAGCTGACAATGGACGCGGCGTCCCCTTTGGTAAAAATGATGAAGGCGAAGAAGTCTTGGTTAATATTTATACTAAGTTGCATACTGGCGCTAAGTTCGATAGCGATGGCAATACTGGCTATAATACTTCTGGTGGTATGAATGGCGTTGGCGCAAAAGCAACTAACGCGTTATCTTCATTCTTCTCAGTTGAAAGCTATCGTGATGGCAAGAAAGCATATGCTTTATTTGCACAGGGCGAATTAGTTAAGTATGAAGAAACTAAAAATACTGAGAATAAACGAGGAACTGTCGTTCAATTTATTCCAGATCCCGAGATTTTCAAGGATGTTGATACTGAAGCAGATTATAATAGGGTAAAGAAACAACTTTGGGAACTTGCATATTTGTCTCCCGGTCTTCGTTTTTCCCTTTGGTATCAAGGCAACACTGAGCAAATAGAGAGCAAAAATGGTCTTCTCGATTATCTGGATACCCTTTGCTCTGACAAAGAACAAATTACAACTCCTTTTTACGCGGAGAATATAGAAGATCGTATCAAAGTAAGGGTGGCAATGCAGTATGTTAATAACTACTCTGATACCTATCGTCTTTTTACCAATAGTATCCCTAATAGCAGCGGAACTCATCTCACAGGCTTTCGAACTGCACTCACACAATCAATTAACACTTATGCAAGAGCTAAAGGATTACTTAAAGACAAAGACAGTAACTTCACAGGAGACGATCTCAAAGAGGGATTACTTCTCGTTTTGAGTTTGACTATGCCTGATCCAGTGTTTAGTGGTCAGACAAAAGATAGTTTAACTTCCGCGGAAGGTCGTACTGTTGTTCAAAGACTATGTTCGCAAGCATTAATTAATTGGTTTAATGCTAATGAAAAAGATGCAAAAGCAATAATCAATAAAGCACTATTAGCAAGAAAAGCAAGAGAAAGTGCTAGAAAGGCTAAAGAAAATGTTCGTAACGTATCTGCAAAACACAGCCGTATCACCTTACCTGGGAAGTTGGCTGATTGCAGCTCAAAAAACAGGAACCTTTGCGAAGTCTTTATCGTGGAAGGTGACAGTGCGGCTGGGAGCGCCAAAGAAGCACGCGACAGAAATACCCAAGCAATTCTCCCGATTCGAGGAAAAATTCTCAACGTCCTCAAATGCGATCTAAATAAGGCAATGTCCAATGAAGAAATCAAGAGTATGATTCTTGGATTTGGATTACAGGTTAATGGAAATAAAATCGTATTAGATGAAAGTAAATTAAGATATGGTAAAATTATTATCATGGCTGATGCTGATGTTGATGGTGACCATATTCGAACTTTGTTTCTTACTTTCATTTGGAAATTCTGTCCTGAGTTGATCACTAAAGGATATATTTATGCCGCAGTTCCTCCTTTGTATCGCATCATCAAAGGTAAAAATTCATTCTATCTTAAAGATGATGCAGCATTGAATCAGTATCGCGCAGAACATCCTGGTGGAGGATATGAATTACGTCGATTTAAGGGACTTGGTGAGCAATCAGTTGATGAATTAGCTGAATCTACTATGGCTCCTGCCAATAGAACATTAAAACAAATTACAATGGATGATATAACGGCTGCGGCTAATACATTTACTGCACTTATGGGTGAAAGTGCTTCATTAAGAAAAAAGTTTATTGAGGAGAATGCTCATAATGCAACGATTGACGTGTAAAAAAATATTCGGCCACTTGCGGACAGTTATCACCCACCGCAAGTGGGTTCGTTATTATTGTATTCTCGCAGGTATTCCATGGCGTGGAATCAAGCACGATTTGAGTAAATATTCACCAGTTGAATTTTTTGAATCTGCTCGCTATTGGACTGGTAAAGGAACTCCTATTAACAAAATAAAAGAAGAACAAGGCGTTTCATATGCGTGGATGCACCACAAAGGACGCAATAGCCATCATTATGAATATTGGATGGATAACTTTGATGATGGCGGTGTACCACGTCTTATGCCTAAAAATGATTTTGTTGAAATGGTATGTGATATGCTAGGTGCAAGTTATGCATATACCGGCAATAAAGATGGAAAAGTTATTCGTCGCGCAAGACAATACTGGATTGATCATGTAAATCGTGGTTGCGCGATAAATCTGCAAAATAAAATAATGTTAGATATAGCCTTCCATGATTTAGCTATTGCAGAAGCTAATATGTTAAAAGATGGCAGTAAACGAAATCCTCATATTAGTTCTCCAGAAGAACTATTGGCAACTGGATATTTACAGCAAATATGGGAAGCGAATAAGGAAGAGAATAATGATTGAGATATATACTGATGGCAGTAGTATGAAATCACGATCTGGTTGGGGATTTGTTGCAATAAAAGATGGAGATATTATTGCTCAACAAAGTGGTCAATCTGTTGCTGGAATGACGAACCAACAGATGGAGCTTATTGCTGCATATGAAGCACTTCATTGGTGGGAGAATGAACATGATATATATGATGATGTTGTCATTCTTAGTGATAGTGCTTATCTTATAAATTGTTATGTTGAGCGATGGTATGATAATTGGGAAAATAATGGATGGAAAAATAGTAAAAAAGAACCTGTCGCTAATAAAGAATTATGGGAAAAATTATTGCCTTATTTTAAAAATAGACAATGCTTTTTTCAAAAGGTAAAAGGACATTCAGGTCATGTATTTAATGAATTAGCCGATAGATTAGCCACAGGAGCAATATCTCAGCATACTGATTTGACAAGAGATAAAAATGATGATATTATTAATATAAAGTTAAGTGAAATTCTTGTAGATTATTCTATGAAGAAATTTCCTGTAAAAGAAACAATAGATAGAATAAAAGAAGTAATGAGAGGTTATAATGGATAATATTATTCAAGTACCAATAGTCGATGAAGTAGAGAAATCATTTCTTGACTATTCTATGTCTGTTATTACCGATCGAGCAATTCCTTCGGTAGAAGATGGAGTAAAACCTGTCGTTCGCCGCATTCTTTATGATATGCTCGATAAGGGTTTAAAAAATAATGGAAAATATGTTAAGTGCGCGACACCTGTTGGAGATACCATCTCTCGATTTCATCCGCATGGTGATAGTTCAGTATACGGCGCACTTGTGGGTATTTCTCAACCCTGGAATATGCGTTATCCATTAATTGACTTTCATGGTAATAATGGCAGTCGAGATGGAGATGGCCCAGCTGCATATCGTTATACAGAATGTAAATTAAGTAAGATCGCAGAAGCAACAATGGATGGTATTCATAAAGATACCGTTGATTGGATGCCGACATTTACGGAGGATGAAAATGAGCCTGTGTATCTCCCTGGGCGATTCCCTAATCTATTGTGCAATGGGACTACTGGCATTGCCGTTGCTATGGCTTGTAGTTTTGCTCCTCACAACTTATCTGAAGTAATGGATGCGGCAATTCATTATTTGAATAATAAAGGATGTAGTATAGATGATCTTCTCCAGTTTGTCAAAGGTCCCGACTTCCCTACAGGTGGAACGATTATCAATGGACGGGAGTTGCGTGGAGCGTATACCAGTGGTAAAGGTAAAGCCCGCATACGCGCCAAGTATGTTGTGGAAAAGAATAAAGCTGGAACCGAAGCTTTGGTCTTTACTGAAATCCCATATAAGGTATCAAAAGAAACTTTGGCAAACGAAATTGATACCTTATGTGAAGAAGGAAAAATCTCTGGCATCACTGAAATCCATGATGAGAGTAACAAAGAGGGAGTTCGTTTTGTTCTTATGCTTCAGAAAGGAGCGTCTGCAGACGTACTTGCTACTCAATTGTTTAAACTCACAGACCTCGAAACGACATACAACATAAATCAAGTCGCTCTTGTAAATAAAGTACCTAAACAGCTTTCTTTGTTAGATATAATTAAATATTATGTTGAACATCAGGAAGATGTTTATCGCCGCAGGAATGAATTTGAACTCAAAAAAATAGATGATCGCATTCATATTCTTGAAGGATTAAGCAAAGCTTATGAGTATCTTGATGCGATTATTGCTGCGATTAAACGGAGTGAAAACAAAGCTGCGGCAAAAGAAGAACTAAAAAAACAGTGGCGTTTTTCAGATAAGCAAGCTGATGCAATATTAGCAATGACACTGAGTCGTTTAGCTAATATGGAGCGGATTCAAATTCAAGATGAATTGGTCGATAAAGTAAAACAACATCATCTAATTTTTACGAGATTAAATAGTCCCAGTAAATTTGCGGAAGATTTGACTACAGAATTAACTTCTTTCAAAAATCAATATGGTGATGCTCGTAAAACAGAAATTACTCATATTGAAGTTTCAAAAGAAGAAAAAGAAGTAGCACAGATTACTCCAGAAGATTGCGTTGTTATTCTAACCGAAGCTGGTAATGTAAAGAGAATTACTACCACCAGTTTCAAGCGTCAGCGCCGCAATGGCAAGGGCGTAAAAACTCAAGATGATATTACAAAAGCAAGTATAACTACTAACACCGTTGATGTGCTTTTGGTATTTACGAATTATGGGAGAGTTTACCGTTTGCCTGTAGATGATATACCAATGGGTACTAATTCCAGTCGCGGTATCTCTATTAACAGTCTTGTTTCTATGGAGCCAGGAGAAGAATGTATCATATGCACAAGCATGGTACGAAATGAAACAAATTCTGAAAAGTGTATTTGGTTCGCCACGAAAAATGGATTAATAAAAAAGACCAATCTAAAAGAATATGCTGGCGTCAAGCGCAAAGGCGGTGTACAAGCTACTAACTTGCGTGAAGGCGATAGTATTGTCAGTGTTTGGATTGGCGATGACAGTGATATTGTAATGATATCACAGGAAGGTATGGTGATTCGCTTTGCGGGCACAAGCATTACGGCTACGGGCCGCGGTTCAACAGGCATACAAGGAATTAAGTTAGGAGCAACTGATTACGCAAGTGTGGCCTGTCAGATCCAATCTGGTAAGAGACTTTTGGTAGTTTATCAGAATGGATGCGGAAACAAAATAGATGAAACCGAACTCACGCGGCAAAATAGGGCCGGCAAGGGAGTTAAGTTAGGGGGAGCAGGAATTAGTAAAGTCCAATCCGCAATTACCCTTAACGATGATGATATGGTCTTGGTCTCCGGAGACAAAACAAGCATCTGTTTGGATGCCCAAGATATCAAACTTGGAGCAAGAACTAATGCTCCAGTAAAACTGATAAAAGATAATAAAATTGTATCAATAGCGAGGGTATAAAATGGTTACAAAATTAATTAGTTTTAAAGATTTCAATAGAAATAGCATTTATCATACGACAAGCACTGCAACAGAACATACTGATTTAATTCATCAGTATGGTTCTGTATTGTGGGGTCAATTTTCTACAAATGGGCAAGATGACAATTTATCTAAACGAGCTTATATAGAAATGAATAATCACGGTGAAGGATGCACTGTTTATGCTCTTGATCGCAATTCTATGTTACTTAAAATGAAAGTAGATAGAGTTTTAACAAAAGCAGAAGTAAAAGATGAAAAATTAGAATATTTAATCCCTCAATATTATGGCATTGATATGCCGGTTCATTGTTATTTTCAAATTTCTGAGATTTTAGCTCTTGATCCATCTCATGCGCATAATTTAATTCATGCAAATTCTTTACGATTGGTAGATAGCTATACTGTTATACGCATTAATGGAACTGCACCTTGGAATGTCCGAGAAGTTGAAATAGAGGATAATCAATTAATTAATCCTACAAATATTTTTCAACCTTCTCCTGCATTAAAAGCTATTCCAAATAAACTTTATATAAATCCGCCTCAAGATCAAATTTGGTGTATTTATAGAATTTATCATAAAAATGTTAAACAATTTCCTCATTTACAGTATGTAGGAGAAACTCATGATTTAGATAGAAGAATTAGTGAACATTTTTCTCCTACAAATTATTTGAGAGAAAAGAAAAAATATTTATATACTATTATGCACGCTTTTGGAAACGAAAATTTTACTTGGCAAATTTTAGAAGATAATATTCCAACAGAACTTGAAGCACGTAAGCAAGAAGCTTATTGGATTGAAGTTTATCATTCTTATTATGGAGATCAAGGATTAAATGAACGAAATGAGAGGAGATTTCTTAAATGAGTAATCCTCGTATTATTGAACCTATGAAAATAAATCGCATACCAGACGGGAAAGAAAATCTCTTCCCGTCTATATGTGCTTCTGGAGAGTATTTCGCTGAACTTAAAAAAGATGGTTATTGGTATATGTTTGAACGGGATGCCGATGGTGAAATGTATCTTTGGAGCAGAAATATATCAAAAACCACAGGTATTTTAACTGAAAAATCAGCAAATGTTCCTCATATAATGGAATGTTTTGAAACTATACCCAATGATACGATTATCATTGGTGAAATTTATTATCCTGGCAAGAGAAGTAAAGATGTTACTCCTATTATGGGAGCACTCCCCGCACTCGCTATAGAAAGACAAGCAGGAGAATATGGATATTTACGATATTATATTCACGATATTCTATACTATAACGGAGTTTCTCTCATTAATACCCGTGCGGATGTAAGATATGAAATTTTAAAACGAGTATATGAAAAGCACTCGCTTTTTAAGTATTCAATAGATGGTCATCCAACTATTGAACTTGCGGAACGAGTTGATGATAATATTCAAGAAGCTGTTGCAGCAGCTCTTGACGCAGGAGAAGAAGGAATGGTTCTAAAGAAAAGAACTGCACCATATACTCCAGGTAAACGTCCTGCATGGGATACAATAAAAATAAAGAAAACTGATACATGTGATGCGATTGTAATTGGTACATTACCTGCAACTAAATACTATGACGGTAAATTAGATGTGCAACCTAATTATGAAGGTAAAGATGCAAATCAATGGCCATATTGGGCAGTTTTCGTAACAGAACAAGAGCCAGGTGGACCTGAAACTAAGTTATTTCGTAAGGTTCCTATTGGCGAATATGATGTAGTTAAAGGCATTGGATTTAAAACAATGCCTGTGACAAAAGCATGGTACTATGGTTGGCCAACAGCCATAGAGATAGGAGCCTATGATGAAAGCACTAATTCTATCGTTCATATTGGCAGCGTAGCTAGTGGCCTTAGTGATGGCGATCGGGCTAGCCTCAAGGGATATGTTGGTAAAGTGTGCGAATTGGCGGGGATGGAAAAAGATCGAGAAGCGCACACGCTTCGCCATTTCCACTTCAAGCGCATCCGCGATGATAAAGTACCTGAAGATTGCACGTTGGCCAGTATCTTTGGTTGATAAACATAAAAAATTATTATATAATATGTTTGTAAGATGAAGAAAGGAAATGTCTTACCGTGACTAAAAAGCAGTTGAAGAAACTTGCAATGGACTTAGCTGATTTGGAATATACCATTCAAACCAGTGATGATTCGCAAAAAGTGTATGAAGCAAAAGAGAAGATGACGCATTTAACCGAAGCCGCCAACCTTGAGTTGGAAGATATGATTGCTCTTGATGAACTCATACAAAAAAATTTGCAATCTAAAAAATAATTTGGTATAATACATCCATGATAATAACTGATAGGCAAACCCTTCAGATTATTATGAATAAAAAAAAGAACTCAAACGAGTAAAAGGAGAGAAAATTATTATGGCAGCTATGAAGGAAAATACTAAGAAGGTTATTACTTATCTGCAGGGTCTGGGCAACGCTAATGTTACCGCGGCTGATGTCGCTGATGCGCTTGGTTTGGAGAAGCGTTCTGTTGATGGCATTTTTACCAGTGCCGTACAGCGCAAGACTTTGGGCTTCCGCGAAGAGGCTGAGATTGAGCTTCCTGATGGAACCCATCAGAAGGTTAAGTTCCTCCGTCTGACCGATGCTGGCAAGGCTCTGGACGTGAACGCTGATCCTGACGCTGAGTAAGTAAAGGAATAATGGGAGGGCTTCATCCCTCCCTTTTTCTGTATGATAATTAGTTATATTATCTTGACTGTTCTTATTGCAATTTTCATCTATATATCAATTACTTCTACCAAAAGAGTAGAAGTTCTTAGAAAAGAAGCAAATGATTGGTAGAATAAAATTGTTTCATATAGCAATAAAGAAATACAATTACAACAGTCAATTGCGCAATTAGATGATGAACGGCAAGAAATTCGTTCTAATGTCATTTATTTAGAACAGCGCAAATCGGATTTAACTAATGATATTAGTGCCAGTGCTCAGCAAGCAGAACAACTGAAACAATCATATGAATTGGCTGAAGAACAATATCGGCGCAATTATATGAATGAACGCAAGGATTGGGTAGAAGCTCGACAAGAAGAATACTTGCAAATGCAAGAAGATTTTGTCAAGCAATTTCGAGAAGAAAATCGCAAGAAATTAGATGCTGCTCAACAATTAGAACAAACTTTAACTACTTTACGAGAGAAAGTCAGTGCTGCGACTGCTCTTGAAAAAGCTCGTGCGGCAGATGAAAATTATGAACAATTCCATTCTTTACAAATACCTGAACAAGATCAATATGAAATTCATAGGATCAAAAATGCGGTGATTGGTGTATCAACAGTTGCGCAATCAGCGGTTGCTAAAGTTATATGGAAAGTTTATTATGAAAAGCCGTATACTGATCTAATTGGTAGAGTATGTGGATCAAATATCCTTACTGGTATTTATAAGATTACTTGCATAGAAAATAAAATGTGTTATGTCGGCCAAGCAGTAAATATCGCTGACCGTTGGAAACAACATATTAAGCGTGCTGTTGGTGCTGAAGAACGTACTAATAATAAACTTTATCCAGCGATGGATAAGATTGGACCTTGGAATTTTACTTTTGAAGTAATTGAAGAGTG